>WNFC01014392.1_pt1 | contig 15655 bp, 13 predicted proteins | sample 5400541 | NCBI WGS metagenome assembly WNFC01 (sample SAMN13153342, study PRJNA577476) | soil metagenome | isolation source: 120 cm saprolite under Douglas fir tree site 2 hole 2 replicate 1 | place: USA:California | collected 2015-04-18
CGCGGCAATGGCATCGTCTTCATGCAGTTGATCAGTTACAACTCGAGGCATTGATCCCTGGTAAAGTTCAGCAGATCCGAACAGCCGACAAGATTCGGTATCCTGACAAAGGGATTTACCCCGGCGTAGCAGACATGATTGAAGTGCGGGAGTCGTGGCATCTGCGGTCTGGAGCAAAGAAGAAAGACGGCAAGCACGTTATCACTTGCGAGAAATTCAATCTGACCAAGGTTGAAGACTATGATGAAGACTTCTTCCCATTCGCAGTGCTTCCGTGGTCGAAACGGTTGCATGGGTACTGGGCACAATCTCTCGCAGAGCAGTTAGAGAATCTGCAAATCAACGTCAATCGGATGTTGATGGTGATCTCCAGGACGTTGCACCTTGCTGGCACGTTCAAGATCTTCTTGAAGCAAGGCTCAAAGGTCTCAAAAGAGCATTTGACTAACGAGCTTGGTCTTGTGATTACCTACAGCGGAGAAACTCCACCAAAGTATGAGACTCCACCTGTGTTGCAGCCCGAATGGTGGGAAACGATCGATAAGTTTATTGAGAGGGCTTTTGACCAATCTGGTATCAGTATGATGTCGGCTTCATCTCGAATCCCTGAGGGCATTACAAGCGGGACAGCGATCCGAAGCTATGACTTCATTGAGACGGATCGTTTCCAAGAGCGGGGCCGGCAGTACGAGAACCTTTTCTTGGATATTGCTAAGATCAGTCTTTCGGTTGCTAGCCAGATCGTTGAACGTGATGGGAAGTATGAAGTTAAGACCGGCAAGAAGTTCCTTCAAGCGATAGATTTGAAGGAAATCCTCGAGGACGGGTTTGATATCCATAAGGATTCAACGATTCAAGTCTTTCCAATTAGTGCGTTAGTTCAAGAGCCCACAGGCCGTTGGCAACAGATTCAGGAATGGATTCAGGCGGGATTCATCGATCCACGTACTGGTCGTCAGTTGATGAGTTTCCCCGACATCGAACGGATCGATAACTTGCAGGATGCGATGGAAGAGTGGGTCCTGATGGTTCTAGAGAAGATGGTAGACGACGGGTTGGAGACCGACCCTGAAACGTACATGGATCCTGATCTGGCGATGACATTGGCGCTTCAGTTCTATGCATACGGTCAGAGTCAAGAACTTCCCGAAGATCGGTTGGACATGCTTCGCAGTTTCATGGAGAAGGTCTCGAAGTTGAAGCAGCTCGCGGTCCCCCCAATGCCTATAGCAGCTCAAGGAGTGGGCCCCCCGCAAGCGAATCCAACAGCCCCCCCGGTATCAAACATGATTCCTAATGTCCCCGCGCCGGTTGGCGCTAGTTAAAGCAAGAGAGGAAGTACACATGGCAACACTTGAGGAAAGAGTAGCAACCGCAGTTTCGAAGGTCGAGGCATCCAAGGCAGAGGCCGCGAAGGGTTCAGTGGCAACACCTGGAGGCGATCAACTGGTTAAGAAGGTCGAGGCGACCATTACTGCGCCCGTAGTTGTGGCGACCCCCCCCTCGCCCGCTGAATTAAAACCGCCAGATACTTTAAAGAAGGACTACATCAATCTTGCTAAGATGGAAGCTCGGTTGCAATCTGACCGGCGCCAATTTCAGGCAGAGCAGCAAGCCTTCCGAGAACAGCAACGAACGGTTGCAGAGAACGACCAGTATTTGAGGGGCCTGCAAGCTAGGGCAAAGACAGACCCTGCCGGTGTAGCTAAAGAACTCGGAATTGACTACGGAAACTGGACTAGCCAGATCTTGAATAATGGCGAATCAACGGCCGATCAGAAGATCAACGCTTTAGTTGAAGAGATCCAGAATCTGAGGAATGAAGCCCAAGAAGAGAAAGAGGGGGCTAGGCGATCCGCGGCTGAGCGTCTAAATAGTGAAGCGATCGCTACGATTCAGAACTTCCGTGGCGAGATCAGTCAGTTTGTCGAGAGTAACGCTGAGCAGTACTCTGGTATTAAAGCGATGGGCCTACAGTCGTTGGTTTACGACTTGATCAAGGAACATTTCCGGAGCCAGAGCAAGCTGCTGAGTGTTAAAGAAGCGAGTGATATTCTCGAGGAAGCCGTGTCTGGCTCAGTTGAGAAGTTCATTGAAAGCAAGAAGTGGAAGGACAGAGTGGCGTCTAAAGCGAAGGGTACACCTGCCGGTGCAATGGCAACCCAGAAGGAATCCAAGCAAGACGTGGATCGGGAAGTACGTACCGTAAGTAATGAGATGACAGCCGAAGCTGGCACGCCGAATCCTGAAACTGGAAAGCGGTTAAGTTTCAATGAACGGATTCAACGGACGATCGCCAGTGCAGAAGCTAAGAAGGCTGCACGCATCTAGGGTCTAACGACTTGATGCTCATCTGAAGGACGTACAAAACCACATTCGACCGCGCGTAGCGCGAGGGATGTCCTTCGATGGGTGCAAGTTTCTCAGTTTCTGACGCCGCATTTCTACTTAAAGAGTATTATGACTCTGATCTCCAGATCGCTGCCGATCTGATGTATGGTCAGGACGCACACGTCCTTTTTCATCGTCTTCCTAAGAATACTAAGATCGTCGGTAAGATAGTCCCGATCCCTGTTCGGTACGCTCCTGTGGCTGGTCGATCGGCGACTGCCGCGATCGCTGCTCAGAACGCACAAACTCTCCAAGGTTCTGCGTTTCAGATGGCAATCAAGACCGACTACGACTTCGCTTACATCGACGGCCGTACGCTGAAGCTTGCAGCTACCAATCAAGGCGCGTTTCTTTTGGACGCTGTTCCCATCGTTGACTCAGCGTGGTTGAAGGTTAGTCAATCGATTGCATCTTCGTTGTATCGGGATGGTTCTGGCTTTATCGGTCAGATCAGCACCACGATTGCACCTAGCACGGGCGTTCTGACGCTGCAGAATCCCGGCGATGTGGTCAACTTCGAAATCAACGATGTCTTAGAAGCGGCTACGACCACGACTGGATCTCCTCGGTCTGCGAACGGCTTCGTTGTGAAGCGCGATGAATCTTCAGGAACTATTACAGTTTCCACCTCGTTTAATGGTGCACCCGCAACTCCAGCCAGCTGGACCACTGCAGATTTCTTGACGGTTCAAGGTGACAGAAATAACAAGTTCCCGGGACTCCAAGGTTGGATTCCGACTACGGCTCCGACTACGGGAGACAACTTCCAATCAGTCGATCGAAGCGTAGATCCGACTCGTCTTGCCGGTAGCCGATATAACGCACAAGGTCAAAATATCGCTGAGGGGTTCATCGACGGTCTTGCGCTGGTCAATCGTGCTGGTGGTTTTCCGAACGAAGCGTACTTGAATCACGTCTCGTGGGCAGGCTTGGCGAAGTCAGAGACTGCGAAAATCTTCTACGACGAGCACAATCAAGACAAGGATGCAGTGATCTCCTTCCCCAGCTTCCGGATTCTTGCTGGGGGATCTAGCTTGCGCGTCTTTGCTGACAAGTCTCAACAGCAAGGGATTGCGCACGCGCTGGATATGCGATCTTGGGAATTGATGTCAGCCGGGGACGCTCCGCATGTTGCTGAGTTTGAAGACGACATGCATCAATGGAATCGTGTGCCGGGTCAAGACTTTGCGCAGTTGATGCTGCGTGCGTATCTCACGTTAGGAACGTCTGCTCCGCGAAACAATCTTGTGATCCAACTGCCTCAGTAAGTACGGCCGGATCAGGATAGGGATGTCATGGGAGATCGTCGTTGGAACTTGGTGTCGTATCACCTAGAGCCGAATAAGGCTCAGGTCTTTTTCCAATTCACAGTTGGTGCTACTGGCGCACCAACTTTGATGCAATACAACTACAAGACGGGCCTTTACACCGCTGCGCCCGCTCTCGGTGCTACGAACACGTTCGGCACGCAGGCCGGAGCTCGGGGCATCCTGTCCGTGGTTCGAAATTCGACAGGAAACTATACGGTCAAGCTTCAGCAATCGTTCACACGCTTCCTGCAGGGCTTGGTGTCTTATAAGACCTTAGGAACGTCTGTTTATCCTGATACGATCTTTCCGTTCCCCGAATCGACGATCCGTCTACCGGTCAGTTCGTTTACGACTAACGCACAGAGCGGTACAGTCACTATTTCGACTATCACGGAATCCGGAAACACGGTTACAGTTACTACGGGAAGTGCGCCTACTCCAGCGTTCGCAGTTGGCCAACTGGTCCAAATCTCAGGAGCGAATATCACTGGGCCAGTTGCAACCGGATTGGCGGCGTATAACGGCGTGTACACGATCACATCGGTGATCAGCACGACCTCGTTTACATACACTTGTCCAGAGAACAGTCTGGCGGCCGGCACGGCTGCCGGAACAGCTCAAATCCTCGCAGGCTCCCCTGGACCATTCTTGACCATGCAATTTCTGAATCCTACGTCAGGCGCGGCCATCGAGTTAGCGAACGGCGACATAGTGGACGTAGAGTTTGATCTAGGAATTGGATCTGGTACGTAATTCATGGCTGTTACCGGAACCATCGCACTGAGCGCTTCCACAGTCCAAGCAAACCAGCCGTTTGGGGTAGTCCTCTCGCTTGCGAATGGCGGAGCTCAGCCGGTGAACGTTCTAGCGATTACTCCTCGGATTCAATCCACACCGTTGAATGCGACTCCTGCCGCGGTTCCTGGCTTCTCTGGACAGCCAAATATCCCGGCTACGAACATGTCGATCGCTGGTGGCGCGACGAATACATACAACTACTTGGACATCATCCATGGTCCAGTCATCAAAACTGGTCTAGCGAATGACCTGACGCCCCAGTTGACGGCGATTGGTATCACCTCGATCACGCAAGTTGGCAATCTTTGCACAGTCACTACGTCTAGTGCTCACGGTTTTCCGACGACCGTTCCAGGTCCTGGCCAAGGTCTTGTGGTCAACATCACTGGAAATACAATCAGTGGGTCAGTTCCAATTGTACCTGCCGGATATAATGGCATCTTCCCAATTGTGGCCGTTCCTAGCACTACGACCTTTACTTTCAATGCCTCTACGCCCAATCAAGCGGCAGGCGGAGCAGCGGGGACTTGCCAGTTGATGGGCGGCTGGATCTACGCAATCGACGCTTATGTCACTTTTTCCGACGGCACTAGCATCTTTGCTACTGCTACAAATGTTACAGTTTTGGCACCGACTTTCTAGGTTATGGCAATCACAGCTACTCTTAGTGTCGATCGAGATAGTATCACGGCTGGGTTGCCGTGCCGCTTCACTCTTGTCGTGGCAACTACCAGCACTTCTCCGGTGAACATCCTCGATATTTCTATGACGGATTCTCCCAACAATCCTTCTCTGTGGGGACAGGACGGCCCTCGGGCAGCCCTGGCAATGGGTCAGACGGGTTTTGCTCCATCAGGGTCAGTCGCTTCTCAAACGAGACAGATCCCAGCGAGTGGTTCGGTGACTCTTGGTTGGGCCGGGTCGTACTTCTCAAGTCCCCAAGGCCCTAGAAACGCTTCACAGCCTTCGAGCTTCTCAACTGGAGTGATTGTTAGGACCGATGATGGTTCTGTGACTGCTAGTAACACGTTGACGATTGCGTGTTCTCCAGCGTTCGCGTTTAACACTGGTGTTCAACCGGGGGCGTACCCACAGTTGCCAGTAGTTGGACAGGGAAGATTCGACCTGAACGTTACAGGTAGTCCGATGGTTGCAGTTCTATTTCCGGGGGCGCCCGCGTAATGCGTCAAATAAGGTAGGTCAAGAACATGGGAATGACAGTAGGCGATAAATCAGGTAACCCAGTCGTACTCTCGCATAGTTCGAGCGATCCGTGCTTCTCTCTGGGTGTCAACATCCCTGCTGCACAGTTTACAGCGGGCGTGCTGCTTTCGTTCACTGGAGCTGCAGGATTCGTTACGCGAATCAAGTGGATCCGACTCGTTCTTCGGTCTGGTACAACGGCATCAACCTCTCAGCAAGTGACACTTGAGCGTAGAAGTACAGCGACGACGGGCGGAGCGGTTACGGCCGTGACTCCTGGTAAGCACGACTCGGTCAACGACACTACGGCCCAACAGACTACTGTCACGGCGTACTTTAATGCGACCCCGGTTGCACCGACGCCAGGAACTTTGGTTGCGACTTTGCGTTCAGAGCCCCTTCCTCCACTTGCTGCCACAGTGGCGGATACTACGAACTCCGTGTTGGAATGGAACTTCACGACTCGTGGCGACAAGCCCCCTACGCTTCGCGGAACCTCAGACTTCATCACATTGTCTTTGTCTGCGTCTCTCTCGACTGCTCAGAATCTCCAAGTTCAATTCGAGATGGAAGAGTCGACGACCTAGTCGGGCGGAGCCTAGATGCATCCAGCTCTACAGGTCATACTTCAGCATAGTCCTACCGGACGGAAGATGGCTGAGGGTGGGATGATGGAGGAAACAGAAGGCCAAAGCGATCCTCTTATTCTAGCTGCCGAAACAATTATGGATGTTCTGTCTTCAGGAGGAGCATTCCCAGTTTCTGAACACGCATCCCCAGTGGAAAGAATGAGTCAAGGGGCCGCAAAGAAAGCAAAAGCTGAAGTTTTGGCAGAAGCTCTCTGTGACTTCTTTGACCTCTACGAAATGCAACCTCATGAAGAGACGCCGCACGAGGAAGAGTAGGCCGTCTAACGAGGCCTCAGGCCGTCTAAACTGTAGAGGTGTTGTTAGATGGCTTTGCTCCCCGGTCAGACCAATCTAAGCGGTATTCGAACGACGGTTCGACAGCGGACCGATAAGGTCAATTCGCAGTTTGTCACTGACGTCGAGTTAAATGGTTTCATCAACAGCTCGATTCAAGAGTTGTATGACCTCCTAATCGGGGCTTATGGAGAAGACTACTTCTCACAAATCCCTCCGTACCTGATTACGACCGACGGGGTCAACGATAAGTACAACCTGCCCGATGGTTCCAGTGCATACACGTTGCCGTTGCCTGCGGGCGGCGCTGTTCCTGTTAGCACTATAAACGGCACGTTCCCCATCACAGCTGTTCCTAGCGCGACAACCTTCACATACAATACCACATCAGGACTAGCGACGGATACGAGTGGAGGAACGGCCAAAGTGACAGCGACCCCGTTCTATAAGCTGATTGGGGTGGATCACCAGATCGTGGGAGTCCCCGGCGCTCCTAACGGGATTTACGTTCGCGTGCAACGGTTTAAGATGGCAGAGCGGAATCAATACGCGTTCCCAATCTGGACAAATAATTGGTACGGGAACATTGTCCTCAAGTATCATCTTCAGAATACCAATCCTGCTCAACTCTGGATTATCCCCCTTCCCCCTGGAGGCAGGACGATTCGAGTGTTGTACGCCCCCCGGTTCGTTCCATTAGTCAATGACGTTGACGTGTTTGATGGCATCAACGGCTGGGAAGAGTATGTGGTCGCTGATGTGATGATCAAGGTTCTGAATAAAGAAGAGTCGGACGTGTCTGTCCCGGCTGCGATTAAACGAGACCTGTTAGAACGTATCAAAGACATTGCAGATACTCGAGACATCGGCAGTCCTTCAACCGTTGTTGATGTCTATCGCTCTGACTTTCCCGGCTTCGGCTTTGACCACGGTGCAGGCGGAAGTGAATACTACTAGTGAGTACGCGAGACCTCCAAAAGATTCTTGTCGAGAAGTTGGACGATGTGAATCGCATGCAGGATGCATGGATTGCAGTTCTTCGTCCGTTTCTGAAGTCTGTACCCACATTGGCGATCTCGTGGGTCAATGTTGGAAGCTCGGGGGCGCCGGCATTTCAAAACAATTGGGTAAACTTTGATACGACACGAACTGCCGGATTTAGTAAAGACAGCCTAGGGTGGGTCCGGCTTAGGGGTCTAGTTAAATCGGGGACCGTTAGCACAACTGTGTTCACTTTGCCCTCTGGGTTTAGACCTAAGCGCACCATGACTTTCGTAGGTGACAGCAACAACGCTTATCAAACTGTCTCCGTAAACTTGAATGGCAATGTGATTCAAGGAACCTCGGCAGGAGTGAGCAATGCTTGGCAATTCCTGGATGGGATTCACTTTTTAGCCGAGAATTAAGGATACTTCCGATGGCTACCCCCTTCATGAGCCTTACGCTGCCTACGGTTTCGATCACGATCGGGCCAACATGGGCAACACAGTTAAACGCAGCGTTGACTCTGATAGATTCTCATCAACACACGCCGGGTACAGGCCAACTGGTTCCCACTGCGGGTTTGAACATCAATGCAGACCTCGCTTTCAGCAACTTCAACGTCACCACGCTGAGGACTACTCGGTTCTTCAACCAGTCTGCGCCATTAGCGTTGCCCACTGACATCAACTGCCTGTTCGTTTCGGGGGGTGAGCTTTGGTTCAACAATCAAGCCGGGGTGCCTCTACAGCTGACGGCAAATGGATCGCTTAGCGTTGGCTCAATTGGTGGAATCACCGGACTCGGTGGCACCTCTGCAGCTTTGACCTATACTTCGGGAACCGGGACGTTCATCTTTACTCAGAATCCGAGTCAGGCTGCGAATATTGATGCGGGAAACGTGATCCTTCGCAATCCGATCGGAACCGGCAATCCAGGCGTGACTCTGTCTGTAGGCGCACTGAGTGGTTCTTACGTACTGACTCTAGCAAGCGCTCTCCCCGGATCTGCTTCTTTCTTGACTTCTACAGCGTCAGGACAGCTTGGGTACATCGCCACGCTCGGTGCGTTGACCACTGCGAACTTATCGGCTTCTGCAGGCATCCTGGGGTCTCAGTTATCTGCTTCAGCAGGCATCACCGGAACACAGCTGTCTGCGTCTGCTGGGATTGTTGGAGGGCAGTTAGCGAACTCCACAGTTACTGGATCAAAGATTGCTAGTGCGACGGTAACCCGAGCAAACGAAGCGGCGGTTGGACAGCAGGTCAGCGCTAGCTGCGGCAATTTCCAAGCCAATACGACGCCATCAAACGTTACGAACCTTAGCGTTACACTGACGACAACTGGCCGCCCCGTCATGGTTCTTATCCAACCCGACACAGGCGGAGCCAGCGATCTACTAATCGGAAGCGGGATAACTTTGACTGTAACGCTTTTGCGTGACGGCGTTACTATTGGGAGCGGTGCATACAATTCTAACTTCAACACCCTAGTGACTAGTTTGTCAATTGTAGTGCTTGACACGCCTGCGGTGGGAACTCGCACATGGGCAGTTCAGGCGGTGACAAATACCGGAACAGCGCAAGTTCAGAACTACCTTCTCGCTGCTTACGAACTGTAGGCTGTAGATGGCTCTTGCTACTAACGTCTTCAGCGTGGGACTTCGCCGCGGTCTAGACACTAAGACTGATTCGAAGCTGGTTATTGCTGGGAAGCTTTTACTTCTCGAGAACGGTGTATTTTCTCGGCCGGGGGTGATCACCAAACGACCGGGTTATCAACTTCTGTCGAATACGCTGCAAGTGCCGTTGAGCGTGAATCAAACTACGCTGACTCAAGGTCAAGGGCTGTTCACATTCAATTCAGAGCTTCTGGAGGCAAATCCTAATACTCTATTTAGCTACAACGGGTTGACTCAAACTTGGTTGAGCAAAGGAGCGCTTTACAGTACATATGTCACCCAAAAAGCGATCACTAGGAATACGCTCCAACAGACTCAGCAGGACAGTACGACGCATCCTGCCGGAATCGAAGTCTACGTCTATGAAGACTCAGGTGGCGGAGTTCGCTATTCGATTGTAGATAAGATTACGGGCCAGCAGATCATCAACAATGTGTTAGTCAATGCAAACGCGGTCAAACCAAAGGTCTTGACTCTAGGCGTCAACGCCTTAATCTTGTACTATAATAGCAGTGATACCAAGCTTTACATGGCAGTTATTCCAAGTACGTCCCCAACGACAGCGTTGGTCCCAGTAGCGTTAACGAACACGGGGGTATCAAACAGCGCAGTCAACACGACTACCCCCAACTATGACGCCACCGTTTCTGGGAATAGTCTGTACGTGGCCTTTAATACGACGAACAGCACAACGACGATCTTCAAGATGGCCGCGGGTAGTCCAACGACCGTTACAAACCAAGTCTCGACTGCTTTTGACAACGGGGTTTCGTTGGCTTTGACACTCTTTGCCGATGTCAACGGCGGTGGAGTTGTGTGGGCAGGTGCAGACGCAGCCGCTGTGCGGATGCGGATCTGGGATTCATCGCTGAAGATTCAGACACTGATCTCTGTTGAAACAATTGCTAATGTGGTCTTATTGACGGGAATCACACAGACTGCACCTTCGCGGTTGACTCTATTCTACACAGTGTCTGCGGCACAGACGTACAACTACTTCACGAAGCAAGCGCAGTACACACAGACCCTAGGTCCTCCAGGAATACTCTTGTGGATCGGCGGATCGTTCATGCCGTACACGAGTCCGGGATATCTCGTTGATTCTGGATTTCCAAAGGTCTTCTTCAGAAGCCTTGCACTCGCGGGTAAAGCATTCTTGTATCGAAATCTCCCATATGTCCCTTTGACCTATCAGAGCTCGCTGCAGCCAACGTACTTCTTTGTAGATACGAACAGCAACTTTGTCGGCAAGGTTCTTTCTGGATTAGGTGGGGGTGTCCCGACGCGAAGTAATCTCGGAGCTTCATTACTATCTGAAAGTAACAATGTTTCGACTAGTCTGTTCCAATTCTCATTCCTTGCAAAGAGTACGTTGGCTACGCAAAACGGTACACTGTTGACGCGCTCCGGCGTTCAGTCTACCACACTAGATTTCTTTGATCCTTTGAACAGCTATCTCCGAGTACAAGCGGGGTCTACTCTACTCCTTTCTGGCGGCGTGCCGTCCATCTATGATGGAGTCAGTATCATTGAACAAAACTTCCTGATCTATCCTGAACCTGTCACTGCTACGACTAGTGCATCAGGAGGAACCATTCTTGCGGGAACATATCAGTACATCGCTGTTTATACATGGCCTGATGGCCAAGGAGTTCTACACCGTTCAACTCCGTCTATAGCTACTGCGAATCTTACGACCTCAGGATCGACTAGTTCAAACACGGTAACAATTCCCACCCTTCGAGCGACTGCAAAGCTTGGAGCTAGGACTCCGGTCAATGTGGAAGTCTATCGAAACGCAGGAGAAACTGGAGGCACAGTCTTCTATCAAGTAACATCTGTAACAGCCCCCCTTCAGAACAACGCAACGGTCGACACTGTTCAATTCGTAGACACTCTATCAGACTCTAGCATCATTGGGAATAACACGTTGTACACGACAGGGGGGGTCGTCCCAGACGGTTCACCTAATCCGATTAGCAGTATGACGATCCATCGGAATCGTGTATGGGCGCTGGATAGCAGCAATCCGCTCCAACTGTGGTTTAGCAAGCCGATTATCCCCGGAGCTACACCGGTCGAGTTCTCACCCTTCTTTACGCTGAACGTGGACTCGAAAGGCGGACGAGTATTCGCGATCGCATCGTTGGATGAGAAGCTGGTCATCTTCCGATCGAACTCTATTGGCTTCACATACGGAGATGGTCCCGACAATACAGGAAATGGTACTTTTGCGGACGTGATCCCGATCGTCGGTGCAGACACCGGTACTAGCAATCCCAGAAGCGTTGTCTTAGTTCCTCGAGGCTTGATGTTTGATTCGCCGAAAGGGAAGTATCTTCTGACTCGCGGATTGACGTTGGAGTACGTCGGCGCGGATGTGGAGGCGTTCAACAGTATTCCTGTTACTAGCGCTCAGCTGGTTCCGAATACAAATCAAGTCCGTTTCGCATTGAATAACGGTACGGTGCTGATGTTTGACTACTTCATCAACGAATGGTCTGTACATACGAACATCAACAGTGTGGATAGTGGTCTTTTTCAGAACTTGTATACGTTTCTCCGGACTGATGGCGCAGTTCTCCAAGAGACTCCAGGACTATTCTTAGATGCTGGAAGTCCGATCAAGCTCCGTTTGACGACCAGTTGGCTCCAGTTTGCTGGACTTCAAGGATTTAAACGCGTTCGGAAGATCTACGTCCTTGGTGAGCAGAGCGCTCCACATACGATGCAGTTGAGTCTAGCTTACAACTTTGATCCTAGTGTGATCCAGAGTGCGGTTGTAACGCCGGCCTCTCCGGTGACTTATGGCAATGATGGAACATACGGAACAGGTACGCCGTATGGTGACGGCTTCCCGTTGTATCAATTCAGGATCGATCCGACTCAGCAATTGTGTGAGGCAATCCAGTTGTCAATCGAGGACATCAACGACTCTGGAAGCCTATCGCTAGCAGCGATCTTGTTAGAAGTGGGGTTGAAGGGGCGCGGCTTCAAACTGCCGGCTACAGCACAAACGTAGGCCGTCTAAAAGGGGTATATGGCTGCAATTGGAAGTGCTTTAGGGGGAGCGGGAACCGGGGCGGCAATCGGTAGCGTTATTCCTGGAATTGGGACTGCGATCGGCGGCCTGGTCGGGGGTGTTGGGGGCTTACTTGGTAGTCTGTTTGGAGGAAACGACCGGTACTCAAACTATGAACAGGCGATTGAACGGGGTAAGACACTAGCCCCCCCAAGTGAATTCCACACTACGCCGTTAGACGAGGAGAGCTACAGGAAACTGATCGCAGCTCTACAGCAACAAGCTACGACAGGGGGTGCTCAGGCTGGGGAGTCTCGAGAACAGCAGATGCAGTTTGTTAAGGCTTTGCAAGATCAAGCTGCTGGTCGCGGACAATCACTGGCTCAATTACAACTTACACAAGCTGCAGATGAGGCCACGAAACGTTCAGCGGGACAAATTGGCAGTACTACGGGAATTAATCCAGCGCTTCAGGCACGACTGATTGCAGAAAATAATGCGGTGACTCAGCTTGGCTTGGCTGGTCAATCCGGGCGTTTGCGGATGGAAGAACAGTTCGGAACTCAAGGATTGTTGAATCAAGCATTAACGCTCGCCCGCAGCGGTGACTTGGCGACACAGCAGGCTGCACTGCAAGGCGTTGGTACAGCTGGCCAACTTGCTGGATCTGAACAACAAAGAGTCTTAGCACAACAGGGGTTAGAGCAACAGGTTGCGGCAGGCAATCAGCAAGCCCAGCTTGATGCCGCACACTTGAATGCTCAGATGCAAGAGTCCAATGCTGGTAGAGCTACAGCCCAATCTAATATACGAACCGGCGGGCTTGTTAGTGGGCTTGGCTCGGCCGCTGCAATGATTCCCGGGATGTTCCCGGGCGGAGGGGGCACTTCAGCCACGCCGGACATGACCCCAATTTCGATTGCACACGGCGGCATGATTCCCGGCAAAGATTCTGAATCATACGACACTGTTCACGCGATGCTTTCTCCGGGAGAGATTGTCGTCCCGCGGTCTATTACTCAGAAGGGAGACGCTCCTGATCGAGCCGCTAAATTCGTCGCTGAGATTCAGAAGCGTGCCAAAGGGGGTAAGGTGACTAAAGAACCAAACTATGGTCCTGTCCTGGCAAAGCTGAAACGAATCAAATTAGAACTCGCGGCACTGGGAGTCTAGGATGGCGGAAGCGAAGCTAAACTACAAAGTCAAAGAACATCCAGACCATTACGAAGTAGATGATGGTAAAGGACCATTCAAGATAGCTAAGCATGCTATTCCGGGCGAACTCCATGCTCATATTCGTAAGATGGCAAAAGGTGGAGTTGCTAGTGAAGACGTCGCGTCAACCTCCGAAGAAATGGACGTGCCGGGTGGAATCAGTGGAGTGGCCAGCTTAGCAAAGCGTGCGCTACAGACGCCAGAAGATATTGAGGCGGAGAGACAGGAGGCAGCCCAAGTCCCCGCGACTACAGGAGCAACTGGTAGTTTTGAAGCCCCAACGCAAGTAGCACCACAACCCCCAGTCCACCCCGCTGTGAAAGCAGGAGGACCAAGTGGCGGAGAAGGCGGGGCTGCTAAAGAGTATGAGAAAGCCGAGAAAGGCCAAGAAGCTGCAGCTCTAGCTCAAGCTGCCCTAGCGACCAAACAAGGCGCTGCACAAGCTGTCCTCCAGCATCAATCACTTGAGGCCCAGGATGCATTTAACAAGTCTGAAGATGCAAAGGAAGCAGCACATCAAACCGAATTGGCTCAATCGATTCGGGACTTCAAAGAGGGTAAGATCAATCCTAATCAACTGTGGGAGCAATCGGACTTCGGCTCGAAAGCATCAGCGTTGATCGGGATTGTGCTGGGTGGGATCGGTGCTGCTTACACCGGAGGACCTAATCAAGCTTTAGGGGTTATTCAGAAACAGATCGATCGAAACATCGACGCTCAAGTCAAGAATAAACAGAACCAAGAATCAATGATCAACACGTTGATGCGCCAAGGTTATGACATGCGTCAAGCGCGTGGGGTGGCAGAAGCACGAATGAAGGATCGGTTGGCAGGACAAATGGAAGCCGCTGCTTCTGATTTCTTGGGAGAAAAAGCCCAAGCCGCGGCTCAGACAACGATCGCGGCCTTACGTGCAGACTCTGTCCAAATCAAACAGAAGATGCGTGCAGAGGGATTGGACTCTACTCTCAAAAGCCTTCAAATCCAGAGTACTCGATTCGGGATTCAGAATCAAGAGTTTCAACGTGTTGCTACTGCCCAACTGCTCTCCGGTAAGCCTGTGGATCCATACTTGATGTCTTATCTTTCATCCGAGATGCAAAAGAGGTTTGGTCCGAACGCGGAAGAAGTCGGTGCACATGAAGCGTTAGGTGCTGCCGCTGCTGCAGACATCCATCCCCTTTTGGCCAAGATTCCATTCACCGCTTCAAAAGCAGAACGGGAAGCACACGCGGGGAATGTTGCTGCTCGCTATCTCAAGATGCAGGGACAGGATCCATCGAAGCGGAATCCGATGTGGGAAGTGCTACACAATGCTGGTTTAGATCTGAGTTCGCCGATCCAAGAAAAGAAGAACAAGGCAACTGCGTTCTTCATGGATCTTGAAAGGCAGAATAAACAGAAACGAGCATTAGGCTATGGTTCAACGCCCTCTCCCTCGCAACAACCCGTAGAATCGGAGTCGTAGCCTAGTGGCAGCGGTTGCTAATACACTCGTAGTTGGGCCTGGTGGTAAGGTCGTCCCTGTCCCAACAGAACACGCGGCCCAATATGCAGCTCTTGGGTATGGAGCAGCCAACGAACGCCAGGTAGCGGACTATGAACGAGACCAAGAATTCTCGACTCCAGGTCAGCAGTTAGTCACCGGCTTAGAAGCCGCAGGCGCAACTGCGACATTTGGACTCAGCACACACCTTGAGAAAGCCTTCGGAGTTAATCCTGAAGACATCGAGACCAGAGAACGAGTTAATCCAATTGCCCATGGTTTGGGGACAGCCGCCGGTTTCGTCGTTCCTGCCTTAATCCCGGGTGTAGGCGAAGTAACAGCGCCCGGATTGATCTCTCGTGCCGGCCGTGGTGTTGCTGAAGCAGTTGGGGAAGCTCTTCCCCAAGCCACCGGACTCCTCGGCAGGGCTGCCGCTAGAGCGGCCGAATTAGGCTCAGGAAGCGCGATCGAGGGGGGGTTGTGGGCAACAGGCCAGGTGGTGCATGAACGTGCCTTAAATCCTCAGCTGAGCGCTGAGAATGCCCTCCATACCATAGGGTTAGGGGTGGTCCTGGGAGGAACTCTCGGCGGAGCTCTTGGGGCGGCCACAGAAGCTATGCCAGCAGCGATTTCCAAGGCAAAAGG
>WNFC01004196.1_pt1 | contig 15654 bp, 13 predicted proteins | sample 5400541 | NCBI WGS metagenome assembly WNFC01 (sample SAMN13153342, study PRJNA577476) | soil metagenome | isolation source: 120 cm saprolite under Douglas fir tree site 2 hole 2 replicate 1 | place: USA:California | collected 2015-04-18
TCGGCAAATTCTTAGCTCACTTTTTCGGCGATGGACTTGCCCTGCATGAACAGCAGCAAGTAATCTTTGCCGCCTGCTTTCGAGTCCGTGCCGGACATGTTGAATCCGCCGAACGGATGCGCCCCGACCATTGCTCCGGTGCATTTGCGATTCAAATAAAGATTGCCGACGTGGAACGTCTCTTCGGCTTTTCGGATTTTTTCCGGATTCCTGGAATAGACCGCGCCGGTCAAGCCAAATTCCGTATTGTTCGCAATTTCCAGCGCCTGGTCGTAATTCTTCGCCTTGATCACCGCGAGCACCGGGCCGAACACTTCCTCTTGAGCCAGCCGCGCCTTCGGATCGACATCCGCAATAATCGTCGGCTCGACGAAGTAGCCGTCACCCGCCGCGCGTTTCCCGCCGGTGAGCAACTTCCCTTCCTTCTTTCCAACTTCGATGTAATCCAGAATCGTTTTCATCGCCGACTGGCTGATGACCGGCCCCATGTAATTGCCGGGATCGTCGCTGGGGCCGACGGTGATTTTCTTTGTGCGCTCCACCAGCTTCTGCACGAAGGTGTCGTAAATCCGCTCGGAGACGATCGCGCGCGAGCACGCGGAACATTTCTGACCTTGATAACCAAATGCCGCTTGCACCGTGCCTTCCACTGCGGCATCGATATCGGCCTCTTCGTCCACCACGATGCCGTCCTTGCCGCCCATCTCCAGCACGGTGCGCTTAATCCAAATCTGGCCTGGCGACGCTTTGCCTGCGAGTTCGCTAATCCGCAGCCCGATTTCCTTCGAGCCGGTGAACCCGATGTAGCGCGTCTTCGGATGCTGGACCAGGGTATCGCCAACGGAGCCGCCCGGCCCGGTGATGAAGTTCACTGCTTCCTTCGGAATGCCCGCTTCAAAAAGAATGTCGATAAATTTCGCCGCGATCGTTGGCGAATCGCTGGCCGGCTTGAGCACCACGGTGTTGCCAGTGACTAGCGACGCGCTGACAAGGCCTGCCATGATGGCGCACGGAAAATTCCACGGTGGAATGACGACGCCGACGCCCAGCGGAATATAAACAAGGTAGTTGCGCTCGCCGCGCATGGGGACCAGCTTTTGCGGCTCGCCCAATCGCAGCATTTCGCGGCCGTAGTATTCGAGAAAGTCGATGGTTTCGGCGATGTCGGCATCGGCTTCGACCCAGGTCTTGCCCACTTCGTAGCACACCAGCGCGTTCAGCTCAAACTTGCGCTCGCGCACGATTTGCGCGGCGCGGAAAAGACACTTCGCGCGGTCCTGCGGCCCGACTCGCTTCCAGGTGTCAAAGTATTTGTGGGCGTCTTCGACCGCCTGCCGGGCCATGTCTGCGGTGGCGTTCTGGAAGACGCCGATGATTTCCAAAGGGTGCGAAGGGTTCGTGGAAGTGCGCTTTTCCACGGTGATCACCTTGTGCCCGTTGAGCCACATCGGGTATTCGCGGCCAAATTCGGATTTCACCTTTTTGAGCGCTTCTTGCATGCGCGAGCGGTTTTCCGGCTTCGTAAAATCGATAAACGGCTCGTTGGTGAACTCGGAAACGTGGACGATCTGTTCAGCAGTGGCCATGGCGGGTTCCCTCCTCGGGGAGTAAACAGCTCATTGTACTGCGTCCTGAAAGGGCGGGACAAGCAACAGACATAGGGCACCGTCAAACAAGTCTGTGTAAATTGCGGGAGAGTTTTTCTTTCCCAGGAGCGGTTTAAATTGGTGATGACGCCGTAAAAACAAAGAGGCTAAGGAAAAGTAGCCTTCCGACGACGTCTCTGCAGAAACCGGAGAGGGTGGGCCACACAGAGACATCTGCGGGGGATTGAGGCGCCAAGGATGGGCCACGCGAAAGCGCCTGAGCGGATCAAGCGACGGCCACCCGCCCGCGCTGCTGAGTTTTCCAGTTCCCTAATCTTCCCGTTTAAGCGATATTCCGTGCGCCCACTGCAGAAAAATCTCCGATCGGGTTCGCCTCTTGTTGTAGCCTCTGAAATAGCGGTTCGCCGATTGCGGCGCTCTCCGCATTTGTCCGCCCTAGACCGTTGCCGGAACCGGGAAACACGATCGTAATAACTCCCGAAGATATCCCAGCGTTGATAAGGCGTCCACGCGTGCAATGAATCGGCCGGTAATGGTCTCATGACCTAGGTCCCGGTGAAGCGAAATCGAGCCTTCACCGAGCTTATGAGAGGGCCCGACATCCCCGAAACAAGCGTAGACCTTCCGGATTCCGTAGATGACAACTCCAATGTCGCCGATTCTTATGCCGTGGGACGCGTAAAATCCTCCAGGCAGGACGAAGTAGTTGATCAGGTCGGCGTCAAGAGAGTTTCTCTTTGCGTCTTTGGCCGAAGTAGTCATCTGACCGGAGGCGTCCTGAGCGCTGTAGACCGAACCGTCGGTGTCGAGATCGAGCTTGGAATCAAAGTACAATTGCCCGCTCGGAAACTTGCACATAAATTTCTTGCCGGTGAGAGGCGTAGTAATCGTCTTGGTCCTCGGGTGAACAAACAAATTTGGAATCCTATCCAGAATGATAACCGCCAATCCTTCTGGTTCGTAAAATCCTGGCATCGCGTCACCCCACTTTTTTGGGAGATGCTCTGACTCGCTGCGGTGTCAATAAATTTGAAAGCAGGTTCTTATCCCCCAACCCAAACTCCAAGCCTCACATTCATCGCTCTCGGCTAACACCGAGTCAAGTCGGTTCCGTATCCTTGGGTGAAAACCGTTCAGATATCACGAAGATCCGGCTTTTCGAGAAACTTCCGGCCATCGCCGTCGATGCAATACCGATACACATTGTCTTCATCCAAGTGAGTCACGGTGTGGACGGTGTGGTCGAGGAACTTTACGCCGTCAAACACGTCGTCACGGCGGTCGTAAGGAGGATGCGTCCCAGCCCGAAAGCTCAGGTCCCCATGCAATTTGCCCGTGAAGAACTCTAGGTGCAGCATGTCCTGGCCGGGTTGATCTCCAACATACGCGATAACCTGCCCCTCCTTGACTGTGTCGCCGGCTTTTACCTCGGCGATCTTGCCAATCTCACCATAGCGTGCGATGAACTGTGGGTGCCTGACCGCCAGCGCGTAAGTCCCGCTGTAAAACGGCTCTGGCCCTTGGAGCACTGCGCCTTGATCCATAGCCAGGACGGGAGTGAGCGGCGGCGCGGCTAAGTCGTTTGCCGCGTGCTTCAGTCCCTTCCGCACCTTGTCCCGGGAGGCCCCGAAGCCGTTCCCGCCCTTGTAAGTCATTTTCGGCACGAAAGGCAAAGGGAATTTCATAGTCATCTCATCTCACGGATTCCGGGCCATTTGTGAGGACCCGTCGGTTCGAAAATCGTTGGGTTACGCCTTAAGCGCATCGTCAACGTCCCGGCCAACATTTTCATATACTCGTTTTTGAAGTAAATGCCAAGGAATTTTTGACACCCGCGCGCTTTCCGAGATGACGGTAGCCGGGCGCAGGGCGAACGTCGGACAGGGCCGAATGTCACGGATCTACCACTATTGTAAATCTGGCCGGAAGGCCAGCGTGACGGATTGGGGGAGTACTGTACTTTGAAGCCCTCGAAGAGGAGCCGGAAGCGTGGCTTACTGGAGGCAGAGCCAAGCCCGGCCCTCGAAAGAGGCCAGTATGAAAAACAGATGGATCATCATTGGCGTTGCCGGAGTGAGTGTTTTGTTTGGCGGCGCCGTAGCAGCCGCGCATTCCTACAACCCGATCAAATGGATCAAAAAAGGACCCAGCCCGACGGCAACCGAACAGCTCGCCGCCAACAAACAGGAAGAACAGAAGTTATCCCTGCAATTGCAGGCCGTGCTCCCTCCGCGCACCAGCCTGAAGGATGCTTGCGCGGGATTCAAGAACCTGAACGATTGCGTGGCCTCGCTTCACGTCAGCCACAATCTCAAGATCAAATTCAACTGCCTTAAATGGGACGTGACCGGCGCGAAACCGGCCGGCGACGTCAAATCGTGCGCGGCCCCCTCGAATGACAAGGCCATGGACCTGAGCAAAGCGATCCGCGTGCTGAAGCCGGATGCCAATTTCCGGACGGAAGCCAAGAACGCCGAGAAACGGGCGCGCGAAGACATCAAGGACGCGTCCTAGCACTATGGAGCCCGCCGCAGCGGGCTCCACCCCTCTTGATCCTGGTGGCAGAGCCATGGCTGTGCCACGCGTCTTATTTAAGGTTTCCAGCGCATCGCGCCTTGGTGGAAGAGGCTAGTTCTGCGGCGCGGCCGCCGGCTCCGGCGGCCTTCTGCGCCCGAGTTGAAACTAGCTGCGGCTGTTGCACCGTCGACCGCTGCGCTTCGTCTTCTTTCCAAAACACCAAGCCCCCCACGCGCGGGTCCCAGTCAATGCAGAGCATGTCGCCAGCTTTGACCTGTCCGGTGGCCAAAAGGTTCGCCAAAGGGAAAACCACATGGCGCTCGATAGCCCGCTTCAGATGGCGAGCGCCGTAGCGCTGGTCCGTGCCCTCGCCTAAGAGAAATTCGCGGCCCGCACGAGTCACGCGGAACAGAAACTGCCCATTCTGCGTGTCCAAAACGCGCTGCTGTAATCGCTCTAATTCAATCTGCAGCACTTCCGCGAGTTGTTCGCGATTCAAGGGGTGAAACACAACTACTTTGTCGAGCCGGTTCATGAATTCAGGCGAGAAGTTCCTTCGCGCCGCTTCTACGGCAGTGCGTGCCACTTTCACGTCAAGACCCGTCATTGGCTTATCCTCCGGCTGGACAAAACCCATTCCTCCGTGCATCAATTCCGAGATTTCCGCGCCACCCAAGTTTGAGGTCATGAAGATCACCGTGTGTGAAAGATCCACACGACGATTGTCACCCAGCGTTAAGGTGGCCCTGTCCAGCATGCCCAGCAGGAGTTGCCACAGAGCATCGCTGGCCTTCTCGATTTCGTCGAACAGCAGGAAGCTGAGCTTCAGCTTTTCCGTATGGCTGGCGGCTAGCGCTTCCTGGGTGATCAGTGGATGTGTTTCTCGGTGGCCTAGGTAACCGGGGGGTGAACCAATCAGTTTGGAAATTTCATGCGAATGCTGAAACTCGCCGCAGTCAACCCTGATTACCATGCGCGAATCGCCAAACAGGATTTCCGCGGCGGCTTCCACGATGCGCGTCTTTCCGGACCCAGTGGGACCGAGGAACAAAAGACTCGCTACCGGCCGCTCCGGCGAGTTCAAGCCGGCACAGAAGACCTGGTACAGGTCCACCATGGCGTGCACGGCTTCTTCCTGCTGGACGATCTTCGCGCGCAGGGCCGCGTCGAATTCCAGCGCTTCCGAACTGCGAAGAGTCGAATCGAGAACGACCGGTTGAGTACACATGGCGAGCTCCTAATGAACCTTTTGCCCAAGGATGGGCGGGGCGAAACAAACGTGATCAAATGGGTGTAGTTTCGTCTCGGCACACAGGAAATAGTGCTTGCCGGGGACTGGCCGTATCATTGCGCCGTGGTCGTACGGTTGGCTTTCCAGGCGAACCGGGCATAGTTGTTTGGTGTAATTTGGCCGGTGAAGCTTGCGTTGTTGTCGCCACATGTTGATGAACCAAGTGAGGTCGGAAAGAGCTGCGGAGGAGGGTGCGGCCGAACACGTCTTGCGGTCTAAACCGCGGGCCGGAGATCCTGCATTCGTGGCCCTTGTCACCTGGCGCTAAACTATCCGGGGAAAGAGGACCATACAATCGGGCCAAGCCAGCAAATCCTGCAACGGTGTATGCCGGGGAGGCGTGCCGATTGAGACCCACATTCCCATGCAGGTTAAGCCCTGATGATTTTTCGTTTCCAAGAGTTCTAACATGATCGAAGACTTGTCCCGTTACCATCATCCGGTCAGCAAGCTGTTCGCCAGCTCAACCACTTCCGGCGACTGGGACCAGTACCGCCTGAGCGAGGAGCAGATCGAATTTTTCCGCGAAAATGGCTACATCAAAGGAATTCGCATTCTGACCGACAACCAAGTGGAAGCACTGCGGGCAGAATTGGAACAACTGATGGATCAGGCGCATCCTGGCCGACATTTATTCCACGAATACCATTCCAACGAATCGACGGATCCGAGCCGCGTGGTTTTTCACGCCCTGGGCGCTTGGCGTGTTCTGCCCGGCTTTCACGATCTGCTTTGGAACCCCGCGTTCTTGGTGCCGGCATCCCAGTTATTGGAGGGTCCGGTGCGCTTCTGGCACGACCAGCTTTTCTGCAAGCCAGCGCGACATGGCGGAGAGGTGGCTTGGCACCAGGATTATTCGTACTGGACAAGAACGACACCCCTGGCCCATCTCACCTGCTGGATTGGCTTGGACGATTCCACCCGCGAAAACGGCTGCTTGAATTATGTTCCAGGAAGCCATAAGTGGCCCGACTTGCCCAAACCCGTTCTGACCGGCGAAATGAATGGCATCCTCGACATTCTGCCCGAAGAGCTGAAAAACAAATTCGAGCCTGTTGCCATCGAATTGAAAAAGGGTGAAAGCTCGTTTCACCATGCTCGAACGATGCACGGTTCGCGCGCGAACGATACACCCGCACCGCGGCGCGCCACAGTTATAAATGTCTTTCGTGATGGCGTCATGTCGAATTCTAATGAACCACTGCTGGAGGGCGTTCCCGTAATTCCTCGTGGAGAAAAGATGGGTGGCCAGTTCTTTCCTTTGTTGTTCGATCCTCAGGCGGTGCCGGCCCAGCCGCGATGATCAGTGAAAACCCCTGCCCTCCGCGGAGGCCGGAGAGAGTTGACAGGATACTCGGACTCCGATATAACGGAATCCGAGTATGAAAGATAATATCCGCCGGTTCCTGCCATTGTCGCCCGCCGCGCTGCACATCCTACTCGCGCTGGCGGGGGAAGATCTGCACGGCTACGGGATCATGCTGGAAGTGAAACGGCAGTCCGATGGGCAATACAAGCTGGGGCCGGGGACGCTGTACGACAACTTGAGAAAACTAATGACGCGGGGGTGCGTCGAAGAAATTCAGAAGCGGTCCGCGGGTAACGATCCGCGGCGGCGCTATTACCGGCTGACGGGGTTGGGGCGGCGCGTGCTTTCGGCAGAGGTAGCAAGGCTGGAAGGCGTTGTCCGGGAAGCAAAAGGATATTTGCTGGGAACGAAACCAAGGAGAGCATAATGGCAGACTCCATGTCTCGCTCTCTCTATCGCTGGCTGCTGTATCTTCATCCACCAGCCTTCCGGCAACGGTTTGCGGGAGAGATGCTGTGGATCTTTGATGAGGCTGCGGCAACGAACGGCGTGCTGCGATTGTTTGCGGACGGGTTCGTGTCGCTGCTGCGGCAATGGGTGGTGCGACCGGAATCGTGGCATTTGCCCCTGGCAGCAGCAATTCCACGAGCGCCGGCGGGTTCATCCGCATTTTTTGCTTGGGAACAATTCGAGGTATCGCCATACAGTTTGCCGTTCTACCGTTGGATGCAAGGCGGCGTCATCTCCGTGGGATTAGTTAGTGTGGTGTGGGTGATGGCTGGTCGAGGGGGGCGTGCGCCGAATCTGCCAAGCGATTTGGCTGGACCGCGCGGCTCAAGGACTGCCTGGGCATTGTCGTCACAAAATGCACTGGGTTCTGCAGACGACTTCGTTCCAAGCGGGACTGGCGCGGGCGGCTATGCGATTTCCGGGACAGCGGAGGATATTCACCAACGTCAACTTCGCCGGCAGGAACGAGCCATGCGGAATGCGGTCATGGGACAAAGCGTTCCCGGCAGTTTCTTCTATGTTGTGGAGTCTCGCGGGACAGCCGTTGAGGTACCAAAGACTCCCGCCGGTGAGCAATTCTCCGCGTGGTTTGGCGCTTTCAACAGCGGGGACCGCGCGCAGATAGAAGGATTCCTTTCACACTACAAGAACCCTGGCGAGCATGACGTGAACGGCGAGTTGGGCTTCCGCCAGCAGACCGGAGGTTTTGAGCTGAAAAAGATTGAGGAATCCGCGCCTACGAAGATCACGGGGTTGCTACAGGAGGGCGACTCGGACCAATTCGCGCGATTCACGGTGGAGGCGGAAGCGGAAACGGCGCATAAAATTACGAATTTTGATCTGCGCGCAATTCCCCGCCCCGGCGAATTCGCATTGGAGCGTTTGAGCCAGAGCGAGTTGCTGAAAGCGCTGCGCGAAAAACTGGAAAAAGACAGCGCGGCGGACAAATTCGCGGGGGCGGTGATCGTGGCCAAGGATGGCAAGGCGATCTTCTCCGGCGCGTACGGCGCGGCCGACCGGGAAAAGAAAATTCCGAATACGCTGGAGACGAAATTCAGAATCGGGTCGATGAACAAGATGTTCACGGCGACTTCCATCCTGCAACTGGTTCAGGCGGGGAAAATCTCGCTGGCGGACCCGCTCGGAAAGTACATCACCGATTATCCCAACAAGGAATTCGCATCGAAGGTGACCATCCAGCACTTGCTGACGCATACGGGAGGAACCGGAGATATTTTCGGACCGGAGTTCGATGCGCACCGCAAAGAGCTGCGCACGCTTCAGGATTACGTGAATTTGTACGGGAAGCGGAGTTTGAAATTCGAGCCTGGCAGCCGCTGGGAGTACAGCAACTACGGATTTCTACTGCTCGGCGTGCTGGTCGAGCGCGTGAGCGGGAAGAGCTACTACGACTATGTCAGCGAAAACGTTTATAGGCCCGCAAGCATGACGGGCAGCGGCTCACTGACGGAAGATGAAAACGTGGCAAACCGGTCGGTCGGATACACACGATTCGGCGGCAGCGAACTTCGGCCGAATACGGACACGCTTCCTTATCGAGGAACCTCGGCGGGCGGCGGATATTCCACCGTTGGAGACTTGTTGCGGTTTGCCGAGGCGCTGGCGAATCGTAAGTTGTTGAACGCACAGAATACTGAACTTCTGACTAGCGGAAACGTGGACACGAGCCGCGGAGTGAAATACGCATTTGGGTTTATGGATGACAACACGGACCCTGCGTTTCGCCACTTCGGTCATGGCGGCGGCGCGCCGGGAATGAATGGCGAGCTGCAAATCTTTCCGCAAAGCGGGTACGTTATCGCAGTGTTGTCAAACCTCGATCCACCCGCGGCGAGCCGAATCTCCGACTTCGTGGGCAATCGACTGCCCAAGAACTAGGGCACCTTCGCATCCGAGGAAAATCCGGCACCCGCAGAAAACGAGGGAATCGTGAGATTGAGTGTGCGGGCGTGGATTGAGAGGACCAGAGGCCGCTCGCGCAGCCTCTGCGGATCATCTTATAGGCCTTGAGCCGGGACGACTCAAGCGCGGGCGGCGCGCATCTGCGCGACCCTTTCGTTAAACTGCCGCGTCAGATGCGGCACGATGCCCAGTTGCCGCTCGATTAGCATGAGTTGCGCGCGATGGTGCATTTCATGTTCCTTCACGCCAAGCAGCCTCTCGAATCGCGACTTGGCCGATTTTCCGTCGGGCTCGGTCACCATCTCCGACAAGAACTCCGGCGCCAGAGTTTCCATCCACGCTGCAAACTGCTCCCCCTCGGTTCGCAACAGCTCGAGAATTTCCGCCTTCGACCTGGTCTTGGTCTCCTCAGCGTTGAATCGGTCCATCATGCCGAAAAAGTCGAAGCCCACCATGGTCGTCAGCCGCTTCTTGTGCACCTCTTCCGATAGCCGCGTGGAAATCGCGACGTGTGTCAGCATCCGCGCCACGGAGCGCACGTCGGGCGCAGCGACGAAGCCATATTTCGACTCCGGAATGTCCTGCGCAACCTGAATGGTGTTTTTCCGTACCGTGCGAAACGCGCTGGCCAAGTCTTTTCCGCCGTAAACAGTCATACTGGTCACCTCGCTGTCGTAATCTCCGCCCCGCTTTTGGAGGCTGCCAACTTCGATGCGCGGTTTCCATGACTCGTCACTCGCTATTTCGTTCTCCGCCATGCTGACCGGAGGGAAAGGGACGGCGAAGTCTTGGGAGTCAGCGTCTGCGGAACGCGAAGACCGCTCCTACGACCTAAGAAGGGTTGCGAATGGCCGGAAGCTATTCCAAACCTGTCACACTAATGAGTTGGCTCGAGAACCAGCTTCTGGATGCGCCAATTCAAAAGTTCTGCGACGTAGAGTTCGTCTGCGGAAGGGCAAGCGATTTCGTGAATCCAGCCGAATTGGCCAAGTTGCTTGCCGGATTTGCCGAGGACGCCGAGGATTTTTCCGTCGAGAGAGAGTTTGTAGATGCGGCCGGGAAAAGCATCGGAGCTGAAGAGCACGGGGTTAGGTCCGGGCGTGATGCAAATGGCCCAAGGCGCGCCAGGGGACATGGTGCCGGTTGTTGAGATGGGTTTATTGCCAATTGCGGGGCGAGCGTCAGCTGGAGCGGGGACGTCGATAGTGAACTGGCGGAGGAATTTTCCGTTCGAATCGAAGACCTGGATGCGGCGGTTGCCGCGGTCGGCAACGTATATATTGTTCTGAGCATCGACGGCGATGCTGTGCGGGACGTTGAACTGGCCGGGCTGATCGCCGGGTTCGCCCCAGGACTTGAGCCAGTTACCGTCCTTGTCGACTTTGGCGATGCGAGAATTGACGTAGCCATCGCTGATGTAGGTGTTGCCTGCAGTATCCCAAGCCACGTCTGTAACCTGGCGGAACAAGCCGTCGACAGGAGGAAGCGGCGGCTTGACATGTTTGAGCGGCTCAGTCCCTTCGTCGGAAGCTTCCTGTTTGCGACCGAAGACCATGACAACACGTCCTTCTGGATTGAACTTGATGACCATATCGGAACCTTTGTCGGTGACCCAAATGTTGTCGTCCTTATCGACCTTGACGGTGTGGGCAAAGGACCAGGCGTAAAGATGATGGCCGATCTCGCGGAGAAATTTTCCGTCGGGCGCAAATTCGAGGAGTTGCGCGGCAGCGGCGGCGTAGGCAGGGCCGGTGGTGTTGCCGCGGGAGAAGACAAAGATGTGGCCTTTCGAATTGACGGCGACGCCGGTAGCTTCGCCGAGGTAGACATCGGGAGGAAGCTTGAGGAGATCCGGAACGGAGTGGAAGCGGATTTCGGGCGGTTGCTGGGCGAAGAGAGGGACGGCGACGAAAAAGAGCAAGGCACAAATAGAGCGTTTCATATGATTCAACCTCGTGAATTCTTACATTCGACACGCATCATACGCGGGTTTGGAGAATCAGTCGCCTGTTAAGGATTTGTGCTGTGCTGGGGTGAGCGGGACAACGGACAGGCGGCCGATTTTGACAAGAGGAGAATCGCTGAAAAGCTTGTTGGATTTGATTTGAGCCAGGGAGACGGGTTTGGAGAGCGGTTTTCCCGCTTTGATGGTGACGACAGGATTCTTCGGATCGGAGGCGTCGACGGATACGACGGTGGCCGTGCCGACGGCGGTTTTGCGGTCGCCGGTCTCGTAAATGACTAGCCGGTCGCCGGGAGTCATCCCGCGAAGATTTTTTACGGCGACGGGATTGGAGACGCCGTCCCATTGCGTGATGCCGTCGCGCTGCAGGTCAGCGAAAGAATATTCGGAAGGTTCGGTCTTGAGCAGATAGTCGGAAGACATTGGCCCGCTCCTCTATCGTTTGAAGCTCATTATTCTACATGCTTTGGTAGCCGGATCACTTATTCTTCGCGGGCGTAAGATGCGGCAGAGTTCGCCGATTTTGGGAATGCTCGATGAGCAAGGAAAGCCGCTTCCGTTTTGTTTCTTCCCTTTTTGCGCTGGAGACCCAATAAGTGCGCACCCTCTGGTACCAAGGAGGTTGAGAACGGAAAAATTCCCAAGCAGCTTTGTTCGCGCGAAATCGCTTTTCCTGTTGAGCGCTGAACCGGGCTTCCTTCCTCTGTTCGTAGGCGTAGATGCCAGATTTCTTTGCGATGCGCGCGGCGAAAGCCTTGAGACCGGCGGGATGCATCAGCCCCATTTTTGCGAGCTCTCGAACGCGTTTGATATTAATTGAGCTCCAAGTGCTGGTGGGCCTGCGTGGAGTGAAGCGAATCATGTAGCTGGTTTCGTCGATGCTCTTACGAACGCCGTCGATCCAGCCGAAGCACAGAGCTACGTCCACGGATTCTGGCCAAGTGATGCTGGGCCTTCCCGAATCTTTTTTGTGGAAGCCGACGAATAGTTCCAGGAATTTGTCGTGATGAGCTTCGAGCCAATCACGGAAGTCGGATGGCGTCGGGAAGAATGTTGGTTTTGCAAGAGTAATCATCTGAGGTCGCGGATGATTTCGCGGGCGGCGTTGGCGCCGGAGGCGCCGGTGAGGCCGTTGCCGGGATGAGTTCCGGAGCCGCAGAGAAAGAGGCCGCGGATGGGCGTTTTGTAGCGCGCCCAGTCGAGAACGGGACGCATGGTGAATAGCTGATCGAGTGCAAGTTCGCCGTGGAAAATGTGGCCGCCGGTGAAGCCGTAGGACGTTTCGAGATCCTTGGGCGTGATGACCTGAATGCCTTCGACCAGGCTTGGGAGATCCGGGGCGTAGGAGGCGAGGGTTCGAATGACGGTGGCGCCAAGTTCCCTTCGGCAGGAGTCCCAATTCCCTTCTCTGAGTTTGTACGGAGCATATTGAACGCAGGCAGAGAGGACATGCTTGCCTTCAGGGGCGAGCGCCGGGTCGAGAATCGTGGGAATGGTGACGTCGAGATAAGGCGCTTTCGAAAATTCGCCGTACTTGGAGGCATCGAAGGCGCGTTCGAGATAGTCGATTTCGGGGCCGATGTGGATGCGGCCGGAGAGCGCTTCGAGAAAGCCTTGTGTAGGATCGAGCGCGGAGAAAGTGGGAAGAGCGCCGAGAGCGAGATTGACTTTTGCGACGGTACCATTCGCGCGGAAATTTTTGATGCGATTGGCGAAAGTCGGATCGAGTTGCGAGGGATCGACGAGGTGGAAGAAAGTGCGCTTAGGATCGACGCCTGAGACGACGGCTTCGACGGCGATTTCTTCGCCGCCGGTGAGCACGACTCCCGTAACAGCGCCGTCTTTAAGGCAGATGTGCCGGACTTCCGCATCGGTGCGAATTTCCGCTCCGGCCTGCTTCGCCGATTCGGCCAGGGCACGAGTGAAGTTGCCGAGCCCGCCCCGAGGAAAAGCAGCGGTCCCAACGGGATGTGTATCGCAGGCCGCGCGCATAAGAAGGACGGCGGTGGAACCCGCGGACCAAGGACCGAGCGCGGTGCCGAAAATGCCGCGTGCGGAGATGACGGCACGGATGAGCTCCGTCTCGAAAAATTCGGCAACGAAGTCCGCAACGGCCATGGGGCACCAGCGAAGAAGGTCGAAGATTCCCTTCTTGCGGAGCATGCGGACATTGCGGCCGGCCTTAAAGAGATTCCAAAGATCTTCCGGAGTGGGCTTGTCGATCGCTGGCGGAGTGATCGAAACGAGCTGGTCGAGGACTCCCGTGAGATGATCGAGAGCATCCGCGAATTCAATGTATTTGACGGAATCCTTGGCGGAAATGCCCGCAATGCCGCGAGCGGTCTTGGCGTTATCGTTCCAGAAGAGAAGCGCGTTGCCATCGGGTGTGGGGGCGAAGACGCGCGGGCCGGGATAGAGTATTTCGCACTCGAATTTTTCAATTTGCATGTCGCGCGCGATCTCTGCGCGAAGCGGGCCGAGGGTATGGGCGAGCGTGGAGGCTTTGAAGCCGGGATAAAATTCCTCGGTGATGGCGCCGCCGCCGACGATTTCGCGGCGTTCGAGGACGAGTGGCTTGAAGCCGCCTTTGGCGAGATAAAAAGCGGCGATGAGAGCGTTGTGGCCGCCGCCGATGAGAACTACGCGCTGTCCGAGCGGCATGGTTAGCCGGCCGCCTGCGAACGAGGTGAGCTGGATTTTGTTGCGCGCGTTCGAGAAGCTGGCGACCATTCCTTCAAGATGACTTGGCTGGCGATGCGCCCGTTGGCCCCCATGATGCCACCGCCCGGGTGCGTGGCGGATCCGCACATATAGAGGTTGCGGATGGGTGTGCGATAGTAGGCCCAGCCGGCGACAGGGCGAAGAAAGAAAAGCTGCTCGAGAGAGAGCTCGCCTTGGAAAATGTTGCCTTGGGTGAGGCCGAATTCGCGTTCGAGATCAAGCGGCGTGAGAATCTGGCGACCAATGATGATGTCCTTGATGTTGGGCGCGTATTCCGCAATGGTGTTAATGACGTTGTCGCCGAAGGCTTCCCGCTGATCGTCCCAGGTGCCTTTCGCGAGTTTGTACGGCGCGTATTGCACGAAGCAGGAGAGAACGTGTTTGCCGGGAGGCGCGACGCTGGGATCGGTGAGGCTGGGAATGACCATGTCAATATAAGGACGTCGAGAATAGTGGCCGTATTTGGCGTCGTCGTAAGCACGCTCCATGTAGTCCATGCTCGGAGAAATAGAGATTGCGCCGCGAAGATGGGCGCCCGGCCCCGGCAGACATTTGAAATTGGGAAGCGCGTCGAGGGCGAGATTGACTTTTCCGGAAGAGCCACGAAATTTGTAGCGGCGGACACCTTCGAGGAAATCGCCGGGCAACTCGTTTGTTTCGAGAAATTTTTCAAAGGTGAGATGCGGGTCGACGCTGGAAGAGACGACGTGCGCTGAGAGTTCTTCGCCATCCTGGAGGGCAACGCCGCAAGCGCTGCCGCTCTTGACGAGAATTTTACCAACGGGCGCTTTAGTGCGGATTTCTACACCGGCTTCGCGTGCGGCATCGGCGATGGCGTTCGAAATGGCGCCCGTGCCGCCGCGGCTGAAACCCCACGAGCGGAACGCGCCGTCGATTTCGCCCATGTAGTGATGGAGAAGAACGTAGGCAGTGCCCGGTGAACGAATGCCGAGAAATGTACCGATAATACCGGAGGCGGACATCGTTGCCTTGAGAACATCCGTCTCGAACCACTGATCGAGGAAATCGGCGGAGCTCATGGTCATGAGCTGGATAAGGGTGTAGCGCTCGTCAGAAGAAAGTTCGCGGAAGCGCTGCAACAGAAAGTGGAGTTGCTTAAGGTCTCTCGGATTGAGCGTAGTAGGGTCTGGCGGAACCATCGAGAGCATGGGCTTTACGAAGCGGCACATGGGGGTCATCATCTTCGAAAATTCGTCGTAGGCCTCGGCGTCAAGGCGGGAATGGCGGCGAATGTCGCGCATGGATTTGGCATGGTCGTTGACGCGCCAGAGGTAATCACCGTTGGGCATGGGAGAGAAGGTGCCGTCGAGGGGGAGGATTTCCAAGCCGTGGCGAGGAAGATCGAGTTCGCGAATGATTTCGGGGCGGAGAAGCGACACGACGTAGGAACATTCGGAAAAAAGAAAACCGGGAATAATTTCTTCGGTCACAGCGGCGCCGCCGAGAACGTGGCGGCGTTCCAGCACCACGACCTTCCTTCCAGCTTTGGCGAGATACGCGGCGTTGACCAGGCCGTTGTGGCCCCCGCCGATGACGATAACGTCGTAGTGCTGCCCCATTCGGTATGACTCCGGTATGTCTCAAAAAAGAAAGTAAAGTTGCGGGAAGCGAAGACGGGACATTTTACTGAGACCGCCGATGGGGTACAAGTCTTTGTACTCGTCCAGTAGATTAGTGACACTTTGCCTTTTTAGATTTGCGTTTCCACTGGAGCAAAAACTCCTGTGGAGTAAGGTATCCCAAGGCTTGGTGAGGGCGCACACAGTTGTAAGTATTTTCCCAGTTTCGCAAC
>WNFC01004198.1_pt1 | contig 15652 bp, 11 predicted proteins | sample 5400541 | NCBI WGS metagenome assembly WNFC01 (sample SAMN13153342, study PRJNA577476) | soil metagenome | isolation source: 120 cm saprolite under Douglas fir tree site 2 hole 2 replicate 1 | place: USA:California | collected 2015-04-18
GCATACAACTCCGCGCGCTGCCGTTCCAGCTCGTCAAGCGGCTCCCCGGTCATCCAGGCTCCTCTGGAAGTCTTAACACTTCCAGATTACCGCGCCAGCCTGGGACTCCCCAGCACCCCTACAAAATTGACGCGCACCCTCAGGGACCCGCCTGCCGATGCTCAGCACCACCGTGACATCCAGGCCGTGGATCACATCGTGGGTCAGCGCCCCGGCCTCGCCGGCCACCCGGGCGATGATGTGGCCGACGGTGCGCCAGGAGATCCGCGTCAGCTTCGCAATCGTGGTCTTCGAGCACGCGGCGGGCAGCCAGGCAACCTGGTCGTCGGAAGTCGTCGCAGATGTTCCTCGTTGCGCCCTCGGCAACAACTCGTCCGACGGGATCACCGGGTTCTCGGCAGCACCTGGCTGGGACGCGGCTTCCGGCCTCGGGACACCGCACGCCACTGACCTGGCTGATGCCCTGGCCCACACCACGCCATAGCGGCGCGAGCGCGGCCGCGCCGGTCTGCCTGTCTGCTTGTAAAGGTAGTCGCGGGTGCCGGTCACGGGTTCCCATCTGCCGCATCCCGTGGTAAGCCGGGGGGCACGGGGGAGATCGGAACAGGCGGCGGGTGCCCGCAAAGGGCACGGCCGCCGGTAATGCCAAGGGAGGCAGCCGTGATCACCCGCCGTTTCACGAGGCTGGCCGTGCCAGCCATGCTGCTTGCCCTGCCGCTGGCGGTTCCGGCCACCCTGGCCGCGGCATCCGCCCCGGCCTCCGCCCAGGCCGGGCAGGCCGGACCCGGCGCCGGGAGTGTCCCGCAGGGCACGCAGAGCAACGCAAGCTACGCGGCAAGCTTCGCCGCCGCCAAGGTCACCAACACCGACGCAACCTCTGGCCAGGTGAGCTGCTACCGGCCAGAAGACCCGTATTTTGTCAGCGACGGCCCGAACGACGGCTACACCGGCATGTCACAGTGCCCGGCGTCGGGCGCGACCACCGGTGAGAACACCGGTGCGTCCGGGCCCTACCCCACCCAGGTGGGCAGCAACCCCGGCTTCCCCGCGGCAGGCCCGATGCTGGTGAAGGACCACTCCGAGTCGGACATCCGGGTGGACCCGACCAACCCCAGCCACCTGATCGGTTCCACCAAGTGGTTCGTCAGCGCCGAGGGCTACAACCACGTGCTCGGCTTCTATGAGTCCTTCAACGGCGGCAAGACCTGGTCCACCGGGCACATCCCCGGCTATGAGGGCTGGACCGACAACACCGACCCGGTCGGCGCGTTCGACGGGTTCGGCAACTACTACGAGTTCATCCTGCCGTACCAGTTCTTCTACAACGCCAACGGAACCCACAACTTCACCGTGGGCACCTCACAAGAGCCCAACCCGGCCCAGCCGGCCGAAGTGGTGGCCATGGCGGTCCGCCCGCACGGCGCGACGTCCCCAACGGACTGGATCACCACCCACGCCGGCCATCCCGACTTCGTGGCCCCCTATGACAGCGTCGGCAACGAGCCGGACAAGCAGTGGATGACGATCGACACTAGCCCGGCCAGTCCGCACTTCAACCGGGTCTACGCCATGTGGGTGGACTTCCACTTCATCACCCCGGTGCCGTTGGTGTCCTTCGCCGACGCCCGGGCAAACGGCACCCACACCGACTGGTCGGCGCCGCAGCCACTGCCCGAGCCGCCGCACACCCCCCAGGGCGCCACCTACCTGCTGCCGCACGTGGCCCCGGACGGCACCATCTACACCACCGTCACCAACTTCAACCCGAAGAAGGGCTTTTGCTGCGCCTCGGTCTTCGTGGACAAGTCCACCGACGGCGGCACGACCTGGTCGGTGGCCGGGACCGCGGTCAGCAGCGTGACACCGCCGCCGCTGATCTACCCGAACACCACGTTCCGGGACGGGATCGAGAACACCTTCGCCGTCGGCAACCACCTCGATTCGCAGGGCCACTACCCGCTGTATGTGTCCTACGAGGACTTCAGCGCCGGGGTGGACAACGTCATGCTCACCGCGTCCTATGACGGCGGCTCCTCGTGGACCAGCCCGATCCAGGTCAACGACAACGCCAGCCCCGCTGACGAGTTCCAGCCCAACCTGACGGTCGCGCCCGACGGCACGGTCAGCGTGAACTTCTACGACCGCCGCCTCGCCTGCCCCGCGGCCGGGACGGCGCAAGCCACAGCCGCCGGTCTCGCCTTGGACAAGGTCAACCCGAACTTCACCGGCAGCCTGCCGCCGTACGGCGCGGCCAACTACTGCGTGAACGCGAGCATCCAGTTCTACACCCCACAGCTCAGTCCGGTCGGGCATAACATCCGGATCAGCCAGCACACCTTCGACCCGCAGCTCAACGCCCCGCACCCGGGGAGTGCTACCGGTGAGGAGACCTTCATCGGGGACTACTTCGGAAACACCGTCGGCGCGCAGCCGGGAGGCGCGCTGGACTACTCCGGCTTCGCCTCCACCTACGACGACGGCACCAACCCCGCCCATTACCAGCAGCAGATCGTGGCAACTATCTCGGTGCCCTGACGACCCCGGGGAACCCATCCCCGTCGATGAGCGGTGGCGAAGAAGTGCGCGATCGCTTCCCGGCCCCCGGTAGGCCATGGGGAACGGTGGCATCGTCAGTGCCGCTGGCGGGGTGGCACGGAGGGATCGCTGGTTTACTCCTGGGGTCCGAGCGTCACCGGTTTCGTTCGTCAGCCATCGCTGTCCGGGGTGTTTGAAGCGCAGCAGGGCGTCAACTCCGGTCTGATGCGGCTGCCACCGGGAACGAAGCAATGCTGGCTGCACAATCGGTGCCGGTGAGTGGGATCGTAGTGACCCTGGCCATGCTGGTCACCAGCGTCGCCCTGGTGGTGGCCTGGCGTGGGCATCGCGGCGGCTCTCGGGTTGCCGGTTGGAACGCTGCGGGCACTGGTGGCTGGCTTTCTTGGCTTCGTCGCCGCCGAGGCCTTCGGGCCTTCGGCAGGTCGCTGCAACCGGTCCAGTCCGGGCACCTGGCCGCGTTCTTCACCGTGTCGCTGAGCGTTCCGTTGATCGTCGCGAGGCTCATCGGCACCAAGATCGCGGCAGTTCCTTTGTATCCGTTGCCCGGCCCGGTGGGGAGGCTTACAATCAGCCGCGATAAAGGAGGGTCTGGAATGCGGAGATGGCTTTGGGTCTGCCGGCTCTCGCCAGCGGCGATTGCGATGGCCGCACTGCTCACCTGGCAGGTGGGCACGGCGGCGGCGCAAGCGGGACCGCCTGGTACCGTGCTGTTCAACAGCCTGGTGAACACCGCTGTGCCGGCTGGCGGTACGATTAACGGCCAGGTCGCTGTTGACCAGTTCTCCGGGAATAAGCAGAACGAGCCGAGCATCGCGCGGGACCCGGTGACGGGAGTGCTCGTCGCGGGGTCGAACGACGAGATCGACGAGCCGCTGTGTTCGGGAGCGGGGACCTCATCGAGCCCGGGCTCGTGTCCGTTCGCGCCCACCGTCGGCGTCTCGGGGGTGTACTTCAGCACCACCAGTGGCGCGAGCTGGACCCAGCCGAGCTTCACCGAGTCGGCGCCGGGTACCGGGAGCTGTGCGGGTCGTACCATCCACACGCTGCCGGGGTACTGCGAGCAGAACCTCGAGTCCTTCGGTGATCCATCGCTGACCGCGGGTCCCGCCTTGGGGAGCAACGGCCGGTTTTCATTTTCGAACGGCAGTGTCGTGTACTACGGCAACCTCGCTTTCCCGATCGGCGCAGCGGTGCCCGTGCTGGCCGTGTCGCGGTCGGCCGACGACGGCGCGCACTGGGCCGCGCCGGTGGTCGCCAGCAGCACGACCAACCCGGTCGACTTCAACGACAAGGACTACGTGTGGGCCGACGGTAACCCGAGCAGCCCCTTCTTCGGGAACGTGTACGCGACTTGGACGCTCTTCCAGGGTCCCGGTTTTGCTGAGCCGATCGTGTTCGCCCGGTCCACTGATGGCGGCAAGACCTGGAGCAGGGGCATCCGGCTGAGCCAGAGCTTCAACAACACGGCGGTGGGCGGCAGGCAGGGTTCGCTCATCCGGACCGGGCCGGACGGCACCATCTACGTGTTCTGGGAGGGCTCGCTCAACCGGCACTCCGAGCAGCTCGTCGCCGTCTCGCACGATGGCGGTGTCAGCTTCAGCCGGCCGATGCCCGTGGCGGCTGTCAACGACATCCCGAGCCCACTGCCAGGGTCCAGCTTCCGGGACAACAGCTTCCCCTCCGCGGATGTCAACCAGGCGACCGGTGCCATCTACCTGGTATGGGCGAACGAAGAGGGCTCGCCGCCAACCGCGCTCATCGAGTTCACCGAATCTGACAATGGCGGGAAGACCTGGAGCACGCCCATCACCGTCGGCGGGCGCGCCGGCGCGATCAACGCCTTCTTCCCGTCGGTGGCCGCGAGCCCGGACGGACACCACGTGTTCGTCGCCTGGCCCGCGCAGACATGGAAGGCGCCGGGCACCACACCGGGAGCCGGCGTGATCACCCAGTTCGCCGCGTACAACTTGAGGACGGACGGGTCGTGGAGCGGTGGACACCTGCTCAGCACCGCGTCCGGCGATCCGGACGGGTCAAGCACAAACAGCCTCGTGTCCCAGTTCCTCGGCGACTATGCCACCGCCGTCGCCGGCAACTCGACGGCTTGGTTCGTGTGGACTGACACCCGCAACGAGGCACCGTGCCCGGCAGTGGACGCATACCGTGCCGGTACCGCCCCGAAGCCGAACCCGGATCTGCAGTGTCCGCCGATCGGCGGCCTGTCGTTCGGGAACTCCGACATCTTCGCCGGGGCCGTCGGCTACTAGGGCGTGCCTTGTAGATCATGTGACGGGTCGCGTAGCCAGATCCTGATCGATGCGACGTCGATGGTTCCCAGCTCGATGCGCTCCCGCCTGGCGTACCGGGTGGCGACGGCCCCTAACTGCTTGAGTTTGCTGAAGCATCGCTCGACGGTTTGGCGCTGCTTGTAGTACCCGGGGTCCAAGGCGGGCGGCCTCCGGCGCTGCCCCGCCTGCGCAGGCCGTCCGCTCGATCATCTTTGACCGGGATGACCGCCTGGCGGTCGGCCCCCGGAGCGAAGGTGCGTGTTCGTTGGACCGATGGAGGTCGCAGAACTCATCGGTACCAACCCGCTGCAACTGCTTCAGCCAATTCCAGCAGCCACAAGCTTGAAGCCCGGGCGGCCGATCTGGCGAAGGCCAGGCTAAAGGCCGCGCCAAGTCCAGGGGCAGAGGGCTGACCCTCCCGTCGGCTGACCCCCTCGTTGGCTTCGTGATCAAGGAATTGCTGGGCCTGCCGTGCCCCTAACCCCGTGATCACGTGCGCGGACCGGCTCACCACGCGCGGTCTTCGCGACGCTCGGCTTCGTGACCCAACGGATTGCTGGTGCGGGGATCCCACTAAGGCCATGATCACAACGGGAGCGGGGGCGGGTGGCGGGCTGCGCCGCGCTGCTCCTGGTGTGATCCTGGTTTTACTGGTGCGGGCGTGCCAACTGCCATGCGGCTGGGCAGCCAAATGGCCGTTCGGGCGTGCAAGCGATGTGATGCGCATACCATCGGCCCCTATCTGGGCCCGTACCCGGCAGGACGCACCCATGAGTGATGACACGCTCAACCAGTCCAGGGGGCGCGACGTCGCCTCCTTGTTCCGGGCGCGCCTGCCTAACGGCGACGATGCGCTGTCCTGCACCCGCGCCGCCGTGCTAAACGGCTGCCGCTCCGTGCTCCGCCGCCGCGCCCTGGACAACCCGGCTCGGCTTGGATGCGGAGACCCCCTGGTAGTACTCGGCGAGGGCTGGGCCGGCCGCTGCGGGTGGACGCTGCGGCTTCGCAATCGCCGCTTGCGAGCGCTGATCACGGAGAAGATACTGAACCGGCCGGAGGGCCCAAGCGGGAGGCACCGATGAGCTGTCGCAGATCCGGATCAGCCCGGGTGTCTCTGTTGCTGGGCAGCGCGGCCGCTGCTGTGGCCCTGCTCGTCAGTGCCGCTCCGCCGGTGGCTGCCGTGGCACACACCGGTCCGCCTGCCAAGTACTACCTGTCGCTCGGCGACTCCCTCGCTCAAGGCGTGCAGCCCGCGACGCCTCCGCTGCCCCCGGGAGTCTCGCTGGGACAGAGTATTGAGACTGACCAGGGCTACGCCGACGATCTTTTCGCGCATTACAGCGCTCAGCTCCCCGGCAACTTGCAGCTTGTCAAGTTGGGCTGTCCGGGGGAGACGACCACCTCGATGCTTACCGGCGCCGGGAGCCCGTGCACGTACCCGGAGGGTTCGCAGCTCAGCGCCGCGCTGGCGTTTATCCGCGCGCATCGCTCCGCCGTGGTGCTCATCACCATCGACATCGGCGCCAATAATGTCGACGGCTGCGCGGCTGGCGGAGTGATCAACCAGACCTGCGTCGCCGGCGGTTTTGCCGCCGCCCGCAGCGACCTGCCGGAGATCCTCGGCGCTCTGCGGGCCGCCGTCGGTGAGGATACCGTCATCGCTGGCATGAACCTTTACGACCCGTTCCTGGCCGACTTCCTGACCGGACCGGCGGGGCAGGCCGTGGCGGCACAAAGCGTTGACCTTGACGTCTCCTTCAACTCGCTGCTCGGCGCCAGCTTCGGAGCCTTTGGCGTCCCGGTCGCTGACGTGCAGACCGCCTTCAGCACGACCGACTTCGCCGACACCGCCACGCTGCCAGGCATCGGGACGGTGCCGCTGAACGTCGCGCGGATCTGTGAGTGGACCTGGATGTGCGCCGCGTCTCCCATCGGACCGAACATCCATGCAAATCCGGTCGGCTACCAGATGATCGCCGTCGCCTTCCAGCAGGTCATCGGGAGCCTCGGTTAGCGAGAAGGCGTAACAGCTGCCGGGATCAGTTACACCCAAGATCGGACACTCCCTCGCGGACTCTCGCCGCCAGCCAGTTGCGTAGCGCCCGCTTGTCGAACTGCTTAGAGTAGACGGTCCCGGGCGCCGGGGGCACGGCCGAACGGTCGGTTGCACGGATGCCCGGAGCGGCTTAGCCTGCCCAGAACCTAGCCGATCTGTGCTTGCTGTCGGTGCTGACACCCGAACGCGAACCGCCGCTGGGTCGGGCGCAGGACAACCACGCGCCTCCGCGGGCGGCTAGGCGGCTCCCGGCGGGGCTGGCACACTGGTGTGCGGTGTGCCAGCCCCGCCGGCCGGCCGATTACATGCTGCCGCCCGCGCCGCCGACGGCGATGCCGAGCTGAGTCAACAGTTCCGCCTGGTCGAAGTACAGGTGGAAGCTGGTGATCTTGCCTTCGTCGAATTCGTAGACGCCGGTGAAGCGTACCTCCCCCGACCGGCCGGTCGCGGCGATCTCGCCGGCCGGCCCGCGGAGGGTACCGGTGTGCGTGCCGATGCCGCGGCCCTCATGCACACCACCCCGGTCGTCGGCGTGGATGGCGATGGTCTCCAGCCGGTTGTCCGGGAAGGCCTCGTTCCACATGTTCCAGGTCGTCTCGGCGGCTTCCCGCCCGGCCAGCTGCAGTCCGCCCGGCGCCCGGACTTCCAGCCGGTCCAGGTCCATGCACGCCAGCCAGCCCTCGCGGTCCCTGGCGTTCCACAGCTCGATCTCGCGCTCGATCAGGCTCCGGGTGTCGCCCTCGCGCACGGAGGAGAACACCAGCTTGTACTCCTCCACCGAGCGGACCTGGAGGTGGGTCACCGCCGCGGCGTCAGCGCGCAGCGTGGCGGTGGCCGGGCGGCTGGCGGCCAGGGCGTCCATGTCGCCCCACGCGGTGATCACGCTACCGCGCCCGATGGCCCGGTCGGTCATCATGTGGGCGCTGCAGAAGCCGGACATGACCGTGAGCGCGGGCACGCCGGTGTTCCTGAATTCCTCGATCACCGCGTCTATGCTGGCCGGAGCGCAGTCGACGCGGACCAGCCGCACGCCGGCTCCCTCCTGCGGACGGCTCCGGCGGACGAAGACCGGTACCTCGTAGTGCTCGACCGTCACGGTGCCGCCGAGGAGACCGGTCACCTCCTTGCGCGAGACCTGCACGGCCTGCTCGCTGGCGGTCATGGCGTCGAGCGTGTCCCAGTACGACGCGACCACGCAGACGCCAAGGTCGGCGTTGGTGGCGCAGGCCAGGCCCCGGCTACCGTGCTGAGCCTCTACGTCCGGCCGCACGGTCCCCTCGAGATAGCGGGTCGCCTCACCCAGGCGGGCCGGATCTCCGGCCAGCATGTTCATCCGTACATGCATGAGCTTCTCCCTTTCCGCATTTCTTCGCGGTCAGGTATTCGCGCCCGCCGGCGAACCAGCCGCGGCCTGCATTCGCGCGTCGCCGGCGATCTAACCGCGGCTGCGTGATCGGTGCGGCCGTCCGCAGCGCGGCACTCGTGCGCGTGCTACCCGGCCGGCAGGAACGACAATTTGCCGTCACTACTGTTGGCGTTAACCCGTGTCACTTTGTGGCACGTCGGGTCACCGTCTGCCATTCCCCTCTCTGGCTCGGGCCGCGGAGTGCGCCTAGCGATTCGAGTCAAGCACTATCGCGCCGGCACCACAAGATCATCTTTTATCGAATGCGGCATGCGTTACCCGAATGGAGCGCAGGTTCCGCATTAGAATCGAATTCAAGAACCCAGGGTGCCTGCGACCAAGGCCGGCGGGCACGGCCGGGTTACGGATGCCTGCGCGGCACCCCGGCACAGCGCCTTCGCGGTAACTCTCCTCGCGTTGCCAAGCCCTGGCGCCTGCTGGTCGGCGGCCGCCCCGGCGAGGGCTACAGCGTTGGCTGGCGGGGTCATCGACGGGGTTTCGCCGAATAGGTCCTGGTAGTCTCGCGCGAACCGGCACAGGTTGGTGAATCCTCACCGGAAGGCGACGTCGGCCACGGTGGCATCACCGGCCAGCAGGTCACCACAGGCAGAACACGAGCCTGATGGCCAGGACCGGCGAGCTAGCCTCAACTGATCACAGTACCTCCGGGCCGCATCCTGCCCGGTCACGCCCGCGGGCACGGCGATGGCGAGGAGGTCGCCGAGGATGAACAGTCCTTCGGCTGCCAGGGCGGCATTCCCGGCATTCGAGACGGCGCATCCGGCGGTTGCAGCGGCGCAGCGAGGTGGCTGGCCGTGTCAACCAGAACTCGCCTACGGAGCAACTTTCCGGACTTATCGGGTCTGAACATCGTCGGATCGGCTTGCGGGCGACCGGAACCGGTGCCGATACTCCCTTGTGTGATCGGCGAAGAGTTCGCGGCCCTGCTGGCCGCCGCGCAGGATGGCAGTGAGGCTGCCTTTGCTGTGCTGTGGCGTGATGTCAACCCGGTCTTGCTGCGCTACCTGCGGGTGACCGCACCGGCCGCCGCCGAGGACATCGCGGCGGAGACCTGGGTGCAGGTGGTCCGGGGCCTGCGGGGCTTCCGCGGGGACGAACAGGCCTGGCGCGCGTGGCTGTTCACGGCCGCGCGCCGGCGGGCGGCAGACGAAGGCCGCCGTCGTTCCCGCCACCCGGTGGCTTCGCTCGCTGAGGTCCCAGGAGCCCTAGAGCCGAGAACGGAAGATGCCGCCGGGCTGGCGATGGAGAACCTCGCCACCGCGGCGGCAATCGCGGCGGTTTCGGAATTGCCCCTCCTGCAGGCGGAGGTGATCTTGCTGCGGGTCCTGGCCGGGCTGGACACCGAGGCAGTGGCCCGGATAGTAGGCCGAAGCCAAGGCGCGGTGCGCGTTGCTGCCCACCGCGGTCTGCGGCGGCTTGCCCAGACCTTGGTTAGGACGGGTGTAACGCTGTGACCGGCTCTGGCGTTTCGGACGGTGACATGCCGATCTTCCCGTGGTCAGCGCGAGGCGACGTTCCCCCCGTTGGGGACCCCGCCTTCGATGCCCTGCTCGCCGGGAACCTCCTGCCCGAGGACACAGCCGGAGGGCTGCGCCCAGTGGCAGAGGCCATCGCCGCACTCAACGCGGCGCCGGTCACCAGCGAGCTGGCTGCCCAGGCGAGTGCCCTGAGGGCGTTTAGCGCCGCGGGCAGGTCCGGTGAGCCCGCCCGCTCACGCCTTAGGAGGCACCCCTTGCTCACTTCGCTGCTCAGCGCCAAACTCGCCGCCGCGGCGGCGGCCGCCGCGGTTGCCCTCGGCGGTGCCGCCGCCGCGGCCTACGTCGGCGCCCTGCCAGCCCCGGCGCAGAAACTGGCACATGACATCCTCGGCGCCCCCTCGGCGCACCCGACCGCGCCGCCAACTCCGTCGGCGACCCCCGTGGGGCCGGACGCGACCGGTCCCGCCGCGTTCGGCCTGTGCACCGCATTTGCGCACCTGAAGGCACATGGCAGCGCCGCGCTGCAGGCGGTGGCCTTCCGTAACCTGGCCACTGCGGCGGGCGGGGCGGCCAATGTGACGGCGTTCTGCGCGAAGGTAGCCCACCCCGGAACAATCCCATCCGCCGGGCCGACCACCCACCCCACCGGCAAGCCGTCCACGCTGCCCTCGCAGGTCCCGGTCAGCCGGCCTTCCGGCAAGCCGACCACCCACCCCACCGGCAAGCCGTCCACGCTGCCCTCGCAGGTCCCGACCAGCCGGCCTTCCGGCAAGCCGACGGCCACCCCCTAGCCTCAGGCGCACAGACCGGCTGCGGCCACCAGACTGCGGCGGCCCGATCTCTCTCCCCCCAGGAATCGGGCCGCCGCGCTTTGCCAAGAACCCGGCTGCGAGATCGGCCCAGCTGAAGGGAGATAGGCAACGCCCAGAAGATACAGACCTTTTCATCCTCGGCGAGACTTAAGTGGCCCTGGAGGTGAGCAGATAACTTTGGCCATGACGCTTCGACGGGACATGCGTTTTCGCTGGTGGCTACAGCGCTCGCGGCCGGATAGCTTCTAAGCAGCGGGTCGCGGGTTCGAATCCTGCCGGGCGCGCTGGTCAGAGGCTTGTCTGGGCTTCCGCAGGCGTGGCGGGGGAGCCAAAAAGGGAGCCACTTGAAGTATGGTGGCTCCCATGACGCACGCCATGAGCAAGCGTCGCGGGCAGGGTGAGGACTCGATCTACTGGGACGCATCCAAGAACCGGTACATCGGGGCCGTGAGCCTGGGATTCAGCCCTGCTGGGACGCGTATTCGCAAGAAGGTCACTGGGCGGACCAAGACCGAGGTCCGGGACAAGCTTCGTGAGCTGCATTCGCAGGTCGAGGTTGGCCTGCGGCCGCGGCGGCGGTACACCGTGGGTGACGCGCTTGATGACTGGCTGGCGCACGGGCTGGATGGGCTGTCGGCGCGGACCGTGACGCTGTATCGGGACACCATTGCCAAGGCCTTGCGCGAGGAGCTGGGCTCGGTTCGGCTGACGGATCTGACCGCGGGAGCGGTGCAGAGCGCGCTGGCCGCCACGGCGTCGCAGCGGTCGACGCGGACGGTGCAGATCGCGCACAACGTGCTGGTCCGGGCGATCCGGCAGGCCGAGCGGGATGACCTGGTGGGGCGGAATGTCGCGGCGCTGGTGAAGCCGCCGAAGGGGCAACTGGGCGGGCGACCGTCGAAGTCGCTGACCCTGGAGCAGGCGGTCTCGTTGATGGGTGCGGCTCGGGGGACGCGGCTGGAGGCGTACATCGTGTTGTCGCTGCTGTCGGGGCTGCGGACGGAGGAGGCGCGGGCGCTGCGGTGGGATCACGTGGTCGCCTGGGTCGGCGGGCAGTGGGAGCCTGTGTCGGATGCCGGGTTCGATCACGAGCAGCTGGCGGTGTTCGTGTGGCGGGCTGATCGAGCCGGGGGTGACACTAAGACGCCGGAGTCTCGGCGAACGCTGGCGTTGCCTCGCCGGTGCGTGGAGGCGTTGCGGGAGCATCGGGTGCGGCAGGCGGAGGACCGGCTCGCGGCCGGGCCGTTGTGGCGGGATTACGGCCTGGTGTTCGCGTCGGCGGTGGGAACGCCGATGGACGATCACAACGTGCGCCGGCAGTTCCGGGTGATCACGGAGGCTGCCGGGCTGGGCACGGGGTGGGTGCCGCGGGAGTTGCGGCACACGTTCGTGTCGCTGCTGTCGGCTCGTGGCGTTCCGGTGGAGGCGATCGCGTTGCTGGCCGGGCACAACCAGACGGCGACGACGGAACTGGTGTACCGGCACCAGATCGTGCCTGCCCTCACTCGGGGCGCCGAGGTCATGGATCAGATCTTCGGCTAGTACATGGGCCGATCTGGCCGTTGCCCGGCAACTGTACGAGCATCTGCAGCGCTGATTAGCAGAGTGTGAACAGCGCGCCGGTGATTGCCGCGCGCGTAGCCGCCGATCTGGCGCCGTCCGGGTCGGCCGACGTTTCACGCTTATGGCGCACCGAAGGAGGGAATCTGCGTGCCGTTACCTAGCCGACGGGTACCGACATACGTCCCAGGCTTTGCTTAACGGACCCAGAGTCCGTCGTCCCCGCGGGCCGCAGCGGCCTGGAGCCAAGCTGGACCTAGTGTACAGCACAGGCAGCGGCAACGGCTTCTTCGGCCTCAACTGGAACGTGACCATACCCGGCGTCAGCCGGATCTGCCCGGTGCCGCCGGCAGCAGGTTCGGGCGTGCCCTGTTGCGGCTAGTTTCTCCTTATGACTGGGGAAGTGGAGCTTGAGATCGGGAACCGGTCGGTGCGGATCTCTAATCCGGACCGGGTGTACTTCCCGGCGCGCGGCGAGACCAAGCTCGACCTGGTCCGCTATTACCTGTCGGTCGGCGATGGCATCGTGCGCGCGCTGCGCGAGCGACCCTGCATGATGCACCGGTTCCCATCCGGAGTCGCGGGCGAGAAGGTGCACCAGAAGCGGGTTCCGCGCGGTGCGCCGCCGTGGCTGGAGACGGTGCGGGTACACTTCCCCCGCTATGGCCGGCACGCCGACGAACTGTGCGTGACCGAACTGGCCAGCGTCGTGTGGGCGGTGCAGATGTCCACCGTGGAGTTCCACCCGTGGAACTCCCGCCGGGCCGACACCGAGCGGCCCGATGAGTGGCGCATCGACCTGGATCCCATGCCGCGCTGTGAGTTCGCTACCGTGCGCCGGGTCGCCCACATCGTGCACGAGATACTCGACGAACTCGAGATGGCCGGGTGGCCCAAGACCTCTGGCGGCAATGGCCTGCACGTTTACGTCCGGATCGAGCCGCGGTGGGGCTTTGCCGACCTGCGGCGGGCCGCGCATGCCTTCGCCCGGGAAGTCGAACGCCGCGCGCGGGGTGAGGTTACGACCACCTGGTGGCGCAAGGACCGCGACCCCACCGTGGTCTTTGTCGACTACAACCAGAACGCCCGCGACCACACGATCGCCAGCGCCTACTCGGTGCGCGGCGTGCCGGAGGCGACCGTGTCCACCCCGATCACCTGGGACGAGATCGACGATGTGGACCCACGCCAATTCACCATCGCCACGGTGCCCGCCCGCTTCGCCAAGCTCGGCGACCTGCACCAGGGCATCGATGGCTCCGCCCACTCGCTGGACACCCTGCTGGAATGGGCAGAACGCGACGGCCTTGACTAAAGCCAGGCCAGCCCCGACAGGGATCCGGCCGCGTCGCGGCGTGGCCATGCTCACGCTTCGACTGAAGGTTACGGCTCGGCCTGGCCGAAGCGATTTCAATCATGATCGTGATCCTGGTGCCTGGCGTGCTCGCCGGCACTGCGTTCACGCGGCGGGTTCTGCGATCTGGCGCCGCTGGGGCCTCGCCCGCAGCCGCGCAGGCTGATAGCGCCGGCCGTGCCCGGAGGACGCGGCGCCGTCCCCGCTGATCCGCTCGCCGCAGCCGGTCTTGCCGCGCCGGTCGCCAGTTGGTGCAGCGGACCCTGGTCATCGCGGGCCGGCCAGGGTCTGCGGGGCAGTATGGGCAGGCCGCCTGGGTGCCGACCTCACCCAGGCGGGACGGCCACAGCCCAGCTGGGCGCAGCTCATGGCCCGGATGCGCAGGAAGACCCTCGTCGTCTGCACCCCTGCCACCAGGACATCCACCACGGGCACCCGGCCGCCCTCACGGCATCATCGCTGGAGAGCCTCATGCCGGGACACCAGCCCGCAGGGTTCGGCCGAGGATCGCTGGAAAAGGGACCCGCCTTCGGCGGGCACCTCGCCAGCGGCCTACCGGTGTACCGGGTGTGCGGCGGCCAGGCAGCCGGCGTATCTCGCTCACGGCGCTCAATCGCGTTCGCGGGACCCGCGGCAGCCTGGCGCGGGGGCCTGCAAACCCGGTCAGCGAATGCAAGGGTGGTTATCGGCGGGTGGATAATCAGCTGAGGCTGCGAGGTGGCGATGGCCGAGGAGGGATCCGCTGTGACCTATACCGCCGATCCGCGCGTTGACGCCTATATCGATGCCCTGCCCGATTGGCAGCAGGCCATCTGCCGCCAGGTCCGCGACCTCTCAACTTTCGTAGCTATGCCGCTGCGTTCTCCCAGGCCAGGCGGATGGCGTGGATTTCTTCGGGTGTTGGCTGGTCGGGGTGAGATGCCGGAAATCTGGCGGCGATGAGGACGCGGCGGAGCTGGCGGCCATGTCCGCGGTGGACGGCTGGGTCTTGGTCGTGTACCAGGGGGCGCGGGCGCGGCGGGCGTCGGTGTCGGCGGGGTCGTGCCCGGCGGTGGCGTACCACGCCGTAGCGATCGCCTGGCAGGCGAGCTGAAAGGGGATGGTGTGCTCGACCGCGCGGGCGGTGCGGTTGCGGGCCTGCCCGGTGCCGAAGACCTGCCGGGCGTCCTCGATCGCGACTTCGATTGACCATCTGCTGGTGTACCGCTCGATCACGGCTGCGGGGCTGGCGTCCAGGTCGGTGGTGACCAGGGCCAGGTCGTACCCGGTAGCGGAGACATCGCGGATCAGCAGCACCTGCACGCGCCGGGGACCGAAGACCCCGTACCACGGGCAGGTGATGGCCGCGGCGTGGATGGTGGCGGTCTTTCCGTACCGGGTGACGGTGACCGGGCCGAAGGCCGCATGCCGGGCGGGCACGTCCAGGGAGGGTAGCCGGGCGCCTTTGGCGCGGGGCCGGCCTCGCCTGCCGGTGCGGGCCGGGGGCAGCTCGTACAGGGCGGCGTCTTTGCGCAGCCGGGTGGTCCAGGTAATGCCGGGAGGGAGCTTCTTGAGCTCTTCCCCGACGCCCGGCCGCCTGCGCGCGGCGCTAGCACCGGCCGGCGGTACCCGCGAGTGATCCGGCAGCAATGGATCTGCTGGTCCGAGGCGGCGGCCAGCGAGCCGGCTCCGGCCGCGCCGCCGTCCGGGATGATCTTCCGTCGTCCCTCCCGCCGCGGGACGCCGACCCGGCGGCGGGAGATGTCAAAGCTTTCTGCCGAACGGCTGGCGCGGGGACGCCAAGCCGCCGGTAGGTAACGCCGGTGGTGATGACCACCGATCGCGCGGTGAGCGTGCCGCCGTCAGAGCCGCAGCCGCTGATTTCATCGGCGTTTCGTGGGCCAGACTCAAACTGGGCGCTCATCGTTGTGCGTCCTGGCGTGCGTGCGACTCGGCGCGTCGCGCAACGACTCTCAATACCTCGCGGCGAATCGCGGCGCTGCCGGCCCGGATGAGGAACCAGTAGGCCGCGAAGGACCGCCGTGACCTGGGGTCCGTCGCAAGAATGCGGGTCTCGGTACTCAACAGGGTGCCTGCCGGGGTGGGTTCGAGGCGGAACTCCATCGCGACCTTGATCCAGCCA
>WNFC01010804.1_pt1 | contig 15649 bp, 16 predicted proteins | sample 5400541 | NCBI WGS metagenome assembly WNFC01 (sample SAMN13153342, study PRJNA577476) | soil metagenome | isolation source: 120 cm saprolite under Douglas fir tree site 2 hole 2 replicate 1 | place: USA:California | collected 2015-04-18
CACTACCGCCCTCGCTCCGCCGCGATGATCCGCCGCGCGCCTACCCAACGCGGGATCCAGTATCCCGCCTCGGGGTCGTGAGGGTCGAGTTCCGAGAGCCTCACTCCTGTGTTGGAGCTGTGGATGAACCTTCCTTCCCCCACGTACAAGCCGACGTGTGTCACCCCGCCGCCCGGCGACGCGGCAAATAGCAGGATGTCGCCAGGTTGCAGCGCCTCCACGACAGGCGTCACCTCGCTGCCGGCCCTCGCCTGCTCGCGGCTCATCCGCGGTAGGCGGATGCCGTGCTGGGCATACGAGTACTGGATCAGTCCTGAGCAGTCAAAGCCGTTCTCGGCTGTTCCCCCCCATTGGTACGGAGTGCCGATCGCGCTAATCGCGGTGAGGACGACATCGGCCGCGGCTCCCGTGATTGCGGCGTGCGGCGCGGGGGGGGCGGTGGGGGGAGGGGGGAGGGAGGGGGGAGGCAGCAGCCCAGGAGGCAACTGGTTACGGCGCTCTCTGCCTCGCCCTGCGCCACTCCCCCCCAGGCCGCCAGAAGCCGCGGGGACCGCGGTCTTCGACACGCCAGCGCGCCTCGCCGCCGAGCGCGAAGCGACCCAGGGGCCTCCACTCGAGGCCTGCTCCGGCGCTCCACAACGCCCCCAATTCCTGGTGTGCCGTGTCGGTCGAGAGCCCGAGCTCGAGGCCGATCAGCGCGTACGGGTCGAACGTGGCGCGGTAGCGAAACGCCTGCAGCTCGTAGCCGAACCCGTAGAAGGCACGGTGGCGACCCAAGCTGTCGTGAACCAGCACCGTGGCACCGAAGCCGTGGCGGAGTGTCTGTCCAGCCAGCGGTACGCTAGAGCGGAGCTCGTAGCTCGCGGCGTCGTTGCCGTTCAGCCAGCGGCCGTAGTAGGCCTCCAGGGTGCGGCGTTGGGCCGCGAGGGTGGCGGGGAGGAGGGCGACCACCAGGGTCGCACCGCCCAGCAGGTCAGTCCGCGGCAGAAACCGCAGCCTGCTCCTCCGAGGCGCGGGGAGCCATGTGGTGGGAGAGCAGGTGCGGGGCCCGGCGCATGAACCGAACCCAGGTCCAGAGGGCGCCGAACCCAGACAGCGCCGCGACGCCCGCGGCGGTGCCGAGCATCAGGAGCGGGTGGCTGAGCCGCACGGCGACAAGGGCGCCGAGCCAGAGCCCAAAATAGGAGGCTCCCCACGCCACGGCCGGCGTCAGGAGCCAGCCGACGACGATCAGGAGATGGGCGAGCCAGCGGGGCATCCCGCTCCCTCCCCCCCCCCCTCCCCCCCCTGCCGGCTCACGTCTTCCGCGCGAGGGCGGCGAGCGCGAGCAGCGTGAGGGTCAAGGCGTACCCGGCTCCAGCGGCAATGGGGAGCATGACCGGGAAGGCCGCGATGCGCCCGATCACCGCGATGAGCGCGGCGCCTGCCACGATCGGAACGCCGACGCTTTGGAGTGTGGGGCTGCCTCGAGCGGCGCGTCTGGCGATGAGTAGCCCTCCCATCCACGCGACGTAAGTCCCCAGCATCCACCAGATGGGCAGATACCACCAGGTGCTGAGGCCGCCAACCGCGTCCCAGGTCCAGGGATAGATCGTGATCACATGGTTGGCGGGTCGCAGCACGACGATGTCGATCGCGCTGAAGACGATCGTCCCCCACAGCCCCACCGCCGCCGCGCCCGCGATCCCTTCGATGCCGCGCGCGACCACCCACAGCGCGGGGAGCAAGCTCACCAACGTCGCCGTGGCGAGGACCACGATCGCTAAGATCACTTCGCGCGCCAGCCCGGCCGGCACGGCGCGGGACAGCGCCGCGTAGACCAGAACGGCCACGGCGGTCATCAGTCCGATCTTGGCGCCGCTCAGCATGATGGTGCGGAAGTCCGAGCGATCCACCGCCGCAGGCGAAGGGGCCGGGGAGGCCGTGCCGGTCGTCATTGTGGGGAATCTCCCGGGGTCGAGGAATGCGCGAGAGCTAAATCTAGCAGTCCCGGCCTACCGGGCAAACACTGCCAGGACCGTGACGTCGGTCATCGCCCAGGCGGCGAGCGCTCGGTACATGCCGCGCTGATGACGCGCCGGGGTCCAGCCTGCGTGTCCCGCGCGCCAAGGAAGGAGAACCGCCAGCCACGCCGCCAAAGGCACGACCAGTGCCGGCGTCCAGGGGCCAGTCTCCACCCGGCGTGCCGCCGCGCCGAACAGCCCGAAGGCGAGCAGGATGCAGCCGATCGCGATGTCAAGACTCGGCCGCATGCCGAGGATCAGGGCGAGCGTACGATCACCGCGGCGGCGGTCCTCATCGAATTGATACAGCTGAGTTAGCGGATAGAGCCCCGCGAACAACGGGCAGAAGGCGAGCAGGATCAGCGCGTGCCCAAGATCGAGCGTCCGCCCCGTTGCCGCCCAGGCGGCGTAGGGCGTGAGCGTGCCGAACCCCAACATGTTGATCACCCAATCCACGCCCGCGACTGCCTTGAATCGGAACGGCGGCACCGAGTAGAGCACGGACAACACCAGGCAAATCGCGTAGTCGATCTGGAACGCCGCAGGCAAGGTGAGGGCGAGCAGCTGGCCGCAGACCAGCAGACCGACACTAAAGGTGAGGAGGTGGCGCGGCAACGGGGGCGGTGCCCGGAGGTAGCCGATGTCGCCCTCGTCCCTGTCAAACACACTGTTGATGGCCAGCGTCCCGCCGTTCAGGAAGACCACCCACAGGAGCAGAGCCCACAGCGCCGGACGCAACCGCGCCCCATGCACGACGCCGCTGATCCCAACGGCCAGGACGTACCCCAGGGCGGTGTGCCCCGTCATGATTGGCCACTCGGCCGGGCGCATGTGGAGGAGGTAGGAGAACGCCTCGCCGGGCAGTAGCCGGTAGCCCCAGCGCCGCCAGGGGGTCAGTGCCCTGGCGTCGCTTACCACGACAAGCCGAACGCCTGTGCCGCGAGTCGCAGCCCGGTCAGCGTGAGGTCGGGGTGCACCGACGCGATCTCCTTGGTAAGCGGTGCGACCAGGTCGGCGAGCCCGCCGGTAGCGACCACGAGCGGCGTTTTGCGGCCTGGCCACTCGGCCTTGATGCGGCGCACCAGCCCGTCCACCGCGTCCGCCGCACCCAGCAACACGCCGGCGCGGATGCAGTCCTCCGTGCGCCGCCCGATCACCCGCTCCGGCGGGGTGAGCTCCGTAGCGGGGAGCTTCGCGGTGCGCGCGATCAGCGCGTCTGCCGCGGTGCGGACCCCGGGCATGATGACGCCCCCGATGAAGCGGGCGTCGGCCGTGATGCAGTCGAAGGTGGTGGCGGTGCCGAAGTCCACTACGATCGTATCCCGCTGAAAGAGTGTGGCGGCCGCGAGCGTATTCAGGATCCGGTCGGCCCCGACCGTGAGGGGCTCGTCCACGTCGAGGGTGATCGGCAGTTTCGAGCGCCCATCTACGACGGCGGGCTTGCGGTCGGTGGCGCGCTCCACGGCCTCGAGAACCGCTTGCGTCACCGGCGGCACCACGGAGGCGACGATGGCCGCCCGGACCTCGTCGGGGGAGTGGCCGGCTTGCGTCAGGTAGGCGGTGATAGCGGCGGCCCACTCGTCGGGCGTGCGGACCGGGAGGGTGGTGAGGCGCCAGTGGGTCTCGAGCTCGGGGCCTCGGAACAGCCCGACCTTGGTCTCGGTGTTGTTGATGTTTAGGGTGAGCAGCATGGGCGCGCTAAGATAGAGACGCCGTCATTGCGCCGCCACGCCGCCGCGCCGCCCCACAAGCCGGTCCTTCAAGCGAGCTCGACATGGCCGTCGCGAACTCCCGCGGTGGCGACTCCGGTGTCGACCAGTAGTGCGCCGTCGGCGCGCACGCCGGCCGCGCGGCCGAACAGCGGCGCGCGCAGCTGGCGGCCGCGCAGCCAGTCGCGCTCGGCGAACGCCGCGCATTCGGCGTCGGTCAGCTTCAGACCGTGCGCCGCCAGACGGGTAAGCGCCGGCACCAAGGCGTCGAGCACGTCGAGCCGCCGCACCGTCGGCACGAACTCGTTGAGCGAGGCGGCGCGATCGGCGAGGGCGGGCGGAATTGGGTTGACGACGTTCACCCCGATCCCCAGCGCGAACCACTGCAGGACGTCGCTCTGCCAGCGCCCCTCACACAGGATGCCGGCGAGCTTGCGGCCGCGCTGTCCCACCACGACGTCGTTCGGCCACTTGAGGCGCGCTAGCGGCTGGCCCACCCGCTCGTCCACCACGTCCGCGAGGACGAGTCCCGCGCGGAGGGAAAACGCGCTCAGGTCGGTCTGCGCCGGCCGGAACAACATGCCGAGCCAGACTCCCCCGGCGGGCGAGTGCCACGTACGCCCGTCCCGGCCCCGCCCCGCCGTCTGCTCCTCGGCGAGCACCACGCTGCCGGCCGGTGCGCCCTGGGCACCGAGACTGTGGATCGCGTCCAGTGTGGAGGTGAGTCGCTGGAACAAGCCGCACTGCGGCACCCCCCATCGCTGGGCCAGGCGGGCGGCCGGAACACCGTCCAGCTCTAGGCGCGCCACAGCGCGTACAGGATGGTGAACACGCCGATGGCCCAGCAATACGGGGCAAAAGCGTAGAAACGGCCTTTGGTGATAAGCGCGACCAGGAATCGGATGGCGAAGACGCCACTGGCGAGCGCGAGGAGACACCCGGCCGCCAGCGGCAGTGCGCCGACCGCGCCGACGTTCACGCTCATGTGCCGCCCTTCGATGAGCGCGGCGCCGAGGATCGCGGGCACCGAAAGCAGAAAGCTGAATTCCGCGGCGGTCCCGAGCTCGAGTCCCGCCCACAGCGCCGCGCTCACCGTGGACCCGGACCGGGACATGTGGAGCAAGACGGCGGAGGCCTGGCCGAGGCCGACGATTGAGGCGGTCCCAGCGGTCGGTCGCAGGCGGGTGCCCTGGCGGCGACGCGTTGACCAGAGCAGGATTCCGGTCAGCACGAACCCGATGCCGACGTAGACGAGCGTGTGGAAGCGCTCCTCGAGCACTCGATGCAGCAACACCCCAATGATGCCGGCTGGAATCGTGCCGAGGACAAGGTATCCCACGTACCGCAGGTCCTCCGGCTGCCCGCGCAGCGCACCCACGGCGATCCGGGCGAGTCGTGCACCGTAGACGAGGAGGACCGAGCCGAGCGTCGCGACATGCAGCATCACCTCCACGAATACGCCCGGCGTCTTCACCCCCGTGAGCGCTTCGACTAGGGCGAGGTGACCGGAGCTCGAGACGGGAAGGAACTCCGTGAGCCCCTGCACCAGTCCCAGCAGCATCCCCTGCCACAGCGTCATGCCGGCCTCCCGAGGACGAGTGCCACGATTCCTACCACCATCGCGAGCTTCAGGGCCAGGCTGACGCGCTCGATCCGCGCCCGGCGCAGCCGCCCGGCCGCCAGGAGCACCGCCAGCTGTGCCACCGCGGCGACCGCAAAATAGGCGGTCCGATAGCCCGCGGCCCAGGGTAGGAGGAGGCTGGCCAGCACGAATGTTGCGAGCACCACGACGGCGACTCTCGCCGCCCGCGCCCGTCCGAGCCGGATGGGCAGCGTATGGCGGCCGGCGACACGGTCACCGGCTTCGTCCTCGAGATCTTTCACGAGCTCGCGGCCGACGTGAATCCAGGCGGCCAACCCCCAGGGCACCACGCCCTTGGCGGGGTGCCCCACCGCGAGCGCGCCGTAGAACAGCGGCAGTCCCGCGATGGCCGCGACCGCCACATTCCCCACGACGCCACGCGGCTTGAGTGCCGGGGAATAGGCCGCCATCACACCCAGAGCGAGCAGCCCGACCAGCACCGGGCCGCCGCCCGCGAGCGCTGCGGCGGCAACGCCGAGCAGCACGCCCAGGAAGGCGCACAGCTCCGCCGTGGTGCGACGGAGTCGGCCGGCGGCGAGCGGCCGCTCGCCTCCTGGCCGGTTCACCCGGTCGGCCGCGACGTCCCACAGATCGTTCAGCGTGTTGCCCGCTGCCCCAAAGCCGATTGCGGCGAGGGCGGCGAAGGCGAGGACGTGCGGGACGGCGAGTGCACCCAGGGCGATCCACCCGCCGGCGAGGACGCCGGCGGCCGCGACGAGCAGGTTGTGGGCGCGGATGAGCCGCAGCAGGTCAATCACGCAGCACGTCCTCGTACAACTGCTCGTAGCGGGGCACGATCCGGTCGGCGGCGAACTCGAGCGCGCGGCGCGCGGCGGCGACCCGCAGACGCGTGTGCAACGCGTCGTCACGCAGCACGCGAAGGGCACGCTCGATCATGCCATCCACGTCCCCCACGGGAGTGAGGAAGCCCGTCTCTGCCTCCACCACCACCTCGGGCAGGCCCCCCACGGCGCTCGCTAAGACCGGCACGGCGCACGCCATCGCTTCCAGCGCGGCAAGCCCGAACGATTCGGTCTGGGACGGCAGCAGAAACAGGTCGCCGCCGCGTAGGATATCGGCGACGTTGTCGACCTTGCCGAGGAAGCGGACCTCGTGCCGCAGGTCGAGGCGGTCGGCCTCCTGCTCGGCGGCGTCACGGTCGGGGCCGTCCCCGACGAGCACGAGCGTCGCGGGAACCTGCTGGCGAACACCCGCGAACACTCGCACCACGTCTGTCACCCGCTTGACCGGGCGGAAATTGGAGACGTGGATCAGCACCTTGTGATCGGCGGGGGCGAGCGCACGGCGCGAGGCGCGCTCGGCAGCAGTGGCGGTAGGTGGGTGATACTCGGCGGTGGAAACGAAGTTCGGGATCACCTTCACGTCGCACCCAGTGCACCCGAACGCGCGGTACGTCTCGTCCCGCAGGTACTCCGACACGGCGGTCACGCGGTCCGACTGCTCGATCGAGAACTTGGTGATCGTGTAATAGGAGGGGTCCTGCCCCACCAGCGTGATGTCGGTCCCATGGAGCGTGGTGACCAGTTTGAGGTCGCGCTCGGGCTTCAACATCTGCTTGGCCAGCCACGCCGCAGCGGCGTGCGGGATCGCGTAATGCGCGTGCATCAAGTCGAGGCGCTCCCGCATCGCGACCTCGTGCTGTTTCACCGCCAAGGCCATCGCGTACGGCGACGACTGCTCGAACAGGGGGTATTCGGTCTGCCCGACCTCGTGGAACGTCACGCGCTCGGTAAAGCCCCGCAACCGGAATGGACTCGCGTAAGAAATGAAGTGCACTTCGTGCCCCCGCCGGGCCAGTTCGAGACCGAGCTCGGTGGCGACGGCTCCGGAGCCGCCGTAGGTGGGATAGCAGGTGATGCCGATGCGCATGAGCGAGCCGTCAGCCATCAACCGTCAGGGTTCATGGTGTGCCACCGGTCATGGATCATCCGCGCCAGCGTGCCCGGATCCGGAGTCGCGTCCAGAGTCCAAACAGTCTCAGGCTGATGGCTGAGGGCTGCGGGCTGCGGGCGGAGTTGGTTTCTGAACCACGTGTCCTGGCGCTTGGCGTAGCGCCGTGTGGCAATCACGATCGCGTCGCGCAACTCGCGCTCTGGCAGCCGCCCTTGCAACAGCGCGACGACCTCGCGGTAGCCGACGGCGTTGAGCCCGGGCGCGTCCGCCGGGACGCCCCGAGCCAACACGGCGCGCACTTCCGCCACCAGCCCGGCCGCCAACATGCGATCCACCCGCTCAGCGAGGCGCCGGCGCAGCGCCTCGCGTGGCAGGGTCAGGTGAATGTACCATGGGCGCATCACCCCCAGCTCGCGCGCCTCTTGTTGCCACCACGACAGCGCGCGCCCCGTGAGCAGGGCGACCTCGATCGCCCGGGCAGCCCGTTGGCGACCGCCCCCGGAGTAGCGGGGATCGAGCCGGCCGGCCCAGCGTGCCAGCCCGGTCCCCCCGAGCCCGTTTGCCCAGGCGCGCAGCCGGTCGCGTCGCGCGGGCTCGAGCGGGGGCTCCCGGAACAACCCTTCAGCCAGCGCCCGCACGTAGAACCCCGTCCCGCCGACGACGAGGGGCAACCGGCCGGAGGCGCGGACCGCCGTCAGCCACCCCGCCGCATCGCGCGCGTACCGCCCCGCAGAGTAGCGCTCGCCTGGTTCAACGAGATCGAGCCCGAGGTAGGGCACTCGGGCGAGCGTCGCGGCGTCGGGCTTGGCGGTGCCGATATCCAGCCCGCGGTAGATCTGCCGTGCATCGGCGGCGATGACGGTGAGCTGTTCGAGCGCCGCCAACGCGGTGGCGACGGCCGTCTTGCCGACGCCGGTGGGACCGACGAGAACGGGGACGAATGGGCGGTCAGGAACGCCCAAACCGGCGCTCCAGCTCGTCCTTGGGCAGTTGGACTATGGTCGGGCGGCCATGCACGTCGTGCGCCGGGAGCGTGGCAGTGAGGAGGCTGGCCAGCAGTCGGCGCATCTCCTCGGGGTCGAGCGTGTGCCCCGCCTTGATGGCCGCCCGGCACGCGAACGTCGCCGCGAAGCGCTCGAGCCGGTTTTGCCACCCGCCGAAGCGGCCGCCCGCGAGATCCGCGACCAGCTCCTGCAGGCAGCGCGCAGCATCGAAGCGGGGATGCGGATTGGGGGCGGTGTGAACCACGACGCTGCGTCCGGAGAAGGGCTCGATCTCGAAGCCGACGCGCTCCAGCAGTTCTCGGTGCGCGTCGATCGCGTCGAGCTCCGGAGGGGAGAACTCGAGGGTCAGTGGCAGCAACAGCCGTTGAGCGGGTGCGCCATCGCCGCTGAGCTGGTGCATCACCTCCTCGTACAGCACGCGCTCGTGGGCCGAGTGCTGGTCCACGATCGCCACGCCACCGTCGGTCTGAAACAGGATGTAGGTGTCGAAGACCTGGAGCAGAGATGCCGTCTGGCGTCGGGCACCGGGAACCGGCTGCTCGGGTGCGAAGAGCTCCACTGGCACGCCACCGGGGATCTCGGTCTGGAGCCCTGTCCATGCCTCGCCGGAACCCGAGCGCTCGGGGCCTAGCGAAGCGGCGGCCGCCAGCGGCGCCAGCGCGCCCCGAACCGCCTCTTCCACCACCTTCTCGACGAAGAACTTGTCGCGGAAGCGCACTTCCAGCTTGGCGGGGTGCACGTTCACGTCCACCGCGTCGCCGGGCAGGTCGAGGTACAGCACGAGCGACGGCCGGTCGCCGGGGTGGATGGCGGACCGGTAACCCGCCTCGGCCGCACGCAGGATGAAGGGATCCCGGATGGGCCGGCCGCGCACGAACACATAGCCCTTGCGACCGGCGGGCTTGGCCTGGGAGGGGCGCTGCGCAAATCCCGTGACTTCGAGCGGCCCTTCGCGATACGCGACGGGCAGCAGGCTGTCGGCGAGCTCGCGCCCCCACAGCGCGTGGATTCGGTCGATGGCCCGCGCCGCGACCGCGACGTCGAGCAGCGAGCGTCCGTCGCTTGTCAGCGCGAAGGCCACGTCCGGGCGCGTCAGCGCGAGGACCGTGAGCGCCTCGGAGGCGGCGCGCGTCTCGGTCGCCGTGGCGCGCAGGAATTTGCGACGCGCCGGCGTATTGAAAAACAGTCCGCGCACCGTGATCGTGGTGCCGCGCTGGCGCACCGCATCCTCGATCGCTTCCCGGCGGCCGCCCGTCACGCGCAGCCGCGTGCCGTGCGCCCCGTCGGGTGAGGTCTCAAGCTCGAAGCGGGAGACGGAGGCGATGGCCGGAAGCGCCTCACCCCGGAATCCGAAGCTGCCCACGCCGATCAGGTCGGCCGCTTCACGGATTTTGCTCGTCGCGTGGCGCTGCAGGGCGAGCACGGCGTCCTCGCGGGTCATCCCTTCCCCGTCGTCGCTCACGCGAATCAAGGTCTTGCCGCCGTCTTCGAGCTCCACTCGCACGGTGCGCGCGCCGGCGTCGAGCGCGTTCTCCACGAGCTCCTTCACGACCGAGGCGGGGCGCTCGACCACCTCCCCCGCGGCGATCTGGTCCGCGACGTGCCCCGCCAGCACCGCGATCTTCGCGCTCACAGCTGCACCACCTCCGTTGCCAGCAGCCAGCCATGAATCCCGTCGGCCCGCCGCACTTCCAGCCACCGCCCGTACTGGTCCTCGACGACCAGCGCGGCCCCGGCGTCTACTGAGGATGCGGCGCTCGCCACACCGTATGGGGCGACCCGCACCGCAGTACCCGCGGCGACGACGACCGCTACCGGCCGCGCGCGGCGTCGCCATTCCACCGCCCCGAGCACCACGACCGCCACGGTCAGAGCCGCCATCGCGCCGGGCACGAGCCGACGCCGGCCCAGCAGCACCAGGACCCACGCGGTGATCCACAGGGCCCCCGCGAGCAACCAGCACTCCGCCGGTGTCGCCAGTCCGACCGCCAGCAGGGGCTCGCTCGCCGCGTCTGGGAAGGGTAGCAGGTCACGGGCTCGGCGAACCACGCGTTCGCGCGGCGCCAGCCGGGCGGCGATCGTCCAGGCGGCGGTCGCCTTACCGTCGGCTCCCGCACGATACAGGGTCGCCCCCAAGTTGTACCAGTGCGCCGCCACCTCCGGGGCGGCGGCCGCGCGGCTCGCGAAAGAGTCCGCGGCGGCGCGTAGCGCCCCCGCTTCGTACATCGCCTCGGCACTCGGCGTCTGGGCCGATCCAGCCCTCCCCCCCCCCCCCCCCCCCCCCCCCCCCCCCCCCCTCGGCGGCATCACCCACCCCGCGGCGCCCGTAGCGCGTGGCACGCAAGCGGTCCCGGAGCCGCATCACGTGGTCAGCCACGGCGCTTTCGACTCCCGAGGCCCGCAACGCTCGTGCGAGGGCGTCGCCCTCGCGCGCCAGCATCTCCGGGACATGGTTCGTGAGCACCGTATGGAACTCGCGCTCGAGCCTGCCCAGCCGCGACAACCGCGGGGCCGCGTCCGTGGCTGCAGGGGCCGGCGGCTGGCGGCGGCGGCGCCGCCGCCACGCGACGAGGATCGGCGGAGTTACGGCCAGCGCCAGCCAACCCATCGGCGGCACCGTCTCCGCCAGCGTATCGGCCCGCGCCACGACGGCCTCACGCAGCAGCGGCGGCAGCGCCCGGGCGGCCCGCGGCTCCGCGCCGGGGGCCACGACCAGTGCCCGCGGGGCGGTGCGGATTACCGTGTATCCACCGGTGGCGAGGTCGTAGTAGGGATACCGCACCTCGGGCAACAGGAAACTGCCGGCGGAGTCGGGCACCGCCAGGTAGCGGAAGGTCTTGGCGCCGGCGATGAGCCCATCGCGCGGCTCGAGCTGCGTCGTCGTCTGGGCGGGATAGGCGCGAAATCCCGCCGGCCAGTGCAGCACCGGCGCCGGCCACAGCGCAACGTTCCCAATGCCATGTAGCGAGGCGGCGACGTCGAACGGCTCACTCACGCGCGTGTCCGCCGGCTCGACGGTGAGGTCCACTGTGAACGCGCGACCCACGACGGACGCGTCGTCTGCCGGCCGTCCCGCCGCGGGGAGGGGCAGCACCGTGACGGCGGTGGAGTCACCCTGCAGGGTGTAACGATCCTCGCGACTGAAGAACGAGAAGGTGACGGGCAGGGCGTACTCGACCGACGCCGGCGGAATCAACACGCGGCCGGGACCGAGCGGGAACACGACCTGGTGGACGGCAAACACATCCATCCATTGGCCGCGCACCAGCCGCGTCGCGACGACTTCGCCGGATCCTGACTGCGGATAGGCCCAGACGCCGCCGGGCGTGGTCAGCGTGACGATCGGGGGGCGCCGCAGCCGCGCGCGCAATTCGCGCGGGAACCACGCGCCCACGACGATGTCGAGCTGCTGGCCCACGAGCACCGTCTCGGCCGGGACGATCACGGTGAGCGCGACCTGGTCGTTGCGGCGCGGCGGGGCGGCGGCCGCGAGCAGGGCGTGCGCGAGGGGAGAGAGCCCCACCTCCGCCCCTGCGGTCGCACTGTCGATCACGATCGTGATCGGATTGGTCGCGATGGCGGCCCGGCCCTGCCGCACCCGCACGGGGCCGATGGTCACCGTGCCCGCCCGCGCGGCGCGGAGCACCAGCTGGCGACTCGTCGTGCGGAGCGGACCGGCCGCGCCGGCGATCGATACCTCGGTCCGCTCGCTCGAACCGACGATGGTGAACCCGACGAGCGGCGGCAGTGTGAGCGCGAGCGGCTCGGCCGAGCGAGAGCGGGCCTGCACCGTCAGCATCAACTCCTCTCCCACTCGCAGTCGCGCGCGGTCCACTGCCGCCGTCACGCTCGGCCCCGACCCCTGCAGCAGCAGGGCCAGGACAAGGACGGCGTTCACCAATCCTTTACCCGCGGCTCGACGGCGCGGCGGGTCCGGCCGCTCTTGTCGCGCCGCGTGCGCAGCTCCTCCTCGCCGATGGACCGCAGGACCTCGTCGGCCTGGGCCTGGGTCAATTGGCCGCCGTTCGGGTTCTGGTTCTCCCGGCTGGTGTTGCCGCCGGGTGGGGCCTGGTCGCCGCTCGGCGGCGGCGGGGACGAGCCGCCGCCTCCCCCACCCCGTCCTCCGCCACCCCGGCGGCGAATGGCGAGTTCGAGGTTCCATTTCGACGGCAGGTGGTGCGGCTTCAGGAGCAGCGCCTCGCGGTAGGCGCGCTCCGCCTCGGCGAGATGAGCGTCACGGCTCGCCGTATCCGACACCGCTGCTCGCAGCTCCAGCACGCCGAGGTTGTACAGGGCGCGGAAGCGCACTTCGGGATCGATCGACCCGGCGGCATGCCCCAGCCCCGCCCGGGCGGTCTCGAAGTCCGCCGCGGCGAGCGCCGCCGTGCCCGCGTTGAACCACCCGGTGTCGTCGTGACGGCGCTGTGTGAGTTCCACCAAGTAGGCAGCCCGCGCTAACGCGATCTGGCCGCGGTCCCAGGCTTTCTCGGCCGCGGTGCGCCGCTGGGGAGGAGGAGGGGAGGGGGGGGAGGAGGACGAGGCGGGCGTCTGGGCGCGCGCCGTGGTCCCCCCCCCCACTCCGGAAGCAAGGAGCAGCACGAGACCGATCAGGGAGGCAGTGGGGCGCGTCAGCGAAGCGCCGAACACCAGGGCCGCCGCCGCGAGCAACGCGATCCAGGCGCGGGGTCGGCCCTGTTCGCTGCGCGACTCGCTCGACCGGCTGCGCTTGAACGCAGCCACGAGGTCCCGCACCGCGCCCGCCTGATCCGGCAGCTCGGCCGAGACGATCGCGCCCTGCGCCGCATCGGCCACTGCGCCCAGCACGTCGTCGCGCCGCCAGGTCTCGACGTCCTGGCCGTCCTCATCCTGCTGCCAGCCCTGGAGTGCGCCGCGATCGTCGCGACGCGGGATGCGGACGGGCGAACGCCCCCCCTCGGCCACGAGGATCAGGTGGATTCCGTCGTGGGCCAGACGTTGCGCCTGTGTCAGCACTTCCGGCAGCGAGTCGTGCGCCTCGCCGTCGGTGATCACGACGAGGACGCGATCGGCGTAGGTGGTGCCGGCGCTGAGCAGTTCCCGCCCCTGCCGCAGCGCGGGGGCAAGGGCCGTGCCGCCCTCGGATGCGACGTCCGGATCCAGGGCGTCCAGATACAGGGAGATCGCCGAGGCGTCGACAGAAAGAGGAGAAAGGATGTAGCTCGAGCCCGCGAAGGCGGTGAGTCCGAGCCGGTCTCCCTCCAGATCCTGTGCCAGGCGCCGGGCCTCCCGCACGGCGTGGCCCAGTCTACTGGGCCTGACGTCTTCGGCCAGCATGGAGCGGGAGATGTCGATGGCGAACACCAGGTTCAGGCCGCGCGTCTCGGCAACGATTTTCTCTTCACCCCAGCGCGGTCCGGCCAGCGCCACGACACCGAGGAAGGTCGCGACGCTCAGAGCTGTAGGGCTCCAGCGCCCCGCGGCGCGGGCGGCGCGGGCCGTCTCGGCCGCCCAGGCAGCGGCGCGGCGCACCCGCACGCGTCGCGCCCACGCTGCGGCGAACCACACGGCGCCGCCGAGCAGCGGCGCCAGCAGCAGGACAACGGGGGCATCGAAGGCCATCAGGGCACCCGCACCGCAAGCGTGGCCGAGATGACGATCTCGAAGGCCAGGGCGAGAAGTCCCAGCGCCAGTGGCCAGCGGTATGCCTCGTCAAACCGCCGATATACCACCTGTTGCACGGTGGTCTTCACGAGTCGGTTGATCTCATCGAAGATGTGGCGCAGCGATTCCGAGTCGGTGGCGCGGAAGTAGCGGCCGCCGGTCATCGCCGCCACGTCGGTGAGCAGTTCCTCGTCGATCTCCACCTGCATGCTCTGATAGCGCAGCTGGCCGTCGATGCCCTGCCCGGTAGGCACGGGGGCCTCGCCACGCGTGCCCACGCCGATGGCGTAGATCCGCACGCCGAAGGCCGCCGCCGCTTGCGCGGCGGTGCGCGGGTCCACGGTCCCGCGGTTGTTGACGCCGTCGGTGAGCAGTACGAGTACCCGGCTCTGGCCTGGCGAGCGGCGCAGCCGGTTGGCCGCCGTCGCGATCGCGGTGCCGATGGCGGTGCCGTCCTCGATCTCGCCGATGTGGACGTCCTGCACGGCCTGCTCGAGCACCGCGTAGTCGGTGGTAATCGGCACCTTGGTCAGCGCCTGCGCCGCGAAAATCACCAAGCCGATTCGGTCGTTACTGCGCGCCCGGATGAAATCGATCGCGGTCTGCTTGGCGACGTCGATGCGGTTGGCTGGCGTGAAGTCCTGGGCGAGCATGCTGCTCGAAATGTCGATCGCCAGGATGATGGAGATCCCCTCGCTGTGAACCTCCGAGCGTGCCGAGCCGATGCGCGGTCCCGCCGCCGCGAAGATCAAGGCCCCGAGGCACAGGCTGCGGAGGTTGACCGGAAGCCGGGCGACCCACTGTCGCTCCCCCGGGCCGCCAAGCGGTCGCAGGTCCGAGAGAGTGGTCCCCGGCAGCCGAGCGAGGCGTCGCGCCCGCCGCCACCACCACAGCGGCAGCACCAACAGGCCGAGCAACAGGAGTGGGCGAGCGAAGCTCACGGCGTCAGCTCCGCGGCCAGTCGTCGCGCCAGTTGAGCGAGCGCAGCCACATCGTCTCCGTGGGCGGTGGCGAAGGCGACGTGCTCCATGGCGCTCAGCACGTCTCGCAGCTCTCGCAACCGCGTCTTGGGTGCCTCACGTTCAACGGCGGCCAGGCATTCGGCGGTCGCCAGAGCGTGGTGGGCTCCGGGGATCGCGGCGGCCACGGCCACTCGCAGCCGGTGCGTGGCCCGGACGGCGACCGCCTTGGGCTCTCCCGCGGCCAGCCAGCGGTCGTCCGGCACCTCAGGTTCCAGTGGAACGTGACGGGAGCGGGGGGGAATGGAAGATGGGGGCGAAGGGGCTCGCGGCGCACGCCGCCGCCACCACACGCCAGCACCGAGCAAGACGCTGGCGAGCAGGGCGGCCAGCAGCGGCGGCCAGATCGAGCGAAGCGCGGGTCGCAGCGGCGCCATGGCGTCCTTTGGCGCCGGCCGCGACCGGGCCTCTGGGAGCACACTCCGCACGGCGAACGCGGCCGTGCCGCCTGCGAGAGAGTCGGCCTCGCCCGTGGGGCCCAGTCGCCAGATCGGCGGCAGCCTGAGCGTGTGCGGCCCTGGCGTCCACGCCACCACCGGGTAGCGGACCGTCCAACCGTCAGCGGAGCGGCGCATTCCCGGATCGCCGACGGGCTCGACATCCTGGCTCGGCTCCAGGCGACCGGGGCGCAGGCGCCAGCCAGCGGGGACGGTCAGGGTTCGCTCCAGCCACACCGTGTCCCCCACGGTCGGTCGCAGCGGCAGGCTCGACCACCCCC
>WNFC01004201.1_pt1 | contig 15648 bp, 13 predicted proteins | sample 5400541 | NCBI WGS metagenome assembly WNFC01 (sample SAMN13153342, study PRJNA577476) | soil metagenome | isolation source: 120 cm saprolite under Douglas fir tree site 2 hole 2 replicate 1 | place: USA:California | collected 2015-04-18
CGTTGAGGCAGGACGCGATATAGGCGGGATGGATCGGCGTCGCGTCGCGCACGCTCTCGAGGAACTTGCGCCGCTTCGCCTCCATCTCCTCGCGCGCTTGGGCGAGCGCCTTGCGGCGGCTTTCGATGCCGTTGCCCTTCGCCTTCATGGCGGCGCGCAGCGCTTCGCGCAGCACCGGCAGGGTCGCGCTCGCCTCGCCGGCGATCAAGAGGTCCGCCTCGAACTCGCGGAACGGATAGCGCGTCTCGAGCGGATCGGCCGCCAGATGGATGATCTTGGCGTCGCGCCGCGGTGCGATCGCGCGCGGGATCCACGGCACCGCAGCTTCGAGAACCAGCACCACGTCGGCCTTCGGCAGCAGCGCGCTCACGTCGAAGCCGAGATGCATCGGATGATCGGTCGGGATGTTGACGTCGCGCGCCTCGCTCTGCACCACCGGCAGGGCGAATTCCTCGGCGAGCGCGGCGAGTTCGGCGAATGCCTCGGGCGTGCGGCCGCCGCTCGCGGTCACGATCAGCGGAAGCTCGGCCTTGGCGATGAGCGCGGCGGCCTCCTCGAGCGCGCTGCGCGACGCCTGCGTCGGCGTCGCGCCGAGCGGACGCTTGGTGTTACGGCGGGCCGCGACCGCCGGCTCCGCCAGCACCTCGCGCGGCAGGGTCATGTACACCGGGCCGCGCGGCTCGCTCATCGCGATGTCGAGCGCGCGGTCGACCAGCGCCTCGACCGGCTGGCCGGCACGCAGCTCGTAATCCCATTTCACGAATTCGCGCACCAGTCCGCCCTGGTCGAACGCCTCCTGGCCCCAATGGATCGAGCGGTTGCGCGAGCCGATGTGGCCGGTCTCGGTCAGCGGCGTACGGCCGGCGGCCAACAGCAGCGGAACGTTGTCGCGCGCGGCGTTCATCAGGCCGTTGATCGTGTTTCCTGTGCCGACGGTGACGTGCACCATCACGCCGGCCGGCTTGCCGCAGGCGCGGTAGTAGCCGTGCGCCATGCCCATCGCGACGTTCTCGTGCGGGACCGTGATGAACTTCGGAATCTTGCGCCCGCCGCTGCGCGAGATCGCCTCGATGATGGGAGCGAAGTCGGTGCCCGCATTGGCGAAGACGTAGTCGATGCCGCGTTCGGCCAGCCGCCCGAGATAGGCTTCCGCCGTCATCTGCTGTTTGTCGCTCAAGGTTTTTGTCCGTTTCGTTGGCGCGTCCGCACGGGATTAGCACGGGCACGGCCGGTTGGCACCGGCCCTGCGCGGCGATCAGGTCTGCGCCGGATGTGGTCCGGCTTGTTTACAGCCGATCGGTGCTCTGTCAAACATTGACGGCCACCAGACAGGCTCGGAAATTCAAGGAAATCAACGCCCGATCAACACGTTACGACGTCCTGCCGGAACGTCGAACGTGCTCATCAACGGAGACGCGCCGTGAGCATTCCAAAGACCAATCTCCATGCGCCTTTCAACGTCACGCGCGCGAGCCACGCGGTGCTCACCGTCAAGGACCTCGGCGCGAGCCGCGCCTTCTATGTCGACGCCATCGGCCTCGTGGTGAGCGACGAGACGAAGGACGCGCTCTACCTGCGCGGCGTCGAGGAGGCGTGCCACCACAGCCTCGTGCTCAAGCGCACGGCCGATGCGCCCGTGTGCGAACGCATCGGCCTGCGCGTCTACACCGACGAGGATCTCGAAAAGGCGCACGCGTATTTCCACAAGCTGGGATTGCCGGCCAAGTGGGTCGAGGCGCCGCATCAGGGCCGCACCTTGCATGTGTCGGACGCGATCGGCACGCCGCTCGAATTTTGCGCCACCATGGAGACGAAACCGCGCCTCACCGTACAGTTCGAGAAATTCAAGGGCGCGGCGCCGGGGCGGCTCGATCATTTCCAGATCCTCGCGCCGCAGGTGCGCCACGCGCTCGAGTTCTATCTCGGCATCGGCTTTCGCCTCTCCGAATACATCGCGGCGGACGGCACCGACGACATCATGTTCGTGTTCATGCAGCGCAAGGGCAACCCACACGACATCGTGTTCGCCAACGGCACCGGCCCGCGTTTCCACCACGTCGCGTTCACGGTGTCGGAATCGCATCGGCTCTTCACGGCCTGCGATATCGCGGGCGCGCTCGGCTTCGGACAGAATCTGGAGCACGGGCCGGGCCGCCACGGACCGGGGCACGCGCTGTTCGTCTATTTCCGCGACCCCGATCGCCACCGCATCGAGCTGTTCAACACGCACTACCAGATGATGGACATCGAGAACGAGCCGGTGCGCTGGGACGCCTCCTACACGCGCAACCGCGCCTGGGGCCTGCCGCCGCGCCGCCAATGGCATTTCGAGGCGTCGCGCTTTGCCGGCGTCGAGCCGCGCGATCCGGCGCGCAAGCCGGACCCGTTCACACTGGAGAAGTTTTTGGCCGAGGCGGGGTGACTATCCGGCCGCTGTAGGATGGGTTGAGCGCAGCGAAACCCATCATCTGAGTCACGCCGGTGGCGATGGGTTTCGCTGCGCTCAACCCATCCTACGGAGAAGACGCGGGTCGTGCGCGACGCGTCAGCTGTGCTTCGCCTTCGCCAATCGGGCGCTCCTGCCGTCGATGCGGCGAGCCTTCAATCCGAGGACCTGGAGAAGGGTCTTATGGGATTGCGCGGCCTGCGGCGCCGTCGGTTTCTTGGCGAGCGCGATCCGCGGCGGCGTGGGTTTCTTGGCAGCGCGCGGTGCGTGGTGCTTCTTGGCCGCAGCGCGATGGGGCTTCTTGGCCGCAACGACATCGGGCTTCTTGGCCGCAACGGCGTCGGGCTTCTTGTCCTTCGACGCGATCTTTTGCTCGTTCGACGGCCCGGCCTTTTGCTCCTTCGCAGCGACCTTCTGCGGCTTCGCGAAGCCGCGGCGCGACACATACTCCTTGCCGTCGATCGGCGCGACATGAGGCGGATCGCGATCGAGATAGGGTCGGCCGACCCCGAAATCCCAGCCGTTGGCGTCGATCCACTTCCACAACACCTCGCTCGACACCGAACGTTCCGCGCGCGTCGCGCCCTTCACGCTCACGACGTCGACCGCGAGTCCGTGGCCATAGCCGCCGCGGGTGCTCCCGCCGTGAAACGACCGGTCGCTGCTCGCCTTGAGCCCGCTCGCAATGCCCTGCCGGTAATCGTCGCGGAATGCGCTGGTGATGCCAGGCTGCAGTCCGGCGTCGTCGGCGGCGCGAAGCGCATGATAGAGCGTCAACTTGAAGCGACGATCCATGCCGCCGATCACGTAGTCCATGAGCGGCATGGCGACCCGTTCGGCCGCCTTCGGATCCTTCCAGGTGAAATCCTGGTTCTCGTACCTCGTGAAAGTCTTGGTGACGGTCCTGGTCTTGCCTTTGCGTTTGACCGTCACTTTTCGCTTTTCATAGACCTTGACGGTGTCGAGCTTCGGCGTCCGCTCGTAGAGCGACCACAGGTACCCATCGATGCAGCCATAGTCCCGGCACTCGATGATCGGCTCGCGCAGGTCCAGCTTGATGTTCGTATCGGGAAGCGCCGCGAGATTCGTGTCGCCGCGGTCCGCCGTGTTCGCGTCGCCGAGGGCCGCGACCGCGGTGCCGCCGAGCGATGCCAGCTTCACCTCCGGAAGGGACGCCAGATTGAATTGAACCGGCGCTGTCGTATCGGTGTCGGCGTAGGAAAGCGCCGCCGTGCTGACGTCGGGAAGCGCAGTCGTGCTCACGTCGGGACGTGCCGTTGCGCCGACGCTGAGAAGGGCCGCCGCCACTTTGTCGGTGCGAACGGCCGCGTCCGCCCCGAGGATAACTGCCAGGCCGGTGTAGGCGAGGCAGCAGAGTGCCTTAGCGTGAATCATTGCCCCCGTCCCCTTTTCCCCATGTCCATTCGACATCAAGACAAGGGGCCCTGCAAGTTGCAGGCCTTAATTCGGTTGATGTGTGGAGAAATGGCCACTCCCCGAGTTCCATTCGCCGGAACCCCGCCATCCGCTTGATCTGCGAAGGGAAACGGCGGCCGCGGGGTCCACGGACAGACCGGGTCCCGTGAGTTCCATCGGCGCTATCGCGCTAAGCCCACAGTTCCTTGCTCGCGAGGCGCGCACCGGCGGCGAGCGCTTCGAGCTTCGCCCACATGATCGAGGGGTGGACGCGCCGGTAGAACGGGCCCTGCGCGAAGCCGCAGTCGGTGCCGGCGATCACGTTCTCGCGCCCGATCAGCTTCGCGATCCGCACGATGCGCTCGGCGACGAGCTCGGGGTGCTCGACGATGTTGGTCGCATGGCTGATGACGCCGGGAATGAGCATGCGGTCCGGCGGAAGCTTCACGTCGCCCCACACCTTCCATTCGTGCTCGTGACGCGGATTGGCGCCCTCGATCACATAGGCGCCGACGCGCACCTGAAGGATGAGATCGACGATGTCCTTGAGCGGCACGTCGGTCGTGTGCGGGCCGGGCCAGCTGCCCCAGCAGATGTGGTAGCGAACGCGGTCTTCCGGAATGCCTTCGAGCGCGTGGTTGAGCAGGTCGACGTGCATCGCCACCCATTTGCGATAGTCCTGGAACGTGCCGGGCGGCACCATGCGGTCGTAGGTCACCGCGGTGCGCGCGTCGTCGAGCTGAAGAATGAAACCCGCGTCGACGATCATGCGATATTCGGTGCGCATCGCCTCGGCGATCGCCTGCAGGCATTCGTCGTCGTTCTTGTAGTGCTCGTTCTTGCGATCCGGGATGACGCTCGCCGGCGCCGCGACCGGGAGGAACGCCTCCTCGACCTTCACGCGCTTGAGCGCGGCCTTGAAGTTGTCGATGTCACGCTTGAGCGCGGCCTGGCCCGTATAGGCGATCGGCCCGGTGCAGATCGACTCGGAGACGGTCGCGGGCGTCTCGCGCGCATCGAGCTCGGCATAGAACTCGGCGAAGCGCGTGCGGTCGGCGCCGCGCGCGAACGGGTTAGTGCCCGTCTTGATCGACCGCCGCTCGAATCCGCTCAGCCGCTCGATCACGTATTGCGACCAGCTGATCGATTTGCCGAACTCGCCGTCGCTGACGACGTCGACGCCGGCGTCCGCCTGCTGGTGCACGACCTCCGTGACCGAGTCGGTCAGGCACCTGTCGTAGGCCGCCTGGTCGAACGGCTTGCCGCTCTGCTTGGCGCGAAGAAAATCCTGCAGCGCCGGCGGACGGATCAGGCTGCCGACATGCGTGGTGAGGATGCGGGACGTGCTGCGTTTCATGGCAGCCGCTCTCTAGATCGACGCTGCCACGAACACAACGGGCCTTTTCGACGCGATGGGGCAACCGCCCACCGGCTCATTTCTCGCGCAGCTTCTCCAGGCCGACCATGTCGACCAGCTTCGTCCAGCGCGCGATGTCCTCGTTGACGAAGTTGCGGAACGCGGCGGGCGGCATCGCGGGCGGCGGCTCCATGCCGACGCCAAGCAGCTTTTGCGCGATCTCCGGCCGCGTCACCGCGCGGGCGACCTCGGCGTTGATCTTGTCGACGATCTCCTTGGGCGTGCCGGCGGGCGCCATCAGGCCGCCCCAGCCCGGCATGACGAAACCGGGGAAGCCGGATTCGGCGAGCGTGGGCAGTTGCGGCAAAATGGCGGAGCGCTGCGGGCCCGTGACCGCGAGGCCGCGCACGGTGCCGGCCAGGATCTGCTGCTTCGCCACCGTGGAGACCGCGACGAACATCTGCACGTGGCCGCCCACCGTTCCCATCATGGCCGAATTGACGTCGCGATAGGGCACGTGCACGACCTCGACGCCGGCGAGCTTGTTGAAGGTCTCGCAGGCGAGGTGCGGCACCGTGCCGATGCCGGCCGAGGCGCAGTTGATCTGGCCGGGCTTCGATTTCGCGAGCGCCACCAGCTCGGCCACCGAATTCGCCGGCACGCTTGGATGCACGACGAGCCCATAGGCGATCACCCCGATCAGCGCCGCCGGCTCGAACTCCTTGACGAAGTCGTAGGTCGCCATCTTCATCGCCATGGCGAGCGTGTAGGTCGGCGTCGCGAACAGCAGCGTGTGCCCGTCGGGCTCGGCGCCCGTCACCGAGGTGACCGCGATCCGGCCGCCGCCGCCCGGCCGCGGCTCCACGACGACCGGCTGTCCCCACGCTTCCTGCAGATGCTCGGCGATGATGCGCGAGAAAACGTCGGGGCTCGGACCGACGATGATGCGCACGGGCCGGTTGGGAAAGGTCTGCGCCTGCGCGTGAGCGAGCTGCGAGAACCAGAATCCCGCGCAGATCGCAGCAAGCATCGCGCCCAACTTGCGCGCCAACCCGGACATCGTTTTTCTCCTTCTTGTGCCCTGCCGAGGCTATATCTACGCAGCCTCGAACGAGAAGGAAACCCATGCCCGACAATGTGAAGCCGATACGCCGCGTCGTCACCGGCAATGATGCGCAGGGACGTTCGCGCGTGCTGTTCGACAGCGCGGCGCCCAACGTCAATCCGGGCGCGATCAGCAAGGGGACCTGCATGACCGACGTGTGGGTCTACAAGTCGTCGCCCGCGGTCATCTCGGGCGAGCGCGACGACGGCAACCTGCCGTTCCATTTCGAGCCGCCGGCGGCGGGCGGGCATCTGCGCGTCGTGCAGTCGCCGTCGCGGCCGCCCGACTACGATCCGGCCAAGGACCCGAGCGCGGTGCCGGTGCACGAGCCGCGGCAGCGCGCGGACGGCGTGTGGGTGCGCGGCGGACAAAACTGCTTCAGCGCGCCGATCCACAAATCGGAGACGGTCGACTACGGCATCGTGCTCGAAGGCGAGCGCGTGCTCGTGCTCGACTCGGGCGAGATCGTGATGCGTCCGGGCGACGTGGTGGTGCAGCTCGGCAACTGGCACGGCTGGACCAATCCGCGCATAGGCAGCCTGATGGCGTTCGTCATGATGGGCGGCAAGTTCGAGGAGTGAGCGCCGTGTCCGAACCGATCAAGCCTGTCCGCCGCATCGTCACCATCGACAACGACAAGGGGACCTCGCTCGCGATCGAGGACGCGCCGTCGCCGGACGTGCGCACCGATCCGGCGCGGCCGGGATTCGCTTCGACCCGCATCTGGGTGACGGATGCATGGCCGGTGCGGATCGAGAAAAAATTTCGCGACACGCTGCTGTCGCCGCACATGATCGAGCCGCCGCCGCAGGGCTCGCTGTGCCGCATCGTCACCATTCCGCCCGATGCCTCCTGGCGCGGCAAGGCCGGCGCCCGCGAGGTCGCCGTCTTCTTCCAGACCATGGGCGCGCCGCGCGCCTCGACCTACGCGCCGAGCGCGCCACACCCCTACATGCAGAAGACCGCGACCCTCGACTTCTGCCTGATCCTCGAAGGCGAGGTCACGCTCGTGCTCGACACCGAGGAGGTGGAGCTGCGCGCCGGCGACACCGTGGTGCAGCGCGGCACCAACCACGCGTGGAGCAACCGCTCGGACAAGCCGTGCCGCATCGCGATCTCGTCGCACGATGCGAGCGGGTGACTCTGACTCTCCGTCCCTCCCCCGCTTGCGGGGGAGGGTAGGGAGGGGGAAGCCACAGGCACCGCGCAAGCGGCGCCCCCTCCCCACCCTCCCCCGCACGCGGGGGAGGGGGTGAGAGTCAGTGCGGCGCCTCCACCCCCAGCGCCTTCGCGGCCACGACGAGGCGCGTCCACGTGCCCTTCGGAATCGGAATGCCCGACGCCTCGCGCTCGGCCAGCGCGGCGTCGCCGCGCTCGCCCGGCAACAGGATGCGGTCGATGCCCGCCGCGCGGGGCAGACCGACGATCGCATCGCCCAGGCGATCGACCTCGTTCGTGAACGTGTCGAGATCGCCGACCGCGGCGAGATCGACCGCGATGGCGACGCCGTTGAGGAACGGGCTCTCCGCGAGTCCGCCCGACAGCAGCGCGAGCGAGATCAGCGGATTGCCGACCGCGAGGCTCGCGAGGCACTCGATCATCACCGAAAGGCCGGAGCCCTTGGCGCCGCCGAGCGGCAGCAGCGTCGCGATCTTCTTGGGGTCGGTGGTGTCGCGGCCCTCCGCGTCGATGCCCCAGCCGACCGGCACCTGCGCGCCCTTGTCCTTCGCGGCCAGGACCTTGCCGTTCGCGACCGTCGAGGTCGACATGTCGAGCAGGAACGGCCGGCGCTTCTTGCCCGGCACCGCGATCGCGAGCGGATTGGTCGACACTGCGGCGACGCGCGCGCCGTGATAGGCCATCAGCGGCCCGGATGCGGTCATCACGATGCCGGCCATGTCGGCGCGCGCCGCCTGCAGCGCGAAGTAGCCGACCGCGCCCGCGTGGCCGATGTTGCGTGCCGCGCACCAGCCGACATGCACCTCCCGGGCGCGCGCGATCGCCTCGTCCATCGCGCGCGTCATCGCGATGGCGCCGGGCGCGCGGTCGGCCTCGAGCACCGCGATGGCGCCGGAGCGGCGCTCGATCTTCATCTGCGGCCGCGCATTGACCGCCTTCTTCTTGAGGAGATCGACGTAGCGCGGAATGCGGATGACGCCGTGCGAATCGACGCCGCGCAGATTGGCCCACACCACGGCCTCGGCCCAGGTCGCGGCCATGGCGGGCTCGACGCCGGCGGCGGCAAAAATCGCGGCGGCAAAGCGGGTGAGATCGGCTTTCTTCAGAAGGACGTCGTCGCTCATGCGGCACGCAGTAGCAGAGCGACGCGGGGCGGTCGAGGCGGGCCGCCGCTACTGCGGCTTGATGCCGGCGATGCGCACCGCCTCGGCGACGCGCGCGGTCTCGTCCTTCAGCGCCCGCGCATAGTCTTCGGGTCCGGCGCCCACCGGCTCGGTGCCGGCGGTCGCGAACTGACGGACGATCTCGGGCTCCTTCACGACCGCGACCGCCATCGTCGAAATCTTCTGGACGACCGCGGCCGGCGTCCCGGCACGCGCCAGGAGACCGATGATCGGCGCAAAGTCGAATCCGGGGACGAAGTCGGCGACCGGCGGCGCATCGGGGGCCTGCGGCGAGCGTTGCGCGCCGTTGGTGGCGAGCAGCGTCACTCGCCGGCTTTCGATCGCGCCGCTGAGCGCCGGATAGGCCGCGAACAGCACGTCGACGTGGCCGCCGAGCAGCGCCGGTACCGACTCGCCCGCGCCCCTGAACGGGACATGCGCCAGGTCCAGCTTGAGCGCCGCCTTGATCGCTTCCATCGACAGATGGTGCGTGCTGCCGATTCCCGACGAGCCGTAGTTGAGCTTGCCCGGATTGGCGTGCACGTAGGCGATGAACTCCTTCATCGTGGCGACCGGCACCTTGGGATGCGCAGCCAGGAAGAGCGGCGCGCGGCCGAGCAGCGCGACCGGAAGCAGCTGACCGGGATTGTAGGGCAATTTGCTGTAGATGAGCGGGTTGATGGAGACGATCGAGCCGTCCGTCACCATGAACGTGTAGCCGTCGGCCGGCAGGGCGATGAGCGCGGAGGCCGCGACGCCGCCGTTGGCGCCGGGCCGGTTCTCGACCACGACCGATTGGCCGAGCTGCTCCTGCAGCCGCCGCGCCACGATGCGCGCCACCGTGTCGGGCAATCCGCCCGCCGCCGCCTGCACGATGAACTTGATGGTCTGGGTCGGATATTCCTGCGCGTGCGCCATCGGCGCAACGAGCGCGCAGAGCAGCAGGGCGATGGCGGCAAGCGCCGCCGGCAAACGTCCAACCATCGATGCGTCCCCCCGGGAGCGCGCTCAGCGCGGCGGAATCTGGATGAGCTCGCCGAGCTGCTGCTTGTTGAGCTGCGCCGCCGTGTATTTGAAGTCGACCGCATCCTTCACGATGACGTCGAGCCCGACGATCCTGTCCGGGTCGAGTCCTGCCTTCGGAAAGAAGCCGTCGCGGCTGCGCTTGGCCTTCTCGAGCGAGATGCCGAGCCAGTCGGCATAGATCTTGAGCGCCGCCGGGTCCGTATAGCTCCAGTCGATGGCCTCGCGCACGCCCTTCATGAAGCGCTCGACCGCCGATTTGCGCGCCTGCAGCGCCGGCATATTGGTGATGTAGACGCGGACGGTCTGGTTCTTGAAGACCGTGGCGTCGTTGCCGCTCGCAACGATGCGAAGCTCCCCTTTGTCGAGCTGATCGAGGCCGAACGGCGGCGCCGCCCACCCGATGTCGACTTGCCCCGACATCACCTGCGTCAAGGTCGAGGACGGATTGCCGGTCGCCACCGGCTTCGCCTTCAGGCCGTATTGCTTGATGAAGGCGAGCACGATCGCGTGCGTCGAGGCGCCGTTGGTCGAATAGGCGATCGACTTGTCGTTGGCGTCGGTGAGACTCTTGATCGGCGAATCACCTCTCGCGTACCAGAAGAGGTCGGCCGCGCCGGTCATCTCGGCGCCGATGATGCGCACTGGCGCGCCCTTCGCGTAGGCGCTCAGCACGCCCATGACGCCGGCGGAACCGCCGACGTCGACGCTTCCGGAAATCACCGCCTGCTGCGTCTCGCCGCCGCCCTGGGTGTAGAGCATGTCGAGATCGAGACCGTGCTTCTTGAAGATCCCGCCGCGCTGGCCGAGCTCCGGGATCGACGTATCCCAGTTGCCGCGCTGGCCCATCGCGACCTTCAGGGTCTCCTGCGCCGGTGCCGCGTCCACGGCCGCGAGCGCGATCGCCGCGGCTCCGAGGACCCGAAGAACCGCTCCGAATCTCGTCATGCAACTCTCCCTGCAGCCGTCGGTCTAGGCGACGCGTTCCTGTCCGCCCCCGAGCGCAAGCTCCTCGGGCGAGACGCCGAGCGTGCGCCAGTCGGTCGCCTTCGGCACGATGCCTTCGAACGAGCTGATCTTGGCATGCGGAATGTGCGGCTTCGTGCGTCCGATCGCCACGCCGGTGTCGCGCATGCGGCGCGCCGCATCGACCATGAGCTTGCGGAATTCGACCACCGCGATGTCGCTCGCGCCGAGCCGCTCCTTGGTGCGGTCGGAGATGCCGGTGCGCCCCATGGTCTCCCACATGGCGATGTCCTGGCTGGGAATGCCGGCGATGCCGGTGAAGTTGCCGAGCTTCATCGCCTGGCGGTCCTGCAGGAAATTGTTCTCGCGCGTGCGCTTGTTGCGGTAGTCCTCGTCGAGGTCGATGCCGACCTGCGCGACGTTGAACTTGCGCCAGGTCTCCGGATCGACGCCCGGCTTGTCCGGCCCGTTCCAGGCGATGAAGTAGAAATCCGTGTTGTGGTCGTCGATCGGCGCCAGCACGGTCGTCACGTTGTGGACGTTGTTGGGCGGGATGAGCGAAATGAACGGCGCGACGTAGACGGTCGTGCGGATGTAGTCGTGCGTGTTGGCGTTCATGATCGGCCGGCGGATCGCGGCGTAGCGGAAGCCGAAGCTCGTGTGCTGCACCTGGAAGCGCGGCGCGCGATCGGTGGAGGGGCGCAGCCAGGTCTGATCGTTCGCCTCGGCGCCGTCGACGCGCGCCGGCACCATGTCGGAGGAATGCAGGCTCGAGCTGTGCGCGGAATCGATCTGCCCTTCGGTGATCTGCGCCCAGTTCGCCTTCACCTTGATCTTGAGGATGCTTACTCGCACGTCCGGCGTCGGCGCGAAGGGCGGCGCCTCGAACTCCGGCATCTCCTCGGGCGGCCCCATATAGGTCCACACGAAGCCGCCGGCCTCGCGCGCCGGATAGGCCTTGTGCTTGAGCTTGCCCGCGAAGCCGCTTTCCGGCGGCTCCGAGGTCATCTCCAGCACATTGCCTTCGACGTCGAACTTCCAGCCGTGATAGAGGCAGCGCAGCCCGCATTCCTCGTTGCGGCCGAGCACCAGCGAGGCGCGCCGGTGCGGACAGTATTCGTCGAGCACGCCGAGGCGGCCGTCGCTGTCGCGAAAGACCACGAGGTCCTCGCCGAGCAGCCGGGCCCGGATCGGGGTTCCGTCCGCTTCCGCCACCTCCTCGGACATGCAGGCGGGGATCCAATGCCGCCGCATGAGTTGGCCCATGGGCGCGTCGCCCTCGACCCGGCACAGCAGATCGTTTTCCTCGGCGGTCATCATGGGCAGCCTCCTGCCGAACGCGTGACGGGAAAAGCTTAGTGATCTAAGATAACGCGGATGGCGGTCGAAAGTCGAGATTTTCCGCCGCTTTTTGTGCAATGCGGAAAAATCGCCAACGCGCTTGCGGCCCGATCATTAGCCCTCTAAGTACTGTCAGAAACCCCGAGAGCAGCGGATGTCCATGGCCGGTCCGGAACTCGTGATGATCCCGGTGCGCGTGGCGCGCGCCGAGCGCATCGCCGAGGACATCCATGTGTTCGAGCTGCGGGATCCCGGCGGCGCCGACCTGCCGGAATTTTCCGCCGGCGCGCATGTCTCGGTCAAGGTTCCGAGCGGGCTCCTTCGCAAGTATTCGCTCTGCAACGACCCGGCGGAGCGCGACCGCTACGTCATCGCGGTCAAGCGCGAGACGAATGGCCGTGGCGGTTCCGACAGCCTGATCCGCGACGTGGCGGCCGGCGCCGAGCTGCGCGTGTCGCCCCCCGCCAACAACTTTGCGCTCGCCAAGAGTCCGGCCGGCCATCTGTTGATCGCGGGCGGCATCGGCATCACGCCCATCATGGCGATGATCCATCATCTCAAGGCGACCGGCGGCCGCTTCACGCTCTACTACTGCACGCGCTCGCCGGAGTTGACCGCGTTCCAGGCTGAGCTCAGCGCACCGGAATTGCGCGGACAAGTGACGATCCACCACGACGGCGGCGATCCGGCGCGCGCGCTCGATCTCTGGCCGATCCTGGAGAAGCCGAAGGGCCAGCTCTATTGCTGCGGGCCGCGCGGCATGATGCAGGCGGTGCGCGACATGACCGGCCACTGGTCGCCGTCCGCGGTGCATTTCGAGGCCTTCACCGACGCGGCGCCGAAGCCGGACGACAAGCCGTTCGTGGTGCGCCTCGCGCGCAGCAGCGAAACCGTCGAGGTGCCGGCGGGCGTCACCATCCTCGAAGCGCTGCGCGCCAAAGGGCTCGACGTGCCGAGCTCGTGCGAGAGCGGCACCTGCGGCACCTGCCGCACAAAACTGATCGCCGGAGACGTGGATCATCGCGACCTCGTGCTCGCAGAAAGCGAGCACGCCACCAACATCATGGTGTGCGTCTCGCGCGCGCGCTCGGGCGAGCTCGTGATCGATCGCTAGGGGAATCCGATGGCCACCAGACCGACAAGACGCGCGGCCGACGAAGGCACCGAGGCGATCCTGCGCCACTGGCGCGAGGCGGTGCCCAACGACCGGCTCGCCCACCTCGTCAAGGACGCGACGCGCGGCCTGCTGCGCGCCATGCAGATGCGGCTCACCAAATACGGCGTCTCATTCGGCCACTGGGCGTTCCTGCGCATCCTGTGGGAGCGCGACGGGCTCACCCAGCGCGAGCTCAGCGTCGAGGCCGGCCTGATGGAGCCGACCACCTATTCGGCGCTCACCGCCATGGAGAAGCTCGGCTACATCACGCGCCGGCGCATGCGCGACAACCGCAAGAACGTCTACGTGTTTCTCACGCCGGAGGGCAAGGCGTTGCGCCGGAAGCTGGTGCCGCTCGCCGAGGAGGCGAACGAACGCGCCGTACAGGGTGTGCCGGCCGCCGACATCGCGACCACCCGCAAGACGCTGCTGGTCATGATCGAGAACCTGGCGCGCGACGAGCTGCAGGCGGGCAAGAAGCGGCGCATGCCCTCGACGCGCGAGCTTGCCCGCCGCATCGCGGCGGCGACCGCCGTCGTGGACGCGCGGACGCCGCGCCGCAACGGCGTGCAGCGGGGCGCGTGATGCACGAGATCGACCTCTTCCACGAGCATCTCACGCTCTCCGACGAGGAGCGCGCCGAGATCGCGCAGTACATCTGGGACCAGGAGCACGTCGATCTCACAACGATCGGCATCGACATCGGCAGCTCGACCTCGCACCTCCTGTTTGCCAAGGTGCTGCTGGAGCGGCAGACGCAAGGGCTCTCCAGCCGCTTCGTGGTGGTGCATCGTCAGGTGCTGTGGCGCTCGCCCATCATGCTCACGCCGTTCCTGCCGGACGGCACCATCGACGCGGCGGCGCTCGGCGCCTTCATCGAAAAATCCTATGCGCAGGCCGGCTACAAGCGCGCCGACGTCGACAGCGGCGCCGTGATCCTGACCGGCGAGGCGATCAAGAAGAAGAATGCCCAGGCGATCGATGAGCTGTTCGCGGCCGAGGCCGGCAAGTTCGTCTGCGCCACCGCGGGCCACAAGCTCGAATGCACGCTCGCGGCGCACGGCGCCGGCGCGGTGCGGCTCTCGCAGGAGCGCGGCGAGGTCCTGCTGCACGTCGACATCGGCGGCGGCACCATCAAGCTCGCATTGATCGACAAGGGCACGATCGTCGGCGTGGCCGCATTCGCGGTCGGCGGCCGGCTGCTCGCCGCAGACCACAACGGCGCGTGGACGCGGGTCGATGACTCGGCGCGCCTCGTGGCCGAGGAGCTTGGGCTGGCCACTGATCCGCGCACGCTCTCCGATCCAGCGGTGCGCGAGCGGATCGCGCGGCGGCTCGCCGGCATCGCGGCCGACTACATCCTCGGCACGCCGCGCGACAAGCTCGGCCGCGCGCTGGCGCTCACCGAAGACCTGCCGAGCAAAATCGCGCCGGCCGCGATTACGTTTTCGGGTGGAGTCTCCGAATACGTCTTCGGCTATGAGGAGCACGAATACGGCGACATCGCCAAGCTCTTGGCGGCGGCGCTCACCGACGAGCTCAAGCGGCGCACGAAACTCCTGCTGATCGATCCCGGGCAGCGCATCCGCGCCACCGTGATCGGCGCCTCCCAGTTCACCGTGCAGGTGAGTGGCAAGACGATCTATCTGTCCGACCCGAAAGTGCTGCCGGTGCACAACGTCCCGGTGGTCCATGCGGGGCTCGATCTGTCCGGCGCGTTCGAGCCGCAGGCGCTGACCTCCTCGATCGAAGCGAGCCTTGCGCGCATGGATCTGTCTTCCGATGCCCGCGTCGCGATCGCCTTCGCATGGAACGGCGACCCGGACTACGCGCGCATCGCCGCCGCGGGCCGCGCCATCCTCGCGGCGGTCGCCCCCAACGGCGGGCGCAAGGAGCCGCTGCTCCTGATGATCGACGGCGACGTCGGCAAGACCTTCGGCCAGTTCCTGCGCCACGAGGCCGGGCTGCAAAGCGAGCTCGTCTCCATCGACGGCGTGCAGCTCTCCGAGCTGGATTTCGTCGATGTGGGCGAACTGATCTCGCCGCCCGGCGTGGTGCCCGTGGTGATCAAATCTCTGCTATTCTCGTGACCGATCGTGGAGAGCGAAACATGAGCGAACAGAACAAGCCGCGCTACGGCGTCGACGCCTATCTCGACTGGGTCGAGCGCGAGGGCCTGCCGGTCACCGAGGACTTCGGCGTCGATCTCTACGCGGTGCCGACGAAGCCCTGGCCGCGCTACGGCGTGAAGGGCGCCGCCGTGCACCTCAAGGGGCGCGGCGATTTCTGCAACATGTTCGTGCTCGACATTCCGCCCGGCGGCTCGACCTCGCCGCAGCGCCACCTCTACGAGGACGTCTACTACGTGCTCGAAGGCAGCGGCTCGACGCAGCTCGAATTCGCCGACGGCAAGAAGCGCAGCTTCGAATGGGGTCCGCGCAGCCTCTTTGCGATCCCGCTCAACGCCAAGCACCGCCACTTCAACGCCAGCGGCCG
>WNFC01004836.1_pt1 | contig 15642 bp, 16 predicted proteins | sample 5400541 | NCBI WGS metagenome assembly WNFC01 (sample SAMN13153342, study PRJNA577476) | soil metagenome | isolation source: 120 cm saprolite under Douglas fir tree site 2 hole 2 replicate 1 | place: USA:California | collected 2015-04-18
GATTCCGGTCCAGCTAAAGCGTCCACGAGTATGCGGAGCGCCACGGCTTTGCCATCGTCGCTAAGTACGTCGATGTGGAGACGGCCAAGGAGCCGGGACGCCGTGAGTTCTCGAGGATGGTCGAAGCCGCCCGCCACGACGCGACGATCGGCGCCATCATCTGCGAGAAGGTCGACCGCCTCTGCCGCAACCTGCGTGATTACCTGACCATCGACGAGCTACCGGCGAAGACCCTGTTCTGGCAGCAGGACTTTCCCGACAATGCCGCCGGCAAGCTCTCCTTCGGGATGATGGTGCTCCTCGCCAAGCACTACATCGACAACCTGTCGGACGAAGTGAAGAAAGGCATGGCCGAGAAGGTCCAGGAAGGCGGCTTTCCGCACCAGGCGCCGCTCGGCTACGGCAACGCCCGCGAAGGCGACCGCCAGGTCATCGTCCCGGATCCCGTCAAAGCGCCCATGATTCGACGCGCCTACGAGCTGTATGCGACCCGCGCCTATTCCCTCAAAACGCTCCGCAAGAAACTGCGCGATGAAGGCCTCGCCACCACGAAGCAGGGGAAGCTCATCAGCCTCAGTCAGCTCCAGTGGCTACTCAAGAACCCGTTCTACTACGGCGCCTTCCGCTGGAAGGGACGCACCTGGGCGGGCAGCCATCAAGCTGTGGTACCGCGTGAGCTTTGGGATGCGGTCCAGGCGGCCTTCAGCGCCCACGAGAAGCCCGTCTACCGGAAGCACGACTTCGCATACAAGGGTCTGCTGATTTGCGGCTCCTGCGGCCGCCACCTCACGGCGGAGATCAAGAAGAAGCGCTACGTCTACTACCACTGCGCCGGCGAGGAAGCCTGCCGCAAGACCTACATCCGCGAGGAGCGGCTCGATGAGCAGGTTCGCACTCTGCTGGCCAGCATCGCCATCCCGGACAACGCCAAAGCCTGGCTGCTGCAGGGTATCGCCAAGCACGGAAATCAAAGAACAAGAGCTCCTGATGGACCGGCTCTACGACGATCGCTTTCACCGACTCATCGCCGAAGACTTTTTCCGACAGCGATGGGACCAGCTCGAGGAAAAGCGGAGCCAGCTGAACCGGGACCTGGCCCGGCACCAGCACGCCGAGGGCGCTTACATGGAACTCGGCAGCAAGCTCATCGAACTGATCGCCCAGGCTCCGCAAATATTCGAGCGGGCCGATCCGGAGCAACGCCGCGAGCTCGTAGGCTTGTTGACATCGAACCGCGTCCTGAAGGGCAGAACGCTGGAATTTGAACTGCGAAAGCCGTTCGACGCCCTCGTCTCAGCGGCAAACAGTGAAAATGGCTGGGGCGGTAGGATTCGAACCTACGTAATGGCGGATCCAAAGTCCGCTGCCTTACCACTTGGCGACGCCCCAATGGTGTCGTTCGCCCCAAGTATAGGGTCGCTCCGAGGTTTCTAAACAGGGAACGGGCCGGAGCGAGACGGCCCGTTTATGGACGCCCTACCCTGCCCTCCCCCAGAGGGGAGTGGAAACAATCGCTTAGTGCGGCATCGAGGCGCTGATCGTGTGCCACATGCCACCGACCTGCTGGCCCATGATGGTCAGCGCGCCGATCACCGTGATGCCCACGAGGACCAGGATGAGACCGTATTCCGTGTAGGCCTGGCCCGCCTGCCCCCACGCTGCCCTCCCCCGGAGTGGGAGGGGAAAAGGGAAGAACCGCTTCATCATGATCACCCGCTCCATCCTAGGGGCGGGACGCTCACCGACGGTGGGCGAAATGGCCCGTTTCGCTACGGAAGGCTCAGGCCGCCGGCTCGTGCTGAATCCGTATCCAGCCTTCGCGAATACCGCGCGCGACGGCCTCGAGCTTGGAGTGCACTTTGAGTTTCGAGAGGATGTTTTGGACGTGCGTCCGCACTGTGTTGGGCGACATCCGCAGCGCGGTGGCGACGGCATCGTTGTCGTGGCCGAGCGATAGCTCGCGCAGCACTTCGAGTTCCCGCTTCGTCAGCGGCGTCGCGGGTCCGGGCTCATCCTTCTTTTGCAGGCCGTGAAGCAGGCGCGCCAGCATATAGGGGGCTATCAACGCCTCGCCGCGGGCCGCGCTTCGCACCGCCTGCACCACCTGTGCCGCCGATTCGTGCTTGCTCAGATAGCCGGTCACGCCCGCCTGGACGGCCGATCGCAACACTGACTCCTCCTCATCGCTGGTCAGGATCACGACCTGGGTCTGCCGCCGGTCTCTCTTGATCGCGGCCACCGCCTCGATACCCGAGCCGTCCGGCATGTGGACGTCCAGCAGGACGACATCGGGCTGGAGCGCGTGCGCCATGCTGATCGCCTCCTGCACGGTGCCGCCCTTGCCGACGACTTCGATCTCGGGCTCGGTTCGCAGGATCGTGGCTAGGGCGTCGCTGAAGACGACGTGGTCGTCGACGACGAGGACGCGGATGGTTGCCACAGGGGTAGAACGAAGCCGAAGGTCGAGCCCTTGCCCCATTCGGATTCGACCGTCATGTGACCGCCGTGGGCCTCGATGATCGATCGGGTGATGAACAGCCCGAGCCCCGACCCCCCAATGTCCATCGCCCGCTTGTCGAACAGCCGGGTGAACTTGTTGAAGAGCTTCGGAATGTCCTCCTGGCGGACCCCGATCCCCTCGTCGTGAACCGAGACCTTAGCGTTGCCCTCCTTGTCCGGGAAGGCGATGACCGCGAGATTGCCGCCGCGGGGCGAGTATTTGACCGCGTTGTTCAGGAGGTTGAGCATGGCCTGCTGCAACCGCCGGCGGTCCCCCTTGACGAAGAGCCCAGGCTCGACCCGCACCCGCATCGGGAAGCGATGCGGATCGGACCTGAAATGCCCGACAACCTCCTGAATGAACTCGGCCAGGTCGAGGCGCTCGAAATGGTAGGTGAACTCGTTGTTCTCGATCCGGTTGACGGCGGCGAAGTCCTGCACGAGATCGCTCAGGCTGGCGGCGCTGCGGTGAATCCCATCGACGAGCGCCTCGCGGGTCTCCTGGTCCAGGCGATGTCGCTGGTTCAGGAGCGTGTCGGCCTGGGTCTTGATGCTAGCGAGCGGCGTCTGCAACTCGTGCGCGACCATCGCGATGAAGTCGGTGCGCACCTTGTCGATCTCCTCCAGTCGATCGACGCGCTCTTTTTCGAGCGCTTCGCGGCGTCGGGTCTCGTCGAGCTGGGTGGCGCGTTCGATTGCCGTGCGCAGCGCCCGGTCGAGCCGGCCGCGGATATCGCCAACCAAAAGTCCCGCGACCAGCGCCACGAAGAGAAACAGGAAGACGCGGCCGATCACGAATCCCGGCGGCGGCGAGATGCGCGCGAAGCCGGTCAGCCCTCCGATCACGACATAGAGGAGGGAGACCACGAGTGCCGTCGCCAGCGAGCCGGGAAGGCCGAGGCGGACCGCTGAGGCGATGATCAGCAAGTAGAAGAGGAGCGAGAAGTCAGTGGGCGCGCCGTATCCACCGGAGAAATAGAGGATGCTGGTCGCCACCATGAGGTCGATGAAGGTGGTGAGGAAGCCGAACCAGCGGCCGGGTCGGTAGCCACGAACCAGGACCACCGAGACCACGAGGTTGACGAGGCCCCAGCTGAAGAGGATGGCATCGACGATATAGACGGATGCCGAGCTGTTCTGGTTGCCGAAGTGGTTGAGGATGACGGCTGCGGCCAGCACCACCCAGCGCCCGACGACCGTGATGCGCTCCGCACTGGCCAGGATGGCCGCCTGGCTATCGCGAACGACGCCCGAATAGTCAGGGCGCTCACCCCGACCCTCCCCCGCAAGCGGGGGAGGGAGATTGCTCTCCTGAGCCCCCACCCTGCCCTCCCCTAGAGGGGGAGGGGGATTATCACGATCGGTCTCGGATTCTGGCACGGCGGTATAACGTGGCCCCTTCGCTGCTCCAGCGACCGGCCCGGGAGACCCCTCGGCGGGCGATAATCCTATGGATCGTTCACCATGACGCTGGTTTGACGGCAAAGGGGATCGGCTTCGACGCGCGCCTGATCGGGGCGCTGGGCATCGGTCGCTATATTAGCGGGCTACTTCCCGAGCTGGCCCAGCTCCTGGGTCGTCGCCTCACGGTGCTGGCCGGCCGCCCAGACGCCGCCATCGTACGGGCCCTGATCGGCGGGCAGCCAGAACTGCTGACGGTAAACGCCCAACCCTACCGCCTCGCCGAACAATCGCTGCTACCGCTGAGCCTGCTGCGGGCCGACCTCGACCTGATCCATTTCCCCCACTACAACTTGCCGTTGATCAAACCCGGGCATTTCGTCGTGACCGTCCATGACCTCTTTCCGTTTCAATTCCCCGAGATCCATTCGGGACCCCTGCCGCGAGCTGTCAACCAGATGCTGATGCGCAATGCCGTGCGCCGCGCCGAACGGATCATCACCCCCTCGGCGGCAACCGCGTTGGCCGTCAAACAGAACTTCCCCGGGTCCGCCGGGCGCGTCCTGTCGATCCCAGAGGCCGCCGATGACCGCTTCAATGCCACGCGAAATCCTGAAGCGGAGGCCGCCTGGCAGCTGCGACTCCAGATCCGTCCCCCGTACGTCTTTTATCTCGGCCAGTGGAAGGCCTACAAAAATCTGCCCGTGCTGCTCGAGGCCTTCAAGATGGTGGCAGCGACCCACCCGGACGCGCAGCTGGTTGTCGCCGGGGATGATCCACGTCACCCAGAGGTCCGGCAGGCGGCGGCCGGCTTGCCGGAGGGCTCGATCGTGCTTCCCGGCCGGCTACCGGAGAGCGCGGTGCCCGACCTCTACCGGGGCGCCGCCGCGGTCGTGCTGCCGTCGCGGGCCGAGGGCTTCGGCCTGCCGGTGATCGAGGCGATGGCGTGCGGGGTTCCGGTGATCTGTAGCGACCTCCCGGTCCTCCGCGAGCTCGCCGACGGTGTAGCCGTGTTTTGCGATCCGAACGATTCGGGTGCGTTTGCGGGCGCCATCGCGCAGATCCTTGATGCGCCGACCACGACTCGGTCGCGCCAGCTCGGCATCGAGCGCGCTCGCGCCTTTACCTGGAAGCGATCCGCCCGCCAGACGGTGACAGCCTACGAGTCGGCGCTGGGGGTTCGGCTAATAGGCCCGGCGCTGGAAGAATACCCGGGCGCCCGTCAAGATCAGGATCTTCAGGTCGAGCGCTAGCGACCAGTTCTCCACGTAATAGATGTCGTACATGGCGCGATCACCGAAGGCCTCGCCGCCGCGCAAGTCGTTGACCTGGGCCCAGCCGGTCAGCCCGGGCCTCACCTGGTGGCGTTCCAGGTAACGGGGGATCTCCTCGGTGAAGCGCTCCACCAGGAAGACGGGCATCGGACGCGGTCCCACCAGGCTCATGTCACCTTTGAGAATGTTGAACAACTGGGGGAGCTCGTCGAGGCTGAGCCGGCGGAGCACCCGTCCGACCGGCGTGATCCGGTCGTCGCCCGGGGTCGCCACCACCGGACCGGTGTCGGCCTCGGCATCGGGGATCATGGACCGGAACTTGTAGACGGTAAAGCGCCTATCGTGCAGCCCCACCCGTGGCTGGCGGAACAGGACCGGTCCAGCCGGGGATGTGAGCTTGATCAGGATCGCGATGATCAGCATGAAGGGCGATGCGATGACCAGGGCGACGGCACTCACCAGGATATCGATCGCCCGCTTGAGCACCGCGGCGATCCCTCGCAGCCGGCTGTGGCGGATTCCGATTAGCGGCAAGCCATCGATGGCGTCGGCTGCGGCGCGTGTGCTCATCACCTCCAGGAGGTCCGGCACCAGTTTGAATTCCACACGGAGGTCATCGCAGGTCTTGATCAGGTGGACGATCTGATCGCTGGTGGCGTTCGGAACCGCCAAGAAGACCTGGTCCACTCTGAGCTCTGACACCCAGTGACGAAGTTCCCTGGTCGGCCCGACCACCTGCGCTCCCGCGTAGCTCGAACCAGCCTCGAGGCTGTCGTCCAGAACCGCCGCCACGTGGAAACCGTATTGCGGAAACATGGTCATCCGCTGGATGAGGAGCTGACTGCCGGTTCCGGTTCCGACCATGAGCACATGTTCTGTCCCAATTCCCTGACGCCGCAACCGGGTCTCGTATGCCCGAAGCACATAACGCTCGAGCGTCATGAGAATGGCGCTGATGACGAGGCTATATACGAGCGTGAGACGTGAGTACTCGAGACCAGTGTTGGTGACGGAGATGGCGGCGAGCATGAGCACCGCGGCAAGCGCGATACCGCTGTACAGGGAAAGAAGCTGGTCGACAAGCGTACGGCCCCGCCAGGAGCGGTACTGGCGATTCACGGCGAGCGAGATGGCGAAAATAGCGATGACCGCCGGCAGCGCGACCAGGTATGGGCCGAAGGCGAGCTGCTGCCCATTGGTGCGATTGATTCGGTCGAGATTGTAGCGGTACCAGTACGCGACCAGCACCGAAATCCCGGCGATCAACGAATCACCGATCAGGAGGGCAATCGGCAGCCAATCAGGGGAAAGCACTGTGCGCGCAGCCGGTCGGGTAATGGAAGCCCTCGGCATCACGGGCACATCCGTTTCGATCGGCTTTTCATTTTCGGCGACGCCCAGCGTTTGATGACCCTCAGGGGCCGTGTCGCCCACGCATGAAGGGTAGCAGTCGCCGAGTCGCTGGCTACGGTTAGGCCGCTCCCCTCAGGCGCCGGACCATTGCCTGGTGCGCTGCCATCTCCGCCTGGTCGTCGAGCTTGGCGAGAGCGTCTTGCGACCGGCGACGCAAAGCGCGAGCGATCAGAAGATCGGCGAGGTGCGGGTTCTTGGGGAGCAACGACCCGTGCAGGTAGGTGCCGAAGATGTTCCCCGAGGCCACCCCCTCGGTTCCATCTTCGCCGTTGTTGCCGGCCCCGCGCAGCACGCGGCCGAGTGGTTGGAGGCCGGCCCCAAGGTAGGTCTTGCCGCTGTGGTTCTCGAAGCCGACGAGCGTCGTCGGATCGAGGCCGAGTGTGTTGGTCTCGATCACGATGTTGCCGATTTTGCGTTGGGGGCCCGGTATTGTGTGGAGATCGACCAGACCGAGGCCCGGTAGCTGCTTGCCATCGGCGGTGACGTAGTACTCGCCGAGGAGCTGGTAACCGCCGCAGACGGCCAGGACGACAGCGCCGGCATCGATCGCCGCGCGAATCGCCTGGATTTTATGTGCGGCGGCATCGGTGAAGACGAGCTCTTGATCGCGGTCCTGGCCACCGCCCCAGAAGATGAGGTCGATGTCGGAGAGGTCGGGCGATGGACCCCGCCCGATGGCTCGCACCTCGACTCGAATCCCACGCCATTCGGCCCGCCGGGTCAGCGTCAGGATGTTGCCGCGGTCGCCGTAGATGTTCATCTCGTCGGCGTAGAGGTGCGCGATCCGCAACACCGGCTCGGTCACATTGGGTATGGTACGGCGGGTGGCTCGCCCGCTGGTCTGCATCCCGACCTACAACGAGGCGAGCAATATCCTCGAGCTGGTCGAGCAGATCCACCGGGCGGCCCCCGAGGTCGACGTCCTGGTCATCGATGATGCCTCACCGGACGGCACTGGCGACCTGGTGCGAGCGCAAATCCTGAAAGATGCCCGGCTCGAGATCATGGCACGGCCCGCCAAGCTCGGCCTGGGGACCGCGTATATGGCCGGGTTCGCTTATGGCCTCCAGCACGGCTACGACTCCGTCCTCACGATGGATTCCGACTTCTCGCATCCGCCCGACCGGATTCCGGAATTGATCGAAGCGGTCACCACGGGGGCGCACCTGTCGGTTGGATCGCGTTACGTTCCGGGCGGGGCGATCGAGGGGTGGGGCACCGATCGCCGCGTGCTGAGCGCCAGCGCGAACTTCGTCGCCCGGCAGATTCTCCGACTGCGGACGCACGACTGCACCGGCGGCTTCCGTTGCTACAGTATCCGCGCGCTTCACTTTCTGGTCACCCGCCCGCTCCGGTCGTCTGGCTACTCCGCCCTGGTGGAGCTTCTGACCCGTTGCGAGCGCGCCGGGCTGCGCATCGTCGAGGTCCCGATCACGTTCACCGACCGCGCGCGCGGCCAGTCCAAGATTTCGCGCCAGGAGATTCTCCGGGCGATGCTGACCGTGCTCCGGCTTGCCGGGAGACGCAGCTGACCCGCCGGCGCGCGATCCAGGGCGCCGTCCTGCTGGCGGTCGGCGTCCTGATCCTCTACGGGTTGTTGCGCAGCGTGCATCCCAGCGAAGTCGGGGCCGCGATCGAGCGCGCGTCGCCGGGATGGATCGTGCTCGCGGAAGTGGCCTTCCTGGCCTTCATCCTGGTGCGGGGCTGGCGCTGGCAGGTGATCCTGCGCGCGTCGGCGCCGCATGCGGGTCTCGGCGATGCCACGGCGGTTACGGCGATCGGTTTCGCGCTCAACTCGGTGTCGCCCTTCAAGCTGGGTGAGCTGCTGCGCATCGGTGCGATCGCCCCTCGGGTCAAGATCGGGGTCGGCGAGGCGAGCGCCACCGTGGTCGTCGAGCGGGTGCTCGACGTGCTCGCCTTGCTCGTGATCGCCGTCGCAGCCGCCGTCGTTTCGGGTGGCTCGAACAGCTTCGGGCTGTGGAGCGGCGTGCTGGTGATCGCCACCGTCTCGGTCGCGATCGGTGTCGTCGCTTACCTGATGGTCACCCACCCGCAGGCGACGCTGGCCCTCATCGAGCGAATCGCGAGGCGGCTGCCCACACGGATCGGCGCCTTCATCGATACCTTTGCGGCCTCGGTGCTGAAAGGATTTGCCTCGCTTCGCTCGCCGCGGCGGCTGGCGGCCGCGGGCGGACTCAGCGTGCTGGTCTGGCTCTGCATTGTCGTCGGCCTGGCGGCGTTTTTCCGGGCGCTCTCGCCGGAGCTCTCGCTGTCGACCCTGGTGCTGGCGTGCACCATCTTCGTGGTCAGCCAGGCGGTCAGCATCACGCCGGGGTCGGTGGGGACCTACGAGGGGCTTTTCTTACTCGTGCTCAGCACCTTCGGAGCGAGCCCGGCCGCGCTCGTCACGGCGGTCGCCGTTCTCAGTCATGTCGGCAACACCGTGGCGACGCTCGCCGCCGGCGCCATCGGGGCCCTCTGGCTTCGCCTCAACCGGCCGGCCCTGCCAGTAGGGCTGGAGCGCCCCATCGCGGGTTAGGACGGCGCGCAGTTCCAACATCGCGGTGTAGGTCGGCAGGATGAACAGCATCTCCCCTTCCGGCGTGGCGCGGGCCCCGCGGTGGAGCGCCTCGCGCCAGTCGCTGACCAGCTCGATCCGCTCGGCCGGAATCTGGGCGTACTTGAGCCGCACCCGCAGGTCGAGGGCGCGGTCGCCACTCACGACGATGTGTTGCGCGACGTCCTTCAGTTGTTCGAAGTCGACGTCCCAGATCCACGAGACGTCCTGGCCGTCGGCGATCCGATCGTTCAGCGCGATCAAGAATGACCTGGCGTTGCCGAACTGGATCGCGGTGCGCAGCACCTCGTTGAATCCCGTGGGGTTCTTGGCCAGCAGCAAGATCGCCGGGCACCCATCGATCACGGTGCGCTCCATCCGGCCGAAGGCGGGCGCAAAGTCGCGCATCGCCGCGGCACTTTTGTTCAGGGGCACGCCCATCGCCTTCGCGGCGGCCAGCGCCATGACGATGTTGTAGGCGTTGTAGAGCCCCGACAGCGGAACCTCGACGCTGACCTCCTGCGATCCGTCCGTAACCCGCAGCCGCATCCGCTCCATGCCCTCGATCGAGACCGACGTCGCCCGGATGTCAGGCGTCGGGCGCACAAAGTCACCACGCGGACAGTGGTAATGGCCGACATGTCCGAAGTAGACGCCCTCGAAAATAAATGCGCTGCCGCATCGCGGACAGAACTTGGCGTCGGCCCCGTGGCTCAGCTCGGGACGCAGCAGGCTGGCGTCGTCGAGCCCCGCATAGACGACGCGCGGCAGGTCATCGCCGAGTGCCGCCACCATCGGGTCGTCCGCGTTCAGCACCGCCGTCATGCCCTCCGGGCCCTTGACGAGCGCGCGACGGATGTGGGCGGCGGTGGTCTCGAGCTCGCCGTACCGGTCGAGTTGGTCGCGAAAGAGATTGGTGACCACGATCGTGCCGGGCGCGACCTCCTCGACGAGCCGCGGCAGGCTGGCCTCGTCGATCTCGAAGAGGCCAACGGTTGCCGGCACCGTGCCCGTCCAGCTGGTGCGATTCAGGACGGCCGCGGTGACGCCGAAGATCAGGTTCGCGCCGGCCTGGTTGGCAATGGACTTCCGGCCCTGCGCCTCGAGGATGTGACGGATGAGGGCGGCGGTCGTCGTCTTGCCATTGGTCCCCGTCACCACGATGCTGCCGTCGGTCAGCGAGCGCGAGAGCTTGGTGAGGATCTTCGGGTCGACCCAGCGCGCCACATCGCCGGGGAGCGTCGTCCCACCGCCGCGCCGCAAACCGCGGCTCAGCGAGGCCGTCAGCTTGCCTGCCCACAGCGCCGCCGTTCCCCGGGCGCCCAGCCGGGCGCGCATCAGGCGGCGGCCGGAACCGGACGGCACAGCCACGCCGGGTACCCCAGTCCGCGCACCCCATCGAGCGCCCGCTCCGCATCCTGCCGACGATCAAACAGGGCAAACAATGCGGCCCCTGTCCCACTCATCGTGAGCCCGGGCACGGCATCGCGCAGCCGATCGATGGCGTCGTCGAGCGCGGGGAACAGGCGCCGGCTGGCGGGCTCGAGGTCGTTACCGAAGGTTGCAGCCCCCACCCCGCCCTCCCCCGCCAGCGGGGGAGGGGAAAATCGTTCGAGCGCAGCGATTAACTCGGGTGTGCGGCGGGCACTGGGCGCACCGCCGTCAACGGCCTCGTAGACGGCACGGGTTGAAATCTCGACCGGCGGACTGACGACGAGAAATCGCCAGCTCGGGGGCACCGCAGGCAACGGCGACACCGTCGACCCGAGACCGGTCGCCCGCACGGTCCCGCCGTCCAGCAAGAAGGGCACATCCTGCCCGACGGCCGTCGCAATCTCGATCAGCTCGCCAGGTGACAGTTTCAGCGCATATATAAGGTTGGCGGCCCTCAAGAACGCCGCCGCATCGGCGCTCCCACCGCCGAGCCCCGCCGCCATCGGGATCCGCTTGAAGAGCCGGATCGTGAACGGCAGCGCCCGACTCACTCGACCCTCCAGCTCGCGCGCCGCCTTGAGCACCAGGTTCTCACCCTCGATCGCAGAACCCACCACCTCGAAGACGCGGCACTCCGTCCGCTCGACCATCACGAGGTCATGCAGCGAGATCGTCTGCATGACGGAATCGATGTCGTGGTAGCCGTTGGCGCGGCGCCCGGTGACATCGAGGGTCAGGTTGAGCTTCGCGTAGGCGGGCAGGATCAGCGCCACGTCAGCACACTACACGCGCGAGCGATCCCGCCGGATGACCGAGAGCAGGACGCCCGTTTCCTCGCTGCGCAGCAGGAACTCGACCCCGAAGTAGGTCACGACCGCCAGCGCGATCGCCGCCAGGACTGCCGCCAACGGTCGCAGGCCGCCCTGCATCGAGCCACCCGTGATCAGGTAAGCGACGCCGGCCACGACCACGCCCATCGGGATGACACCGACGACGGCGCGACGGGCGGTGCGCAAAATCTGCCGGCCCTCGAGCCCGCCAAGCCGGCCACGCAGGGCGCGTCCCAGCAGGATCGCATTCAGCGTGGCGGCGATCGAGGTGCCGAGCGCCAGCCCACCTTGCGCCAGCAGATGCACCAGGACGATGTTGGTGGCGAGGTTGACGCCGATCACGAGCAGCGAAATGCGCAGCGGCGTCATGACGTCCTGCAGCGCGTAGAAGACCCGGACCAGGAGCGCGGTCGCCGCCTGCCCGGCCAGTCCGAGGCTGAAGAAGGTCAACGCGAATGCGGTCTGCCGCACGGAGTCCGACCCGAACTGGCCCCGCTCGAAGAGCGCGGCGGTGATCGGGACGCCGAGGAGCGCGAGGCCCACCGACGCCGGGACCAGCACAAAGATGTTGAGCCGCAGGGCGAGCGCGGTGCGGTGCCGGATCGATTCGAGCGCGCCCAGGGCCGCGTCTCGCGCCAGGAACGGGAAGAGAACAAAGGCCAGCGCCTGCGAGAAGGTCCCGAGCGGCAGCTGCGCCATGGTGTCGGCATAGCGCAACGCGGCGACGCGGCCGTGCGGCAATGAGGTGCCGAGGATGGTGTCGACGAAGACGTTCACCTGGGCGGCGGCGAGGCCGAGCGCAATGGGAAACATCAGCCGACCGACTTTTCGCACGCCGGGATCGTTCAGGCCGAGCGCGGGATTCGGGCGCCAGCCGGTCCGCCAGAGCGCCGGCAGCTGGACGCCGACATGCAACATCGCGCCGACGACGACGCCGACCGCCAGCGCCGTCACGCCGTAGCGGGGCGCGAACACGGCGGCGGCCACGATGATGGCGCCGTTGTAAAAGAGGGGCGCGAGGGCCTGCGCCAGGAATCGTTGATAGGCCGTCAGGATGCCGATCACCATGCCGCCTGCCCCGAGAAAGATCGGTTGAAGCAGAAGGATGCGAGTCAAGCCGACGATGACCTCGTGATCGTGAGCGCTGTAGCCGAAGGCGATCAGCGAGACATAAAACGGTGCCACGATGAAGAGCACGGCCGCGCCCAGGGTCAGGATCAGGATGGCCGAGTTGAGGACCCGCTGCGCGATCTCGCGGGCCCGTTGGTTCTCGCCTCTCGCGAGGTGCTCGGAGAGCACCGGGATGAACGCCGAGCTGATGGCACCCGCCAGCAAGAGATTGAACAGGAGGTCGGGGACGCCGAAGGCCACGCGGTAGTCATCGATCTGGTTCCTGGTCCCGAAGGTATTCGCGATCACCAGCTCGCGCACGGCGCCGAGCACGCGGCTGAGGCCGTAGGCGACCAGGATGAGCGTCGCGGCAGACGCGATGCGCCGCCGCTCGCTAGAGGCGTGGCTCAGAGTGGCGACGCCGGTTCGCGGCGCTGGCGGCCGAGGCCGCGGAGACGACGAGCAGCCGAGCGAGCGTACCGTTGTACGTGAGCGAGGTGCACAGGAGTCGACAACAGCATTCGGCCGATCCGGGCCGATGAAACGGCGAGGCATCTCTGAGCCGCGCCTCTAGTCATCGGAGGTCATTCTAGTTGCGCTCCGCTATAATCACCGCTCGCATGGCGAATACCCAATCAGCCAAGAAGCGTGTTCGCGCCTCCTTACGGAAGCGCGATCGAAATCGCTCCACCCGCTCGGCAGTGAAGACGCTGGTCTCCCGCGCCCGCCGTCCGGCGCTGCCGGAGGCGGCCAGCCTGACGAGCGAGGAAGTTCGCCGGGCCATCAGCGCGCTCGACAAGGCCGCCGAGAAAGGGGTCCTGCACGCCAACAATGCATCTCGCCGCAAGGCCCGCCTGATGAGCGCGCTGGCCAAGCTCGCGCCGGCAGCGGCTACCGCACCGAAGCCCGAAGCGGCCACGAAGGCGGCCCCCGCCGCCAAGAAGCCGGCCTCCAAACCAGCGAAAGCGAAGTCCTAGCCACCCCGACTCCGCCCTTCCCGAAGGGGGAATCAGACCCTTCAGCCCGCGGTGCTGAGGACCTGCTCCAGGATGAAGCCTTCAACCGCGAGACGGGCGTCGAGCTCGCCGAGCTTGATCTGCTCCTCGATGCGCAGCAGGTCATGGAACCCGCGGTCGAGGTCGGCGGCGTTGTAATCGATGGCTTGCCGAAAGGCTTTCTCGACCACGAACGGGTGGTCCGAGAGCTTGGCCTGCAGTTCGGCGAGCGACCCGCCGCGGTCCCGCACCGCCCTCGCCTGCAGCAGACGCCGCCAGTGGCTGACCAGCGTATAGAGCAGCCAGGTGGGCTCGCGACCGGCATCGAGCAGCGATTGCAGCACGCCCGCCACCTCGCCCGGCCGGCCGCTCCCCAGCGAGTCGGTTAGCGCGAAGATCTCTTCTTCCCGGGTGTCGCTGACGAGAGCCCGGACGGCATCCTCGTCGATACGAGTCGACGGCGACGCATAGATGGCGAGCTTGGCGATCTCCTGGTCGAGCAGTCGCAGGTCGGGCTGCGAACGCTCGAGCAGCAGCCGCACCGCCCCGGGTGTGATGGTGAGCCCGCGTTCCTCGGCGAGCTTGCGCACCCAGCCGGCGCGATCGGATCGCCGGGGCGGCTCAAACCGCTGGATGCGAGCGCGCTTATCCCTCTCCATGGCGACGATCGTCTTGTAGAGCGCATTGCCGGGGCCGACCAGCACGTGCGCGACGATGATCAGCTGGGTCGTATCGGGGATGCCCTCGAGGTAGGCGGCGGCCCGCTCCGCGCCGGCGCCCTTGTCTCGCTTCCCGGTCAGCAACCCCCAGTCGCGCAGCACCAGCACGCGCAGCGGATCGATGAAGGGGAGCGTGCCGGCCTTCTCGGCGAAGGCGTCGGCCGTGAGCGCGTCGGCCTGGATGTCCTCGTAGTTGAACTCCAGCGTCAGTCCGCTGCGAAACGGCTGCACCAGGTCGCGCGCGGCGCGATCGACGAGGTAGCTCTCGCCGCCGTGGATGAGGGCGATCACGCCGGCGCGAAAACGCGGTCGATCTTTGCCGCCATGTAGAAATCGCTCTCGGTCAGGCCGTTGATCTTGTGCGTCCAGAGATAGACCCGCACCTCGCCCCAGCGGACATAGAGGTCGGGGTGGTGATTCTCCGCCTCGGCCAGCGGCGAGATCCGGTTGACAAAATCGACCGCCTCGAGCCAGTTCTTGAACTTGAAAAATTTGATGAGCTTCTTGTCCGCCTCGACCAGCCAACCCTCCAGCTGTTCCTGCAGCGGCAGGATCTGGTCATGGGCCAGCGGCGGCGTGCCGCCGCGACAGGGGACGCATTTCTGATCGGCGAGACTGGTCGCCATTATTTCTCCCTGCCGCCTTCGACTTTGGCGATCGTTACGCGCTCCGCCTCATCGAGTCCGGTTTCGAGCCAGGCATCGACGATCTCCTTCGCCACCGCTTCGGGTGTTGACCGAAGACTCATGGCCAGGACGTTGGCGTCGTTCCAGCGGCGCGCGCCCTTCGCCGTTTCGGCGTCGGCGCACAGCGCGGCGCGGATCCCGGGCACCTTGTTGGCCGCGATCGAGACGCCGGTCCCGGTCCAGCAGAAGAGGACGCCCTGCTGGCACGCGCCCGACGCGACCCGCTCGCCGACCTCCCGGCCGACGTCGACCCAGTCCATCGGGCGGTCATTAAGCGGACCATGCAGTTCGAGATCGATGCCGAGGCCGCGGAGGTGATCGACCACGGCGTCGGTCACATGCGTCCGCTCGTCACTACCGATAGCCATCCTCATGGAACAATCTTAACGACGTGAAGACACCGCATCGAGATTGGTGGCGCGCGGCCTCGGTGACCCAGTGGGAGATTCCGACGAGTGCGCTGGCGGTTGCCGCCGCTGTCCTGGCGGTGGTGCTGGCGGTTGCCATCATCGTCGAGGTCATGTCATCCGGCGTGCGCTCTCTCCCGCCCCAGGTCGGCTCGGTTGCGCCTCAGCCGTTAGGCAATGGGCAGTTTCGTTTTTATCCGCACTCCGGTCACGCCGACCTTGGCGTCGCGTACCGATTTCAGCTCTACACCCACTGCGGACTCGACGCGCCGACGGCAATGGACTTCGACGGCAGTTTCTGGGACCCGATGGGGCCT
>WNFC01004207.1_pt1 | contig 15640 bp, 14 predicted proteins | sample 5400541 | NCBI WGS metagenome assembly WNFC01 (sample SAMN13153342, study PRJNA577476) | soil metagenome | isolation source: 120 cm saprolite under Douglas fir tree site 2 hole 2 replicate 1 | place: USA:California | collected 2015-04-18
TCAGGTCGGCGATGTCGGCCGCGAGGAACGCGCCCAGGACGCCATTCCCGGTGATCTCGAACGCCGGCAGCTCCTTCTTGGCGACGGTGTTGGAATACAGGGCAATCACCGCGCGCTGATCGAACTGGTAGAAGGAGTAGGTCGGGTACCGGCCGAACAGCCACACCTGAGCGGGCTTGCCGTAATCTCTCGCCAGCCGCGCGAAAAACCGGTAGGCATCCGCGACCAGTGCCGGGATCAGCGGACCGTCCTCGAAGTGCTTCCCGAGCGAGAACATCAGCTCGTGATTCTCGAGATCGGGGAGAAACGCCTCGAGCGTGGTGCCGGCCCGGCCGAGGAAGGCCTTGATGGCGGCGTCGTGATTCTCCCGCCAGCGGCGTGAATGGATGAAGTACAGGGACATGGTGGTCGACGAGCCGATGAGCTCGTCAAACCGGTGAACGAATCCGGCGAACGGGGCGACCCGGACGATGCCGAACGGGGGCTCAGAACTGGCGGTCATCGACGGTCAGCCTCCGATAGATCGACAGGTGCCGCAGCGCCGCGGCCTTCTTCCCCACCTTCTCGTACAGCCGCGCCACGTTGTAGTGCGCGTCGGCCAGGCGCGGATCGGTCGCCAGCGCCGCGCGATACGCCTCGATGGCGTCCGCCGGCTGGTTCAGGTCTTCGAGTGCGATACCCAAATTGAACGCCGCCGTGGCGTGGTCCGGGTTCTCGCGCAGCGCCAGACGGTAGTGTCGCTCGGCCTCTTCGATCATCCCCTGTTCGTGCAGCAGCCGGCCGAGATTGACGTGCGCGTCGGCGTGGTGGGCGTCGAGCTCCAGCGCGCGCCGGTACGCGTCCCGGGCCTCCGCGGGCTCGACGGCTTCGAGCTCGAGCCCGAGCTCGTACCAGTCGGCGGCGTCCATATCGCTTTCGGCCGCGCGTGCCGCCTGCGCCGTGCGCCGTGCGATCGGGGCCGCCCGGGTCGCGAGGTCCGACACGGCGAAGTCGATGTGGGTCTGCCCCGACTCGGGATTCCATGCCGTGTAACCGTCGCTCACCACAATGCGGTCGCCCTCGGCCGTGATACGCAGCTCGGCGAGCGAGCGGCCCCGGGGAAGTTGCTGCCGCAGCTCTTTGAGCGCGCGGCGAATCCGCCGGGTGGGAATCCGCGCGGCCACGAGCGCCTTGGCAGTCCGGAGAATCACCAGATCCTGGAATGAGAACTGCAGCTTGCGTCGACCCGCGCCCCGACTGGGCGGCGTCAAAAAACCGTCGCGCGCGAAGCCTCGCACCTGCGCGACGGTCATTCCCAGCAGCCTGGCGACGTCTCGGGAATCGTATCCCTTCATCCCGTACTAACCCCTTGTCCCTAACCCCGAGCCCCTCCCACCTTCCGCTTGGCCGCCGGAGCCGCCTTCGGTGCCTTGCCCTCGACCCGCTTCGCCGGCTTGCGCTCGCCTCCCCCGGCCGTCCCCTTCGCCTTGAGGCTCGCCTTCAGCGCTTCCATCAGGTCGATGATCTGCGTCTTCGGGGCCTCGGCCGGCTCCTCGGTGATCTCCTTGCCCTCGACCTTGCGCTGAATCTGCTCGAGCGCTCGTTTGCGAACGTTGTCCTCGTACTTGTCCGGTTGGAAGGTCTCCGACGCCGCCTGCTCCACGAGCTGCACGGCGAGCTGAAGCTCCGGCTTCTTGACCTCGATCTTCGGGATCGGCACGTCGGCGATGGCGCGGATTTCGTTGGCGTACCGCAGCTGCTCCATGACGAGCCCGTTCGCTTCGGGACGCACCGAGATGAGGTACTGCTTACCGCGCGCCGCGTACTGCCCGACCGCCACGCGCTTCGTCTGCTTGAGGGCTTCCGCCAGCAGCCGATAGGCGCGGTCGCCGCCCTTATCGGGACCGAGGAAGTACGACTTCTCGACGACCTTCCGGTCAACCTGGTCCGCGGGCACAAACTCGGTGATTTCGATGGTGTTGGTGGACTTCTCTTCCAGGGCCTTGAGCTCTTCCGGCTTGAAGATCACGTACTGCCCTTTCGTGAACTCGTAGCCCTTTACCATCTCGTCTTTCTCGACCTTGTCGCCGTCCTTGGAGCAGACGTACTGCTGCTTCAGGCGCGCGCCGTCTTTCTTGTGCAGCCAGTTGAAGCTGATCGCGGCGGACGACTCGCCGGTCGAGAACATTTTGATCGGCACGGAAACGAGGCCGAACGAGAGGGTGGCGGAGCCAAGCGGGTGTGCGCTCATAGGGTAAGATTTCACCCCAATGCCTTCAAAACGGAAGCCCGGGCCTGATCCGCTCAGCACGTACCGCGCCAAGCGGTCCCTGGACCGGACGCCCGAGCCGGGCGCTCGTCCGGCGACCGCGGGCCCACCCCCGTCGACGGGGGGCCTGTTCGTGGTGCATATGCACGCCGCCCGGCGGCTCCACTGGGACCTGCGACTAGAGATGGACGGGGTGCTCAGGTCCTGGGCCGTCCCGAAGGGGCCCTCCCCCAACCGTGCCGACAAGCGGCTCGCGGTCCACGTCGAGGACCACCCGCTCGAGTACGGAGACTTCGAGGGGCTCATCCCCGAAGGCAACTATGGGGCGGGCGCGGTGATCGTGTGGGATCGCGGGCGCTGGGTCCCGCTCGAGGATCCCGTGGAGGGGATGAAAAAGGGGAAGCTGCTGTTCGAGCTGCGCGGCTACAAGCTCCGTGGCAAGTGGACCCTGGTGAAGCTGAAGAAGGGCGAGAAAGAGTGGCTGCTCATCAAGGAGAAGGACGCCTACGTATCGGGGGACAGCGAGCTGCCGCCCGAGTCGGTCCTGTCCGGGCTCACGGTCGAGGAGCTCAAGGCGGGGAAGGACCGCGCGGCGCCCGTGTTGAAGGAGCTCGCGCGTCTCAAAGCACCGCGCCGCGCCGTCACGGTCGCGGAGGCGGAGCCGATGCTCGCCGAGACCCGGGAGCAGCCGTTCTCCAAACCCGGCTGGCTGTTCGAACTAAAGTTGGATGGGTACCGTGTGCGTGCCGCACGCGAGGAAGGTGAGGCTCGCTTGTTGACGCGCAAAGGGAACGATATCGCCGCCGCGTTCCCCGAGCTCGGTCGCGCGCTGGCTGCCCTGCCGTTCGAGGGATTCATCTTCGATGCCGAGCTCGTCGTGCCGGACGACGCGGGCCGGCCGAGCTTCCAGCGACTCCAGAATCGCGTCAGCGTGTCCCGCGGGCTCGAAGTGCGGCGCGGGGCGGTGGAAGCGCCTGCCGTGTTGTATGTGTTCGATCTGCTGGCGTTCGAAGGCTACGACCTGCGCCCGCTGCCGCTCGAGCAGCGCAAAGCCCTGCTCGAGCAAGTCGTGCCCCGTGTGGGCCCGCTCAAATATCTGTCGCACTTCGAGAAGGACGGCGAGGCGCTGTACGAGCAGGTCGTGAGAATGGGACTCGAGGGGATCGTCGCGAAGAAAGCGGATGCGCCGTACCGCGCGGGCCGCTCGCCCAACTGGCTCAAGATCCGGGCCGACCGGACCGACGACTTCGTCGTCGTGGGCTTCACGCGGCCCAAGGGCTCGCGCTCGGGGTTCGGCGCGCTCGATCTCGGCGCCTATCAGGACGGCAAGCTGGTGTACGCCGGGCGAGCCGGCAGCGGATTCACCGATGCGGAGCTGAAGGACGTGACGGTCACGCTCGAGCGCGGCACCCGTGAGACGCCTGCCTTCACGGGCCCCGTCCCCCCGGACGCTGGGCACACCTGGGTCGAGCCCACGCTGATAGCGGAGATCAGATACAAAGAGTGGACGGACGAGGGGCTGCTCAGGCAGCCGGTGTTTGTCCGGTTTCGCGACGATAAGCCGGTCTCGGAGATCGCGAAAAAGGGAGCTGGGAGCGGGGAGCGCGACCTTGAGGAACCGCCGGCGATCACGCCCGGCGAATCGGGCGTCGCGCATCCCGAGATCAAGTTGTCCAACCTCGACAAGGTCTTCTGGCCCGACGAGGGCTACACCAAGGGCGACTTGATCGAGTACTACCGAGCCATTTCACCGTGGATGCTGCCCTATCTGACCGAGCGGCCTCTGGTGCTGACGCGTTTCCCCGACGGCATCAACGGGAAGTCCTTTTTCCAGAAGGACGCTCCGGAGTATGCCCAGGCGTTCGTGCGTACGATCACCATCTGGAGCGAAGACTCACAGCGCGAGCTCGACTATTTCGTGTGCGACAACGAATCCTCGCTGCTCTACATCGCCAACATGGCGGCGATCCTGCTCCACGTCTGGTCGTCGCGCGTGGAGACGCTGGAGGCGCCCGATTGGTGCATCCTGGACCTCGATCCGAAGGATGCTCCCTTTGCGGACGTCGTCACGGTCGCGAAGGCGGTGAAGGCGCTGTGCGACGACATCGGCCTGCCGACGGGCATCAAGACGAGCGGCTCGACCGGCCTGCACGTGCTGATTCCGTTGGGCCGCCAGTGCACGTACGAGCAATCGCGCACCCTCGGTGGGCTGCTGGCGCGGGTCATCGCGGCCGAGCTGCCCGAGATCGCCACGGTCACCCGACAGGTCCAAAAGCGGGGGGGCAAGGTGTACCTCGATTACGTCCAGAACGGCCACGGGCGACTGCTGGTGGCACCGTTCAGCGCGCGGCCCCTGCAGGGCGCGCCTGTGTCGATGCCGCTGAAGTGGAGCGAGGTGACGCCCAAGCTCGACATCAAGAAGTTCACGATCAAGACCGCTCCCGCCCGAATGAAAAAGCTCGGAGCAGATCCGCTGCGCGCGGTGCTCGAGCACAAGCCCGATTTGGTCCACGCGCTCGAGCAGCTCCATGACCGACTCGGCTGAGCTGCGGTTCGCCGTCGGCGAGCGGGTGGGTGAGGTGTCGGGGCTGCTGCTCCGGCCGGACGGAGCGCGGCTGCTCTACGTGCTCGCGCACGGCGCGGGAGCCGGGATGCGGCATCCGTTCCTGGAGTCAATCTCCCAGCGCCTGGCGGAGCAGCGTATCGCGACTTTGCGGTATCAGTTTCCCTACATGGAGCAGCGGGCCCGCCGGCCCGATCCGCCGGCCGTGGCCGCCGCGACGGTGCGGGCGGCGGTGATGGAGGCGGCCCGCGTCGCACCGGGACTACCGCTTTTAGCGGGCGGCAAGTCGTTTGGCGGGCGGATGACGTCGACGGCGCAGGCCGAGGCACCGCTTGCCGGCGTCAGAGGGCTCGTGTTTCTGGGCTTCCCGCTGCATCCTCCCGGGCGGCCGTCCGACACACGGGCGGAGCACCTGGCGCAGGTGCGGATTCCCATGCTGTTTCTTCAGGGAGACCGGGACGAGTTCGCCGCAGTGAACTCGCTGAAGCCGGTGGTGAGACGGCTCGGCGCGGGGGCCACGCTGCACCTGGTGGAAGGCGGGGACCATTCCTTTCACGTGCTCAAGCGGTCGGGCCGGACGGATGCCGACGTTATGAGCGAGCTCGCAGACGTTGTGATGGAGTGGACGGGGGGCCTGCAAACCTCCCCCGACCTCCACTAACCTCCACCACCTCCACCAACCTCCACAGCCTGCCTTATGGCCAACTATTGGATCGTGAAGACCGAGCCGTCCACGTACAGTTTCGACGATTTGGCCCGCCAGAAGACGGCCGTTTGGGACGGGGTCAAGAACAATCTGGCTCTGAAACACTTGCGGCAAATGAAGCCCGGCGACCGGGTGCTGGTCTATCACACGGGAGACGAGAAGGCCGTCGTGGGCGTGGCCGAGGTGACATCGGAGGCCTATCCGGACCCCAAGCAGAAGGATCCCAAGCTGGCCGTGGTGGATCTCCGGGCAGTGGAGAGACTGCCGCGGGCGGTGCCGCTCGCCGAGATTAAGAAGGACCCGGCGTTCGCCGACTTGGGCCTCGTGCGCATGGGACGTCTTTCCGTGATGCCGGTATCGGCGGAACAATTCAAGCGCATCCTCAAGCTGGGCGGCGCGAAGTAACGCACGGCGGACAACCGACGAAGGAGAACGTTTCATGGGTAAAGGCGACATTCGCACCAAACGTGGCAAGATCTTCCGGGGTACGTACGGCGTAACTCGTCTAAAGAAAAAGAAGCTGAAAAAGAAGGCCGCCGAGGCGGCGAAGGCAGCGAAGGCAGAAGGGCAGTGAGACCTCTGTGGGTCGCCGGCATCGTCCTGCTTGTCGCCGTGCCGGTCGCGGCGCAGCGTGACGACCGCTGGCAGGTGACGCTCAACGACGGGCGGATCCTCTGGGACCTGCATCTCGTCCGGTTCCGGGGCGACACGCTCGCCGTGCAGCGGGGCGACTCGACGTTCCGTTTCCCCATCACTCAGGTCGACGAGTTGCGCCTCGTGCGGAAGGCCGAGCGGCGCCAGACCAACGAGCCCAACCGCTACGGCGGTGTGCTGGGAGGCGCGGATGACGAAGCCTTCCGGCTCACGCTGTACAACCTCGACGAACGTCGTCAGATCCTCGCACAGATCTTTAAGGACCATCCGCCCGCGCCGTCCCCCTAGGCTACGGTGAGCGCCGCTCGACGCATCCTGCTCGCCGACGCCGACGCGTTCTATGTGGCTGTGGCGCGCCTGGCGGATCCGGAGGGCGCGGGCAAGGCCCGGTTCCTCATCGTCGGCGGCTCGCCGGAGCAACGCGGCGTCGTGACGTCCGCTTCGTACGAGGCGCGGGCCTACGGTGTGCAGTCCGCGATGCCCATGGCCCGGGCGGTGCGCCTCTGTCCCGGAGCGACCGTCGTGCCGGTGCCGTGGGACGCCTGTGTTCGAAAGAGCGGCGAGATCGGCGCGGTGCTGCGGCGCTTCACCCCCGTCGTGGAACAGGCCTCGAGCGACGAGTTCTACCTCGATCTCTCGGGCACCGAGCAGTTGTACGGCGGCGAGCCGCTCGCCGCGACGGCCCACCGGATACGCGACGCCGTGCTCGCCGAGACCTCGCTCTCTCTGTCCATTGGGGGTGGGACATCAAAGTTTATCGCGAAGCTCGCCGCCGGCGCCGCCAAGCCGGGTGCCGGCAGGGCGGCCGACGGCGTGTGCGTCGTGGCCCCCGGAGCGGAGGCCGAATTCATGCTGCAGTTCGCCCTCGCGGACATCCCCCTGATTGGACCCAAGTTCCAGGAGCGCCTGGCTCGGTTTGGCCTGCGCACCGTGCGCGACGTGGTCCGGCACGAGCGAGAGACGCTGGTGGGCTGGTTGGGAGAGCGCGAGGGCGGCTGGCTGCACGAGCGGACGCGCGGCATCGATCGGGCGCCCGTCGAGGCCGATCGCGAGACCAAGTCGGTAAGCCGCGACGAGACGTTCTCTACCGATCTGGACAGCGACGACGCGCTCGCCGCCAGGCTGCGAACTCTGGTCGACCGGGCCAGCGCCGACATCCGGGAGCACGGGCTCGTGGCCCGGACCGTCACCGTGAAACTGCGCGATGCGGACTTCACCACACGCCAGGCCAGCCGCACGCTGGCCGACGCGGTCCAGTCTGACCGCGCGGTGTACGCCGTGGCGCGCGGACTGTTGTCGCGGCTCCGCGCCGCCCGCCGAGTCCCCGCCCGCCTGCTCGGCGTCGCCCTGTCGCAACTCGTCGCGCAGGGTGGTGAGGGTCAGTTATCCTTGCTCGAGTCCGGCGGCAGCACGGTCGAGACCGAGCGGGACCGGGTCATCTCGCGCATGATCGACGAGGTGCGCCAGAAGTTCGGTCCGGACGCCCTCGGCCGGGGTGGGGCCCAGCAGCGCTAGCTACATGGCCCCGAGGGCCGCCGCGGCCTTGTTCACCGCCCCCTGCTTCACCCAGAGCAGGGCTCCATACCGCCCCATCCCCGCGCACACGCCGGTGACGGCCGTGACGTTGATCTTCGCCGCACCCAGGCGCGACAGGATGTTGGCCAGCGCGCCGACCCGGTCGTCCCCGTCGATCAGGAAGGCCGTCTTCGGCTTCGACAACTTGATCTTCGCCCCCTTCGCGGCCGCGGTGAACAAGGCGGCGTCCGACGGCACGAAGTCCACCTGCGCCTTGCGCGCGCTCGGGAAGGCGTGGACAGCCAGCAGGTTCACGCCGGCGCTCCTCAGGGTCTCGAGCAGACGGGCGCCCTCGCCGGGCGTGTCGGATATGGTCGTGTAGTAGTAGCTCACCCTGCGTATCGTGTCGGCCATGGCGGTCTCCCGATGTGGTCTCGTGCTTGACAATGGCCCGCCGTCCGGCCGGCCGCCAGGACTCGCCCTACCTCACGTAGAACGCCGTCCGCTCGAGCCTGCCGGAGCGCTCGAACCATACCGTTACCGCCCCGGCACCAGCCGTGGCCGCGAACGCCCGGCGCAGATCCTCGGCGGTCGATACCCGCACCCGGTTGATCTGGAGAATCACGTCTCCCGAGCGCAGACCGGTGGCCTCTTCCATGTCTTCGGGCAGATCGTAGATCAGCGCGCCATGGTCGCTCTGGATGTCTCGCTCGGCTCGCACCGCCGGGGTCACCGTCACCACCTTCATGCCGCCCAGCACGGCCACCTTCTCCGCGAGCGTGGTCGGAAAATCGGTGACCGCCAGCCGGGCGCTGCGGCCCTCGCCCGCGTGGCGGTAGCTCACGACGAGCGTGTCGCCGGGGCCGGTGTCGAGCATGACCGCCTCCCAGTCGAGGAATGTGCGCAACCGCCGGCCGCGGGCGCTCACGAGCACGTCGCCTGCCGCCACGCCGGCCCGGCCCGCGGGCCCGCCCGACGCCACCTGGGTCACGCGCAGGCCGCCCGCCTTCTTCCATCCCCGCAGGTCCTCGGCACCCGCGACGTCGAGCCCCACCCAGGCGCGCCGTACTTTCCCGAAGCGTCGCAGCTCGTCCGCCACCCGGAGGGCCCGCTCGATCGGGATCGCAAAGCCGATCCCTACCGAGCCGCCCGAGCTCGTGAAGATCGAGCTGTTCACGCCCACCACGTCCCCTACGGCGTTCGCCAGCGGCCCACCCGAGTTGCCCGGGTTGATGGGCGCGTCGGTCTGTATCATGCCGACGTAGATCCCCGACTGACCCTCCGAGGGAAGCAGGTTCCGCCCGACGGCGCTCACCACTCCCGCCGTCACGGTGGGCTCCGTGTTGCCGAGCAGGTAGGCGAACGGGTTGCCCACCGCCACGACCCACTCCCCGATCATCAGGTCGGTGCTCTTGCCAAGCGGAGCGGTCGGGAGGCCCGTCGCGTCCAGCTTCAGCACCGCGATGTCGGTGAGCGGGTCCTCGCCCAGGATTTTCGCGGGGAAGTCGCTGCCGTCGCGCGTGGTGACCACGATCTGCTCGGCCCCTTGCGTGACGTGCTGGTTCGTGATGACCACGCCGTCCGCGGAGATGACGAATCCGGACCCGTAGCCCTCCACCACCTGCTCGGCGCCGCGGGGCGTGAAGAACTGCTCGAACGGGTCCTGAGGCAGCCGCCGCTCGCGCCGCAGGACGTTGACGCTCACCACCGCCGGGGCGAGCCGGCTGGCGGCGGTGACGATGGCGGTTCGGCGCGACTTGCCGAGACTTTGGGCCGCGAGGTGTGGCGTCGCAGCCACAGCCGCAACCGAGGCTCCGAGGAGCAGGAGAGATCGAGTCATGAGGAAAATCTTACACGCTTGACGCGCGTTGGGCTTGCCAGTAAATCAGCCGCGGGATCCAACACGTCGTAGCCTGTTCTCGTATCCCTCAAGGAACCACCCTTAGGAGCTCGTCCGATGTGCCGCATGCCTCTCCGTCAAGCCGCTGTCTCCCTGTTCTTGTTTTCCGCACTCGCCCTGCCGGCCCCGACCCCCGCCGCGGCGCAGGCTCGCCGGCCCGTGAAACGCGCGACCGACGCGCCTCCGGTCGGCGGCGCCGATTCCCTCAACAATCTCAAGTTCCGAAACCTCGGCCCCTCGGTGGCCGGCGGCCGCGTGGCCGCCGTCGTGGGCGTGCCTGGAGACCGCAACGTGTACTACGTCGGCGCGGCGGCGGGCGGGGTGTGGAAGACCACGGACGGCGGCGATTCGTGGGAGGCGGTGTTCAAGGATCAGCCGACGTCGTCGATCGGCGCCGTGGCGCTCGCGCCCTCGAACCCCAACGTCGTGTGGGTGGGCACCGGCGAATCGAACCCGCGAAACGACGTGGTGGATGGCCGCGGGGTCTTCATGTCGCCCGATGCGGGCAAGAGCTGGCAGTTCATGGGACTGGGCGACGTGGGCCAGGTTTCCCAGATCGTGATCGATCCCGCCAATCCGGACATCGTCTTCGTGGCCACACTGGGTCACGTATGGGCGCCCAATCCCGAGCGCGGCGTGTACCGCTCGGCCGACGGCGGCAAGACTTGGCAGAAGGTCCTGTTCGTGAACGACTCGACCGGCGCCGCGCACCTGGTGATGGTACCGGGCAACCCCCGCATGCTGTTCGCCGGAATGTGGCAGTTCGTGCGCCGCCCCTGGGAGCTCGTGTCCGGAGGTGCTGGAAGCGGCATCTACCGCTCCAAGGATGGCGGCTTGACATGGGAGCGGCTTAAGCAGGGCCTGCCGTCGGGCCTGACGGGCAACATCGCCGTCGCCGTGGGCCCGACGAATCCGAGCCATATCTACGCCCTCATCGAAACGACCGACGGGATGCTGTGGGACTCGAAAGACCAGGGCGACCACTGGGCCAAGGTCTCCGACTTTCACGGGCTCTCCGCGCGGCCGTTCTACTTTTCGCTGATGCACGTGTCCCCGGTGGACGACCGCAAGCTGTTTTTCTCGTCGTACCTGCTGCTTCGCTCCGACGACGGCGGAAAGACGACCACACCGATCGACCGCGGCGTGCACGTGGACCATCACGCACTGTGGATCGACCCTCAGAACCCGGACCGCATGATACAGGGCAACGACGGCGGCGTGTACCTCACGGAGAACGGCGCCAAGAGCTGGCGGTTCTTGAACAACCTGCCGATCGGGCAGTTCTACATGGTGGCGGCCGACAACAACACTCCGTACATGCTGTGTGGCGGCCTCCAGGACAACAACGCGTGGTGCGGGCCGTCGAGCAACGTGGGAGGGGGCGGGGGAGGTGGTGGAGGCGGGGCGGCCGCCGGCATCAACGGCTCTGAGTGGTTCACGGTGGCGGGAGGCGACGGGGAATACGCGGTGCCGTCGCCCAGCGACTCGTCGATTCTCTACGTGGATTCGCAGAACGGCAACATCACCCGCGTCGACTTGAAGACGGGACTCAACCGCTCGATCCGGCCCTACCTGTCGGGCGTGAAGGATGCGAAGCCCGCCAATCTGCCGTACCGCTTCAATTGGACATCGCCCATCGCCGTATCGCCGCGGGACGCGAATACGGTGTACATGGGCGGCAATGTGGTGTTCAAGACCACGGACGGCGGCGACCGCTGGGCCGCGATCAGTCCCGACCTCACCCGCAACGACAAGACGAAGCAGGTGACCAGCGGCGGCCCAATCAACTACGACATATCGGGAGCTGAGAGCTACAATACGATCCTCACGGTCAACCTCGCGCCCACCGATTCCAACGTGATCTGGGTGGGTTCGGACGACGGGCTCGTGCAGCTCACCCGGGACGGCGGGAAGACGTGGAGCAACGTCTCCGGCCACTTCCCCGGATCGGCCAAAGACATCGAGGGACGGGTGTACCAGATCGGGGTATCGCCGTTTGATGCCGGCGCGGCCTACATCGCGATCGACCGCCACCAGCTCGACGACCGGCGGCCGTACGTCTTCAAGACCAGTGATTACGGCAAGACCTGGACCGATATCGGCCGCGGTCTCCCGGCGGACGTCCCCGCGCGCGTAGTGCGCGAGAATCCGAACCTCCGAGGCTTCCTCGTTCTCGGAACCGACGCGGCGCTGTGGTACTCGCGCGACGGCGGCACGAGCTGGAAGCCGCTCAAGGCGGAGTTCCCCACCGCGCCGGTCTACGACGTGCAGTTCGTCAAGCGCTCACACGACCTGGTGATTGCGACGCACGGCCGCGGCTTGTTCGTTATGGACAACATCACGGCGTTGGAAGAGCTCACGCCCGAGGTGGTCGCCTCCGATCTCCACGTGTTCTCCACCCTGCCGGCCCAGATCCGCGTACGGCTGCGGCGCCCCAGCGTCGCTCCCACGCGCTTCACGACGCCGAACGCCCCCGCCGGCGCGGTGATCGATTACTACGTCAAGGCCGCCTTGGACACCGGCTCATCCGGTTCGTCGGGCGAGGGAGAGCGGGGGCGTGGACGCCGTGGGCGCGTGATCGCCACCGTCACGGACAGCCGCGGCGACACCGTCGTCGTCGATTCAAGCGGCCCGGGGAAGCAGGGCGTGAATCGCTACGTCTGGAACCTGCGGCACGCCGGGCCGGCCCGACTCAACTTCGAGAAACCCACGGGGGCCGAGGAGGAGGAGAATCCGTTCCGTAATGTCGGCGGTCCGCGCGCGGTCCCCGGCACCTACACGGTCACCGTGACCGCGGGCGGTCTCACAGGGACCAAGACGATCGTGGTGGAGCCCGATCCGATCCTGGGCGGCGATCCCGCCCGGTTCGCGGCTCAGCTCCGTGCCGGGCTCGAATGGCGCAACGCCATGTCCGCGCTGAACGAGATGCTGAATCGGATTACCAGCCTCGAGACGCAGCTCAAGAACACGCAGCAGGCGCTGCGGGACAACACCACCGGCGACACGGCGACGGCCGCACCCGTATTCCGCCAGGCGCGCGAGCTGGGCCGGAAGCTCAAGGAGTTCAAGGACAGCCTGTACAATTCCGAGGTGCAGCGCGACGCCGGCCAGGACGACATCCACTATCTCAACCGCTTCCAGGACCGGCTGCAGGGGCTGGGTTTCGGCCTCGCCTTTGCCTACGCCCAGCCGCCCAACGAGGTCGTCGCGGCGCGGCTGAAGGACCTACGTGCCGGGCTCACAGACTACCTCGCGAGGTTCAACGAGCTGGTCCGAACCGAGGTCGCCGGGTTCAACAAGACGGCGCAGGAGCGCCAGGTGCCGATCCTGGTCAGCGGCCAGCCGATCGAGTTGCGAGAGGTGAAAGTCGTTTCGCGCTGACCCAGAGGGCCAGGACGAGCACGGCCACCGGAATCACGATTCCGAGCGAGCGGATCAACGCCGCCACGAGACCGACGAAGTTCCGCCAGGACTGCTTGAAGGCCTCTCCGATCACGCTCGAGCCCGCGTGCCCCACCACGGGCAGCGGCTCGTGCACGTAGATCGAGAGCGTGCTCAGAGCGGCATGCGCGCGCAGATAGCGCAACCGGCCTTCGTACCGATCGATTTCCTCGCGGACGCGCGCCAGCTCCTTCTCGACGTCGAGGACGTCCTTGAGCTTCCCGGTCCGGGTCGCCAGGAGCTCGATGAGCCGCGCCTCGAGTCGCCGGGCGTTCCCCATGCGCGCGGTGACGTCGGTGAACTCCTCGCCCACGTCTTCCGCGTTTACGTTCACGGACTCGAGCTTGCCGAGGCCGGCGAGCCCGCCCAGACCGTCGTCGAACCGGTCGGCCGGGATCTTCACCTCGAGGCTCGCCGAGCGGAGCTGGCCCTGCCCCGTCTGCATGGTGGTGTTGGCGACATATCCGCCGATGCGGCCCGCCAGGATACGTACCTGTGAGACCGCGCGCTCGAGCGAGTCTACCTCGATGCTGGTTTGACCCGTGCGGATGACCATCCCGGCCGCCACGCTGGAGCGGAGAAACAACGGCGCATCTCCAGCCGCCGCCATCCGCTGGTGCGCGACCATCGGCACGGACCTGGAGGCGAGACTCACCTCTCCCTCTGCCCTCATTCCAGAGAAGCCCTTCTCGTCGGGGCGCTCCTCCTGCTCGAGCTGCGGTATTGCTCTGCACGCTGCCACCACGAGGGCTGCGGCGAGAAACAGCTTGGCGACCGGTCGCATTGGGGCTCCTGTTCAGGGGATCGCCCGTAAGAGACGCCGTCGACCTTACGCCATGCACATCGGACTGTGAGAAGTCACCTTCTACAGCATGAGGATTGGGTTACAGGGGGGCGAGATTAGGCCGCAACCTACGGCGGCGGCCGCCCGTAAGGTGCGCCATGACTATTCCACCACTCGACTCGAGCGCGCTCCGCGAGTGGGATCATCTGGCCGGCGCCGCGACGACGGCCCGTCCCGAGCCGCGGCGCCTTGGGCCATGGACGGTCGAGGTTGTCCGGCTCGCCGCGAAGGTCGTCCTCGTGGCGCTGCTGCCGTTTATCGCGCTCGTCAAGGTGGCGGTGTTCCTCTATCAACACGAAGGGTGGCCGACCGCGTTTGCGCTTGCGGGTGGCGTCGCCTGCACAGCCGCCGTCGTCACGGCGTACGGAACGTGGGCGTGGCACCGCTTCACGGGTCGCATCCGCCTCGCGCTCATCGCCCGACGCTTCGCGCTCCCGCTCGTGGTCGCATACTGCGGTTACGCCCTGATTTATCTGTCGAGCGCCAACGCCAAGTCGGAGCGCGTGCGGGCCTACTACGCCTCGCTCCACCCGCTGCTTCGGGTCGCGCTCTCCACACTCATTCTGGTCGATCGGGACGCCGTGATCACCGACCTCGCGCGCCGACCGGAAGACTATCAGGCAATGGGCCTTCCCCCCAACGACGGGTCGCTCCATTACGTACAGCGCGACGGCTACGCGCACGCGGCCGACCTCCGCACGGCAGGTCGCGGCATGGTGAAGAATCGCCTGATACAGCTGTACTTCTGGAGCATGGGTTTCGGGACGCTGCGCCATGTGGGAACCGGCGACCATCTGCACGTCGAGCTCCCCGTGAGATAGCTTCTGACCATGCCGTTCACCCGCGACGACATCCGCGAATCGGTGGAGCGCGCCGGCGATGAGCATTGGGATGCGCTCCGTCGCCACCACGAGGATGCCTACCCGAACCCCAAGCCCACGCCCGGCGACGTGTGCAAGGGAGAAGCCGAGCGGTTGAATCAGCTGGGGCTGGGCGACGCCAAGGAGTTCGAGCTGCTGGAGACGCGGGTGGAACGGGTGGGGGACGAGGTTCGCCTCACGCACCTGCTCAAGTACAAGCCGCTCGGCATCCGGCTGCTCACCGAGCCGTTCCAGGACTACAAGTAGGCCTCTCGGCTACTTCTCGAACATCAGCTCCTTGGCGCGCTGGGTGGCTTTCACCACGGCCTTGATGAGCGTGACCCGCAGCTTGCCCTCCTCCAGCTCGAGGATGCCGTCGATGGTGCAGCCGGCCGGCGTCGTGACGGTATCCTTGAGCAACGCGGGGTGATCGCCGGTATCGAGCTGTACCTTCGCTGCGCCGAGCAGGGTCTGCGCGGAGAGAACAGTAGCGATGTCGCGTGGCAGACCGACCTTAACGCCGGCCTCCGCGAGCGATTCGAGAATGATGTAGACGAATGCCGGACCACTCGCCGAGAGGCCGGTCACGGCGTCCATGTGTTTCTCGTCCACTACCACCGTCCGGCCCACCGTATCGAACAGCCGCCGGGCGGTGTCGAGATGCGCGTCCGTCGCGTGCTTTCCCCTGCAGATGCCGGTCATGCCCGCGCCCACCTGGCTCGGCGTGTTTGGCATGGCGCGCACCACCGGAGTCGGTGTCGCGAGCAGATTCTCGATGAAGCCCGTCGGGACGGAGGCGGCGACCGAGATCACGAGCTGCGCCGGGGTCACGTCCGCGCGGATCTCCTCCAGCAGCTCGCGCACGTTCTGCGGTTTGACGGCGATGATGACCACGTCCGCCCCGCGCAC
>WNFC01008803.1_pt1 | contig 15640 bp, 18 predicted proteins | sample 5400541 | NCBI WGS metagenome assembly WNFC01 (sample SAMN13153342, study PRJNA577476) | soil metagenome | isolation source: 120 cm saprolite under Douglas fir tree site 2 hole 2 replicate 1 | place: USA:California | collected 2015-04-18
GGGAAACTCCGGCGAGCCGTTTCTTCAGCCCCGTATAGTCCAGCCGTAACGGGTGTGCGACGGAATACACACCGTGTTCCCGGGCCAGTTCGACGGCGGCTTGCCACATCGAGTCCGGCAGCCTCCTTCCCCGCGGTTGAGTGCTACGAAACTGATCCAGTTGGCGTTGTAACTGCGCGATTGGCTCAGGAATGACTGTTGTGCTCATTGCGGCTCGCCCTCGACCGCTCGTCCGCGGCTCAATAAACGTAACAGGACCAGTTAGCGGTCGTCACGCACGCTTGCCGAAAACTCACCGTTATCAGGTGCTAATGGGTTGGGAGCTGGAACGGTGCCGTCGTGAGTCAATGAGAGATTGAATGCTGGGTATCAATGTTCGTCATTATCTTCTTTGGTGGCAAGTACTTCTTCTCAACTAATGCCACGACGACGTAGTTCGGATCCACCATTTCGTTCAAATGAATCCTTGCCACCTTGGAAAGCAACTCGTATGTGTCCAGTTCCGAGAGTCCGTAGTCGTTGTGAATCCATCCCACCAACTCAGTAAACGCGATGCGCAGTGCATCGTCGAGCGGACGGTACGCGCCCACCGCCATGATCGTATCGTCGTTCTCGAACCGCGGCCAGTTGATCTTCTTCCCTTTTAGAACATTGATCTGGAGGCGCGTCCGTAGTGGGACTTCAATTGCCGTTCCTGCCACTTCCCCATCGCCCATGGCAGCGTGGCCATCACCCATATAGAGCAGCGCCCCGGGTACGTTCACGGGGAGATAAAGCGTATTACCTACGCTGACCTCGGGAGAATCCATATTCCCACCAAATTCTGCTGGCACAATCGAACTGCGGGCTTCTCCTCCCGCCGGCGCCACTCCAATGCAGCCAAAAAACGGATGGAGCGGAATCTTTACCGAGAAGTTCGAATCCAGTGCCTTGAATGTCGCCGTGTTGGTCGCATGATCGATGGGATACAACCAAATCTTCTCCGGCAGAGGCGGGTGCAGCATGGGCGTGTAATTAGTCTCATTCAATGCGCCGAATCCGGGAGCAAACGCGCCCACGCCCTGATTTCCGTCCACTTGAATATCTAGAATCTTCACCGCCAGCGTGTCTCCGGGCTGCGCCCCCTCAATGTAGAATGGTCCCGTCAGCGGATTGTCACCCTTTACCAGACTCAAGGGGTCACCTGGTTTTTGTATAGCGTTGCCGAAAGCATCCACGCTGTTGGTTTCAAGGATGTCCCCGGGTTTCAAGCGCGCCACCGGTTCAGCAACGCCGTAGACGTACTTCACATCGGTCATTGTGGCGTGATACTTCACCACATTGCCGCTTTGGGCAAAGCCCGTCGTCGTCTCCGCCAACATTCCTGAAAATAGTGCGAAACCAATCAGCTGCTTTTTCATAAGCATGCCTGTCTCCAATCTTGGGAAGAAATCAGCAAATCAAATCAGGGCACACTCGCTCCTAAAGCAAACGGACAAGGCGGGCCTCGTGCTTTGGGATTGTCTCAGAACGTAACCCGTACGCCGAGCTGCAGTTGGCGCGCTGGCGAGATAATATCGCTGGGTTTGCCGAACGCAGGCCCCGGATCTTGCAGGGTTCCGCAGGTTGGCGGGCCTACAGAACAGCCGGCGTTCAATGCCCCGTTGTAGGATTCTGCGTCGAAGTTCGGATGGTTCGGTACGTTGAACATATCCACTGTAGGACTGATCTCCACCCGCTCCCCAATCTTAAAGGGCCGCGATAGTCGCGTATCCCAAACGTAGGTTGGCGCTGCCCGCCCCGCGTTGCGTCCTACGCCTGCTGGTCGATCTTTGAAGTGACCGTCGCCATTGTCATCGTTCCCGGTGGTGATGTTGTATGGCCGCCCACTCTGCAGCGCGACAATATTCGACGTCTGGAACCCCCATGGTAGCGTGATGATGCCACTCACCACGAACCGATGCCGGGCATCCCGCAGTGTGGGTCCCTTATCTGCAAAAATGTTGTTACTGTCCTGGGGCACGCCCGGCTCAAAGATGTCATCCGACAACCCCACGGCTTTCGACAACGTGTACGCGACTTGAAGCTGCACACGCTTGTCCAGGTTCTTGCGGGCACTTACCTGCAGAGCGTTGTAGTGGCTGAGGTTGGTGGTTTGGAAGCTGGTGAAAAGTCCGAGTGACGGAAACGGCGCCACCCGGGTCATGCTCTGTGGATTCAACTCACGGCTCATCCATCCGTGAATGCCGAGGATGTGCACATAGCTGGAGTCCAACACAATCCCCCACGGCAACTGTTGTCCCACTCCAATGGACCACTGCTCCGTGTAAGGCTGGCTCACGTGGCCGTCAATGGCGTTGCCACCGGGAGGTGGCGGCGCCAGAAACGCGGGATCGTTCACATCGGGCTGAGTTGGCCCGAACCCAGCAATGAAATACTTCACGCCATTGAACGTACGATCTATGTAGCCGATTTCATAGGGTGTGGAATCGAAGTAGATTCCAAATCCAGCGCGAAGCACCGTCCTGCCGTTCCCGCGCAGGTCATAGGCAAAACCCACACGCGGGCCGAAACTCAGTTTCGGATTCTTACGCGTTCGGCTGTCGAAAAACGGAGCCACTCCCTCGAGCGGTTGCTTGAACCCGGCATCCACAAATCCGCTTTCAAACTCATAACGCAGGCCGAGATTCAGGGTGAGCCTTCGGCTCATCTTCCAGTCGTCCTGTAGGTAGTAGGCCATCTGCCATACGGTGGTGCCGTCTTCCCTCGTCGAGCCGATGCCTCTAAGGGCAAACGCGGGCGCGATGCTGGTAGTGCAACTGGTCGGGGAGGCGCATGTGACAGTGGGATCGTCCGCGTTGAAAAAGAACGATGTGTTCTTTACCAAGTCAAATAGCAGGTTGTACTTGATGCGAGGGTTCAGGTCGGCTCCAAACTTGATGTTGTGCAAGCCATGCCAGTTCGCCTGGGTCGACAAATCATCCCGGAACTGCAGCCGATCTTGTTGTACGGCCTGGGGAGTAGACGCGTTCTGCCCTATAACTACCGACGGGAAGCGTAGATTAATGCCCACACTAGTGGGCTTGAGATTATTGATGAAACGGTTAAACTGCACTATGAACTGATTGAGCGTGCGGCTCGATATAAGAGAACTCTGGGTGGCTTGCCAGGATATATTCTCATTAGTGGCGACCTGAAATGCATTTGCCGCAGGCGACCCGCCGAATAGCAGGTTAGGATCTACCCGCAGTCCTTCGGTCGATGTGTTGCGCTGGAACGACGTCCGAAAGCTAAGGGTCTCAGCTTGGGTGAAATGATGATCCAACTTGCTAACCATCAACAGGTCCCGGAAAGGGGCCGGGGATGATCCTTCGAACTGAGGATAGACCCCGCCCGTATCCACCGTTTGCGCTTTCTGCTGCCGGTTGCGCTCGATGGCGTAGAAGCCGAACGTCTTGTCCTTGATCAGTGCTCCGCCCAGCGAGCTCCCGAATTGCTCCCGATTAAAGTCCGGCTTCGTTTTTTCAAAAAATCCGTTCGCTTGCAGGTTTTTCTGTCGGTACAGTAAGAATCCGCCCCCATGTGCGGTATTCGTCCCCGACTTCGTCACCACATTTATGAATGGACCGGAGGAATGTCCATACTCGGCAGAAAATTGGTTGGTAATGACCTGGAATTCCTGGATTGCATCTTCGGGTACGAGGCCGACTGGGCCGCCCACAATATTGTCGTTGAAGTTGCCGCCATCCACGCTGATGCCTGAGCTCCGTGCTGTAGCACCACCCGACACTACGCCGCCGTAAAGCCGTTTGGTTGGGTCATAGGAGGGTGACGGCGCCGCTCCCGGAATGAGGTTCGCAAGTTGTTGAAAATTTCGGTCGTTAACTGGCAGGTTCGCGATCTGCGTCTGCGTGACCGGCTGCTCAATCTGCGAACTCGAGGTATCAACCTGGGAAGCCTCGGTACTGACGTTGACGGTTTCCGTCTGACCGGCAACGTTTAACACCATGTTGGCAGTGGCTGTATCACCAACCATCAGAGTTACATTCAGGCTTTGGCTCGCGAATCCCGCCTTTTTTGCTAGTACCTGGTATTGTCCACGGGGGAGCAGGTTAAATCGGTAAAGCCCGTCGGCATTAGTTTCCGCGCTCCGCTGAATGCCGGTTTCAGTGTTAATTGCCGAAATTGTCGCGCCGCCCACGACAGCGCCGCTAGCGTCCGTAATCACGCCCTGCAGGTTGGCAGTGACTGTCTGACCATGGGCCCCCACTGCGGCACATAGCGCTACAAAAATTAGCAAACTCGCCCTAACATGGCTCATAGGGACCCCAGCTTTTCAGTTTTGGTCGAGGTTAGTTGGTACGCAGCTCGAAAATTGGCTTAAAGTTTTCGGACTCGCAAAGCGAGGCGACAATATTCATTCCGAAATTCTTGGGCATGATAGTCGCCTCCCGTTTCGGCACAGTATACATCTCAACTCCGCACCACAAGGCAAGATTTGGATCAGAGAACTGTACAAAATCGCCCTGTTACTGTTTTTTTAGGATCACAATTGAGACGTTCGGACTATGAGCAGGAAAAAAGTTGACCGCGGTTCGCACGCAGGACAGCTCGGAAATCGTCAGGGCGTGCAATGGTCACTGCAGTAAATGATCGGGCATCCCGCTACCCTGACCGGGCAGTTCGAACTAGTAATACCCTCATCGCACCTTGCTCGAGTTCATACCGGAGCCATGCCGGATTTGTGGTGTCCATCATGAAGCCTTCCATTGACTTTTTGGTCTCTGGGCTGTAGGTGAAGTTGACGGACGAAGTCGCGGGGAGATTGAAAACACTGGCTTCATCCTCGGCAGACCCGAGATGTGGACCGATCTGGAAAACTGGCGATTGTGCCCGGAGGACGTGCAAACAGGAAGTAACCGATTTCTTCCTGCTTTGCCGACATGCTCAGATTACAGTGCTTGCAAGTGATCAGATCCTCGGGAGTAGCGGCCAGCCAAGCCCTGGGTAATGATTGCTATCCGACTCTCGGTGAGTAGTTGTTGTTGCGTCAGCCCTAAGTACTCGCCACCACGCTCCGTCCTCTTCTGTGCATGAGGTTGGATTATGGCCGTGCCCACGACCGCGCGAAGGACAACCGATTTCCGGACGAAAATCGGACGAGCACGCGACGAACAGCCGACGATAGTACTGTAACTTAACGTACTGTACACCGCGCTTCGTAACGAACACTCCCCAAGAACAGTGCGCGAAGTCCCCAGAGGGTTTCTAAGGGCATACAAAATGTGCAACTTGGAGGGAGATTGGGACTCGGAGTCTGAGGTAAGGCCTTTGGGTTCGGAACCCAAAGGTCTGACTGGCCGGCCACGGCCTCTCGGTGGCATTCCGATCGAGTGCCCAATTGTTGTTGCCGAACAGAAACATCGCCGAAACACTCCAGAAACCCACCAGAAACGCCGCCGACAGTACTGTACTTTAACAGTACTGTACTTCCCGCCTCCATTGCAGGCTTCAACAGCTTACAAATCAGCGTTCGTCGGCTGAAATTCTCGGTAGTCCATGAAGCCAAGCGCTTTGCGCAGCGGTCGCCAAAATTGATAGCTTGGAGCCATGGCCCAGACGACGGCTCCGTCGCGACGGAACTTTGAGGACACGGTCGAAGACCTCTCTGCCCACTGGATCAAGCCTGAGAACTACATAAAGATCAAGGAACTTGTCAGTTTCAGTTTCCCGCTAGCGCGAGTGACATTCACGAGGCGATTTGGTCGTCGCACCATCGCATCAGTGCTCAAGGAGGTTGATGTTTGGCGGGTGTTCCTGGACAGACAATCTCTCTTAACGCTGGATGACAAGAGCAACGTCGATAGATTGGTTTCCGGAGTTGAGTTGCTAGTCTGGAATGCGCTTCTCGAGGCCAATCTTCCCCAAATTGGCCCTTGGACGGTGTCTTGGGTCCTTCTTCCCACCGGTGTCGATGAGGATGGTCGGCCCGAGTACCTCCGTCCCGGATTAAAGCTGACAGCAGCCAATCGTGACAGTAAGGAAAGACGCGAGGCCATTATGCCTGGAGAGGACTACGGCACTCCTCTGAAATGGCCATCAGCGTGGAAGCGCGCGTTCGAAGAGCTAGGAATTTGGGATCTTATCGATAAGGGGTGGTCATTTTCGCCGTATAGCACTTGTTATAGCTTTTGCTTGACGTGGAGGGATGACAGCGGTAGAGTGTTTTCATGCTACCCATGGAGCAGTTGTCTGCCATTCGGTCGCGGCTGGGCATAACTCAAGAACAAATGGCCCGGCTTCTGGGTGTGTCGTTCGCCAGCGTGAATAGGTGGGAGGCTGGTCATTCGAGCCCCACCGGGCCAACGTTGGATCTCTACCAAGCTCTCAACGCTGCGATCCGCGCGGGCAATACCCCGGAGGCCATTCGCCAAGCTGCAAACAATGAGCGTGGGGCTTTTCTCTACGCGTTGTTTCGTATGGCATACGCTCGAAGGAAGACAAGATGAGCTATCCAATTCAAATTTTGCGGCAACTGGGTGCTGGAGGGAATGGTGATATCTATATCGGTCAGCGTCTCGATACGCGGGAGTTCGTGGTGGTCAAATATCTGCGCGAGCACCATCTCCCGCATGCTCGGAAGGCTTTCGAACGGGAGGTGCGCATCCTTCAACGAAAGCTGCGCGGCATCGTTCCCCTGATTTCAGCCGACCTGGTCTCTGAACAGCCCTACTACGTCATGCCTTATCTCACTGGGGGCCCGCTCACACAGCACGGTGGCAGACTCTTTGACGTGCAATTGCACAATGTGGCGTTCGAGCTCGCTCAGACGTTCGCGACGCTGCACGCCACTAACATCTATCATGGCGACATTAAGCCCGACAACATTCTGGTGAGTGGAGACGGATCCCTGCAGGTCGCAGATCCCTTAGGAAATGGTGTTGGTTGTACTTTTCTTTTCTCGCAGAATCGTGGCGGGACGCCTGGATACTGGGCTCCGGAAGTGCGCAGCGGAGCAGTGATATCCAGCGCGGGAGATGTCTATTCGTACGGAGTTACGCTGTATCAGCTGCTGACCGGACGAAAGCCGCAAGACGGACAAAAATTTGATCCCCGTGCGGAAGGTTACGCACACCTGCCCGTTATCTGCGAAATCATCTCTGTATGTTGCGACGCAAATCCTGCTATGCGGCCCACGATGCCGGAAGTTTGCCTTATGCTTCAGGGCAAAGGATGGTCCGACATTCTTGCCGTGCGCAGAAAACGTGAAGAACAAATTGCGGCGGTTTCTTTCATAGCCGCTCTTGGGGTCCTTGTCGTCGTCATGGGGAGAATGGCGTCGAAGGTCGGCTGAAGCACGCTAGTGCTGGAGAAAGGGAAAGAATGCTCTAACCAGGCTAGGAGGGTACACGATTGGCGCACCCCTTGGGCGCGAGTAACATGGTTTCACACAAGTTTGGGAGCTCGAACGACTGATCGGCCGTACGCATGAATTGGCGTGCAAGGCGAGGGCCGCACATTGCTGGACTGGGCTATACGAGATACACTCGGAGTCGAGTAGCGAGGTCGAGCACCTCGGAGCAAGCGCTGCCGTCTGCTTGTAGCAAGGAAACCGGCCCCCCCATCAACTCGAAGGCAGAACCATCAACCCGGTCACCGAAGAGCATAAGTGCAGTGGCCGTGTCGTCTTGGCGTGACGTCCACTTGAGGCCCTGGGCAGCAGGATATTGCCCATGCAGTGCCACCGCCCATTCGCGAGTCTCATTGTAATGGGACGCATCGGAGTCAATTAGTTTGGATCGTGAGATTCCAAGTCTACGCAGAGAGATCGCAGAGAGATCGATCAGCGTAAGATCGACGCGGAATCGCAGGCTGGAATGGGAGCGGCCCGTCACATGCTTAGCTTTCGAAAGCATCTTGGGACCGGCGACATAAGGAACATCATGGAAGACCGTTTCCATGAGCGCGCAATCGAGAGTAGTGCCGGCATAGAGCGTTGGAATCACGGTCCCGGAAATGACAAGTGGACTGAATCTCGCTGATCCAGAATTAGAGGGATTGAACTGGTCAGGAGCGTAAATATCGCGATGAACACGGTGAACTGTCTGGCCCTTGCCCCAGTCTTGAAGGGCTGCATCGAGCTTTCCAACGGGCGGTCCGATGGTGGCCTCTCCTATCCGTGCTGCACACCGATGGCCTCAAGCTCAGCCGCCTTTAACACATCGTTCGGATGAGACTTTAGGAGCTCCTTCGGCATCTTGTTTTTGAGATAGCTGTTTGCGCTCCCGAACCAAAACGCCTTTTGCCAGTCGTCCTTGTCCCGAAACAGCTCTAAAACCTTGCTCATGACTGGCAGCGGCTTTGCCCCCTGTTTCCAATCCAGTGCATATGAGGGATAGAGATCGGCCCCCTTATAGGAAACAGCAAATATCTGACCAGCTCTCTTCCAGCGATTTGGCTGTGAACTGGGGTTCTTTCGGCTGAAGTGTGCCACCTTGGCAATATCCTGAGCTCTCACAAAGTCCTTGCTCTCAAGGATGGCTCTTGTGGCGTTTGCCCACATTCTTGCCTCAGCGAGTTTGTTCTCGGACAGAGGGATGTCCGGGATGAGAGCCTCAATCACAGCTTTCCACTTACGCTGGGCACGGTCGTCGATCACATCATCGATAACAAGAATGAGATTCTTGAGGGCTTGGAATTTAATGCGAATCAACGGATCTTCCTGCTCAGCAACGACGGCCAGGACCTCAGACTCGTTGTCTTTCAGTTGTGGCGCGACTTCCTTGGCTGTTCCTACTCGGAAAGACCAGTTGTGAGAACGATTTTGCAATTTGCCGGAAGTCATTCAAATGGCCCTCTTGCGATACATATTATCGCATACTTTTCATAATCAATATACCGATGAAGCATCCAGCAAACCCCTTGCGTTTCATTAGGATCCGGCTCAGATCCTTTATCTGGGGCGACTGGCAAGGCTCGGATGTCTGCAGGGGAAGAGTCCGAGAACACAAGCTTAGGCATATGAAGCTGCCGATGCTGAACCACATTCTGCCGCCCAAGTCGAAGTGCACCAAAAATATCGTTTCACAACGTCTTGAAAGCCGATGCAACACTGGAGCTCAAACAGGAAGAACCCCTGACGAGTTCATGTCTCCGATGGCGACATGCAGATCGTGTGAGCAGCCGTGGATTTTCAGTTCCGGCACATGTCTGGCGCACACTTGTGGGGTGAACCCCTCCGTTGAGACAACTTCGGTATTGGCATACTTGCCGTTGGTCGACGCGAACTACCACTGCGGGTTCTCTGTTTCGACCAACTGTTGGAATGTCAGTCGCGCCTAATCGGGGCGCGAGCGGTTTCCTGGCGAGTTGGTCCCATTCCAATTTTCAAATTGTCTGTCAGATCGGCATAGGGGCGGCGGTCACCCGCCGACCCCTGCCACCACCGTGCGTACGGGTCCGCACACGGCGGTTCGAGTTGGTTGCGCTAACAGCCATCGATCAACGTCGGAAGTCCAAGCGATTTGAAGTAAGCGATGAGCATCAATAATAACCTCTTGGCCAAAGTCCCTGTCGGCAAGGCTTTTCAGACAAAAATCGATTGAATTCCGCTATGGCGACTTCCTCGTACCGATATGCTTCCGGTGAATGGCTCGGCGATTTGTCACTCGTTGAGATCGGTTATCGCGGCGAAAAGAGATGATCTGCTATTTGCAAAAGCTTTCGGACGACGCGAGCAAGAAGGGATGAGTGCCGGTTCGGGCTACGGTTTACGACGGGGACGGCAATCAAATTCCGGTCTCTGGAACCTTCCCTGGCATCAACAAACCGGATGATATCTCATGGGATCCAGTGACCGGAAATATTTACGTTGTGAACGTCGGCAATAACGCGATGACAGTTTATGATCCCGACGGCAACCTGCTTACAACATCCGGAAGCTTTCTCGGCCTAAATTCGCCTGACCAGATCGTCAGCGACGGGAACTCTCTTTCGCCTCTCTACTTTGTCGCCAATTTAGGTACGGTGTCATTTGGATCATACCTTGGAGACGGCCAAATCACCGTTTATGACCGATCCGGAAATCCTGTCGTTCTGGGTGGCGGCTTTCCTGGTCTCTCGGCACCTGCCGGAGTTCTCGTCGTGCACTAGTTTAGTTTTTCATACCCTTGTTCCAGGCTCACCATTCCCAGCTGGTGCGGAGCCGGGTGCACTGGCCATTGTTAAGCTTTCCTGATTACGTGCCGTTCCGGTGTTCGAGAAAACGGTTCCGCGCCGGCGTCACCAAAGAGAACGAGCGAGTTCGATTCTGTTTCTGCAACTTCCGGCACTCACTGGCTTCTTCGCTGGTGAAGCTGAAGTGTGACCAAAGACAGTACAGGGCATTCTGCGTTTTCGCCGCGAGTAGCCCAGTGAGACGTGAGGAAAGAAGCCTCGACTCGCCGACGGGGCTTTTCATATTTGTGTTGACTTCCCGTTTCCTAGGGGTCAGAATCCGCTCGACTTGCATCTCCGAAGGGCAGTTGCCACCTGCTCGGAATTGCAACCCCTGAGGCGATCAGATATTCACCCTGGCCCTAAAATAGAAATTTTTCCCATCCGGCCCTGTTCGTCGGCCGAACGAACCCAATCGGAAGTTGGAATTTAAGAGAGCTGCGAGCTCGCATCAACGAGACGATAAGTTTGCCGGTAGTCAGACAACTTCCAGGAGTCTCTATGCTTTGATCCGCATGACAAAGAAACTGACGGCCCCTCTTTGTTGTGTCACGCATGCGACGTGTATCGGAGACGTTGCAGATCAACTTGCTGATCGACAACCACAGGGCTAAAGGGGAATCCATCCTTTCTGAGAGGGACGACCTATGGAGAACCGCTTTCTGAAACTCCAAGCAATCAGGGCTACGCTGATCACATTCAGCTTTGTAAGCAGCGCGATCGGGGGTGATCGCTCTGCAATGGAAGACGCGTTGAAAGCAAAATACCAACTCACTAAGACCGGAATTGATCGCGTTCGTATTACCCAGCCTGGGACTGTGTTGGTCATTTTGCAGGATGGCATCAGCGGCGATCTGTCGAGTGACATGAGCTTTCTGAATAACAAAATACGCGACGGCAAGTCGCAATTGTGGCAGGCGAAGCAGGTGTTCTTGTATGGCCGCTTTTGGGTGTTCACTGAGGAATGGATTTTTGATTTTCCTATACATGAACTCAGCCCATTGAGGTCTTACAATGGACAGCGAGTACCCTGATGAGTGTAGAAGCCCAGCAAGGTCACATAAAAAGCCCGTAGTCGTAAGATCCTGATCCGAACTGTTCGAGGAGAGCGCCAATTCTGGCAATCTGTCTTGACGTTTCTCACGGTGGCTGGAAACTGCGTATAGAACCCAAAGCTGTTCCAGTTCATTTTTGAGAGACCGAGGATTTCTTCACCGATGGTTGTCAGGTGAGACGCTCCAGCGTGTCCGCGTATGACAAGTGGAGCAGGAATACGTCTTTTGTCCTGATAGTAGTTCAATCGAGGATTGACAGCAAGGGAATCTGCGCGCGTGTGTCGAAATCTCACTCCATTGGCGGCACTTCAATGTCCAGTATTGTGTCTCCTGTAATGCGAACCGATTCCTCGACCGTTCTTTGCTTCTGCACCCTGATGATATAGTCTCCATCGCTTACTCCGCTGACCTCGTATGCTCCTTCAGAGTCCGTTGTTGTCGATCCGCGGACCATTTGATCGTCAACAGGTATCAACGCTACGTTCGTGAAAGAGGCCGGCTTACCACCCTGCGTTATCGTTCCACGGAGCCGACCCGCCCAAGGAAACTCGAAGTTGAAGACGGTGTCCTGAATACCTTCTGGGACTTGGATCGAGGTCGAAATACTCCGGAACAGAGAGGTCGATGCGACCAGCTCAAGACTTCCTGCCGGAACTCCCTCAATGCGATACGACCCTTCAAGATCCGTCGAGCCAAACACAGAGAACCCTCCTGGACCCCTCACAATTAGATTAATGTTTGGCTGTTCATTGGGAAGAGTTCCCGTGATTCGTCCGTGGAGTGTGGCTCCCGGCTTGATGTTAAGTAGGATGCCGTCCGTTCGCTGATTTTCTTGAACGATAATGTCCTGCCTCGACGCCTGACCAAAGGTGGCTTCAGCGGTTACCCGGTAGAGCCCCGCTTGAAGATGGTTGAAGCCGAAGAAGCCATTGGAATCCGACGCGATGGTTGTTCCGGTGCCATTGTTTTCGCTGAACAGGCTTACTCGCGCACCGACTACCGGAGTCAGCGAGTCGGTTCCTAACACTCGGCCCGAAATCTCACTGCCTGAACTCAGCCTGATCTCAATAGCCGTTCCCACTTCTGCCGATGGCCTTACCTGTCTTTCCGCATACAACGGTGATCGGACAACCAGCGTGACTCCTGTGGGCGGCAGCCCGTCCAATCTGAAAGCGCCATCGGCGTCTGTGTCTTGCGACACCGTCTTGCTACGAAAGAAAGTCGGGGAGGTTGCGTCATCGGATCCGCGGTAGCTTACGCGAACTCCAGGGAGTGGCTCTCCTGTCGCATCGTCCACGACTCGACCCGAGACCTCCACACCCTTGAGCAGGGAGAATACGATTCCCTCTTTCACCTCGCCAGCATGGATTTCCACGTCGCTTATGTTCGCACTTTGGTATCCCGGAGCCTGAGCTGTCAAAGTCCATCGACCCGGAGGGAGATCTTCCCACCGAAAGTGACCATCCGCGGAATGAAACCTGCCCATTTCCGAGCCCCCCGCCATCAAGAGCCGAAAATCGGTAATCGCGCTTCCGGTGTCCGAGTCCTCTACGTGACCGCTCAATACGCCGAGTCGCTGCAGCACAAGAACTACGTCGTTGTGCGGGGCCTCAACTCTTTGGTTCGTCGCTACATGTCCCGTAGCCTCTGCCCACAGAAGAACATTTGCTCCTCGTGGAAACTGCGTTAAGGCGAAGCGCCCGTCGCCATTTGATACTGTCTCCTCGATTATGTTCTCTTGCATGTTTCGGCCCAAAACCCTAGCCCCGACAATCGTGCGTCCATTCGGATCTTTGACAACTCCGCTAATCTCCGCCTGAGATGGCAGGAGAATTTCTGGGATCTCGATCGTGCTGGTCGCAATCTCAATCCGAGGTAGCCTTACTGTAGCCCGGTTCGCGTGGCTGATTGTAAGAGTGTAAGCGCTTTTCTCTAGGCCCCTTAGAGTCTTTGATGGTCGCACCGGAGATTGAAACATCGTCCTCGCCGATAATCCGTCCATGCGCCGTGAATCCTGCCGGAAGCCGAATCACGACTTCCTTTCGGTCTGCTAACACTCCTTCTCGCCCCAGCGACACGATACCCGGCGCATATCCACGTGCTTCGGCGAAGAGACTCATTCCAGGTTGGGAAGAGACTCATTCCAGGTTGGTCAACTGGCAGAACAATGTCGAATCTACCTTGGCCGTTGCAGGTACGAGTCAGGGCTGTTACCCCGCCTTCGTTCAGCAATCGAACTAACGATGAACTCTGTAAGACGGGCGGAAGTACTGCAACCACCCTCGCGTTCGGGACTGCTCGGCCAGTGTCATTAACGACCAGACCGAAAACCCGGGCAGCGGCATCAAGCCTAATGTGATCCTTCAAAAGGACAACTTCTCGGTCCACTTCCACCACATGAATAGGCGAAACTAGGTATCCGCCCTTCTTAACAATGAGCGTGTACACTCTCGGCATTACCGAGACGAACTGGAAATGGCCTTCGAGGTCCGTCACTCCAGTCGCGGTAACTCGCTTATAGTTGCTGGGCACCTCTGCGAGGCGCCCCAGCTCCAGGTAGACTTGAGCATTAGCAATAGGCCGATCTGTCCGAGAGTCGATGACGACCCCCGTGACCGTTGCGAATTTCTCCGGCGTCTCTTGGTGAGCAGCGACAGCCTTGGCTGAAAGAGCTACCAGGAAAAGTAAGACCGCCGTTCTTAATCTGAGTGAGCTGACTCGGATAATCATTTTCCACGCCCGGCTTCGATTGCGGACGACGGCAACACATTTGTTCGGTTTCTGCTGCGATTATCCTTTCTCACTCGAACATCCAGAACAAATGTTAACTCCGTTTTGTGGATGCCGCCGGTGATCTGCCAACAGCCTTCGCTTGGGAAGTATATGCCGCTCGACTGAAATCCTACTTCTCCGTACCCCTCCGGGATCCATGCCCTCAGTGGACCAGCCGGTCCATCCAGTCTCCGACCTGTTATCGTCAGGCGGCCTTCGATTCCCCGCCACCAGTTGAACTTCTGATTGAGCGAGCCATGCTCGTCCGGCTTAAGCAGCAGCCGTCCATCAACCGGCAACGCTGTCCATAGTTTGCCGTTTCCGTGAAACTCAGGTGAGGAGCTTGTGCCTCGGTATTTGCTCGGAAGTTGAACTCCATTGGGAATCGTAACCGGACAGTTGCGTTGGTCAGCTTTAAGCGCAGCGTTCGCATGGTTGGCACATTGGGTAACCAAACCTCCCAACAGGGCCAATACCAGAATGCCGCGCGCCGCCCCGAGCTTCCGTGAGTTCCGCATCTTGTTCGCTATACTATTTGAATCTGAGGATAGCTAGCTTATCTATCTTAGTTCGCCAATTCTACTCTTTGCTCTGTCGCCGGATTTCTACTCCTGGACGAAGAAGACGTCATATGCTTTGTGACCGACTGGGGTATTTCGCGAATCATGGCCGTTGACGTTTGCGACATAGTGAAACCAGTTCCCATACTGGTCTTGGCGCTCTGAAAGGTGGTACCGAACGCTAATCGAATCTACTCCCAACGACGGAAGTGAGTGGAGCTCCTCTGGTTGGCAAATGCCGTCGTGATTTTCGTCGATCCAGAGTCGCAGCGAAGAAAATATCGCATCTCGGTTGTCGATAATTCCGTCCCCGTTGCCCCCGTTTTTCGGGTCGTCATAGACAGCTAGTGCGGCAAAGCCATTTGGATGATCAGAACTGGGTTGGGGCGAGAAGTTGCCAAAAAGCTCCTTGCCGTTGTGGACCAATCCATCTGGACCCGGCAGAGCCAAAAATGCATTGGTGGCGCCCTCGGCAATCCACCTATTTGCACGGGATTGCCTGTGCCAGATATGTCGAATAATACGCCATCGGCCGCAGTCGTTAAGTGAAATCCATCGCCATTCAGATCGAGAATGATTGGGGAAGGGGGGCAGTGACATGATATCAAGTTGTGGTCGGCATGGTTCCGCCATCGATTACATAGTCCGCACCGTGGATCGATGCAGCGCGATCCGATGCAAGAAAAGCCGCTAATTCAGCCACTTCTTCCGGCTGCGCAGGCCTGCCAATCGGAATTCCGCCGATCATGCTCATGATGGCTTGGCGTGCCGCGCTCTCGTTGATGCCTCTGCTCTTTGCCAAAGCGACGATCATGCCATGAGCTCCGGAGGTTTCGATAAATCCAGGCGAGATCATATTGACGCGCACTCCCTTAGGCCCCACCTCATTCGCCAGGCCCTTGTTGTAAGGGCTCAGTGCCCCCTTAGCTGCGGCATAGGCCAGAGTGGAATCATAGAGAGGCAACCGGTGCTGGATGGACGAAATGTGCAGGATCACACCACTCTTGCGCTCGATCATTCCCGGCAGAAAGTGCCTGTTGCAACGCACGGCAGCCATGA
>WNFC01011893.1_pt1 | contig 15640 bp, 15 predicted proteins | sample 5400541 | NCBI WGS metagenome assembly WNFC01 (sample SAMN13153342, study PRJNA577476) | soil metagenome | isolation source: 120 cm saprolite under Douglas fir tree site 2 hole 2 replicate 1 | place: USA:California | collected 2015-04-18
GCAGTTTCAATAATTGCTGGTCTTCTACGTCAGCGGCGCGAAAGCCCTCGTCCGGGAACCTGACAGATCTTCCGTCCCGCGCCGCAACCATGAAGAAGCGCTCTCTAAGCTGGGGCACTCCGTAATCCGCCGCATTGAGAACGGCAGCTACGGGTCGATAGTTGCTCTTAGTGCGCGTATTGATTGCCGCTATCTCACGGTTTAAGAACGATATTCCTTCGTCTTTTTCCGAGTAGGCGATGCCATGTACATTTTCCAAAAGAAATGTTCTCGGCAGCGTGCCCTCGAGAACTGTGAGGAAACCGTCGAGCGTGGCTGCGCGTGGGTCGTCAAGCCGTCCTGACTCTCCTCTTGCCCAATAGCCCGATTTTGAGAAAGGTTGACACGGCGGTCCTGCTATGAGCACGTCGGGTTCGCCGCGCCGGAGGCCTGCGGTCTGAAGGATCTCTTCGATTCGCACGTTGTGGATATCCTCCTCAACCACTGGCCATTCGCGATTTCGTCGGATCGTTTCACACGAGTCGTGATCGAAGTCGAGTGCGAATGCGGTTCGGAACCCTGCGGCTTCGAAACCGTAATCAAGGCCTCCGGCTCCGGTGAAAAGGCTGACGACTGTTGGTCTGGACATGTGAATCACCTTTGCTCTGCTGCTTCGCCGAGGATACCTCGGATATCAGTCGTCCACCTGTTGTCGACTGCCACGTTGCTCGACAGTTTGCCCTCGCATTTTTTGTGAGGTTCGAGCTGGTCGGTGAGAGCAAACGAGTAATCCCACTGCTGAGTGAGAGCGTGAAGACATGCGGCCACCAGGCTGAAATCCTTCGCACTGTAGTATCGAGAGCATGGATCTTTCTTTGATGTGCGTGTCCTTTGAAAGTCGAGTCTTGGCAGGCCGTCGCGAGTTCGGTCGCGCAGGACATTCTTGCACTCTACAAAGAGTAGATCGCTGTCCTCGAACCTAAGTTGAACGTCTGGGCCGCCTTCTGCTTCGATTCGTTCGCAGTCTGTTACGCCGTCGACTTGCTGCAACTTGCGAACTAAATGAGCCTCCGCCACCCAGCCACGGACAGCCATTTTCAGACGTTTCGCTCCGGCGATCAGCGTGAGTACTTCGTCCTCGGACATCTCGAACTCGCGGGAGAGGGCGTGAACATAGGGGGATCTCGCTGCGTCGTCCGTTTTGACGTTCACCGGAGGTCTCAGGATCGCTCCGCGATTGTCAGCTAGTAGCGCGCGATGTCCCTGATCTTCGCCCCGTGCTTCGCGCTCGAAACGAACGTAATCCAGGAAGGACTTTGGCAGGCCACCAACAATGGTCTCTACCGGCTCTTCAGATCCGGTACGCCTAGATCGTTCTACCCAAGCCCACCGCTTGGCTTGTATTTGCTCGACGAAGGCCTCTTTAAATTCTAATGAGATGTAGTGCTTGGTCGGGCTATGCAGAACCGGATCATAGCCAACGAAAAATCCTTCGTCTGGGCTAATGCCGACAAGGAGCGTGGTGTACATTCCGAAGGGGTCCTGCCATAGCTCGTGAGTACCGGGTTCCTTTGAGCCGTACTTCAGCTGAAAGCGGTACTCATCCTCTGGTCGATTCTTAGTTTGCTTCTTGTTGGCAAAGAACGCATACGCGAGAATTCCCAGACGCTCGCCGTCTGGCGATTCGAAGCTAATTCTGAAAGGTGCGATTTCTGGTGGTGAGTATCGGATAACCCGGCAGCCGCACGCCTCGAGAGAGAAGATTATGAAGTCGAGGAGGGGTTTCCGATGGCGAAGGCTGACTGAGTATTGTCGATACGTGCTCCTCTCGGGACTGGCTCCGCTTCGTCTCATCGCCTAGCGCTACTATGATCGCATGCCACTCGTTCCTCGATACAGTGCTTTTCGACCTGCGTCATCCTCAGCTTCCGAAGTCAAGAAGCGAAATCGATCTCAGAATACCCGCGCTGAAGTCGTTCTGCGACGCGCGCTCTGGAAGCGCGGTGTGCGTTATCGATTGCAGGCCTCACTGCCTGGTAAGCCAGATATCGTTATTGGATGCGCGCGAACGGTTGTTTTCTGCGACGGTGACTTCTGGCATGGCCGCGAGTGGCTCGCGAGACGAAAAAAACTGGCTCGCGGAGCGAACGCCGCATACTGGGTTCCGAAGATCGAAGCGAACATGAAGCGCGACATACGAGTTACGCGCGAACTCCGGCGAGTAGGGTGGACCGTCATTCGAGTCTGGGAAACCGATATTCTGCGCGACTGTTCCGGAGTGGTCGACGCTATTCTTAGGAGGATCAAAAAACGAGTGTGATCAAGCGCGACGACGTAGAGCCGGCTCTCCAGCCGCCGCCGCCCGCTGAGAACGTCGTTCCGCTGACCCGCAACGACGCAACATTCGTTCAGACTCTCGGACCGATCGTCCTGCCGCCAAGGATGCCGACGCGCCTAACATCAAGCTGGCATCGCCGATCCGCTTCCAGCAGGACGCGCCGAGCTGCTCCGATTGCGGCTCGATCATGGTGCGCAACGGCGCGTGCTATAAGTGCCTCAACTGCGGAAGCACGAGCGGGTGCTCGTAATTAGCGGATCGGCGGCTTAGGTTTTCGGCTCGGTGTTGACTACGCGTGCCAAAACTGCGTCGATCGATTCCACGCGCCTTTGGAGCGCAGAAATGGAACGCATTGCGGCATCGATCTTCCGCTCTACGCGGTGGAGCGTGTCATCTGACGGAGTTTCTTCGGCCGCGATTTCGATCTCGGCTGTTACACCTGGCGAGATATAAGTGCCGAACTCGTCGAAGGCGAATACTTGATCGCGCATCAATCCGACCGTGCGGTCTCCGAATTCGAACACTTTGGCGCTGTCTTCAGCGATTTCTTCACGCGGCGGAGGCAGGGGTAGGGTCTCGTCGGTCATGGCCATACTTGCCGCAAGTGCCATGCCGAATAACTTGACCACCGTGACCCCAATCACCGGCCAGATGAAAGAATATGCGGCACATGCACTTCCGCGTCGCACCCTGGCCGACCTTGCTGAAGGGCGTATCCGCCGGCAGTTGTGTCGTGCTTCTTGTCGTCGCGTGGCTCGCGGCGCATGCGACGCCGCGCGCAGGTGTCGCTCACTGGGTCGGCGCTGCTGTGGCCTGGATTCCTATCGCGGTGCTGCTCGGAGCCCTGCTGTTCGTGGTCACCGATTACGAACTCGATGATCGCCGCCTCGCGGTTAGGCGGCTGTTGTGGCGGACGCAGATCGATCTGACCGGACTTACGGCCGTGTTTCGCGAGCCCGCTGGATTCAAGGGCTCGTGGCGCGTTTTCGGAAACGGTGGGATGTTTTCATTCACCGGCATCTTCTACAGCAAGGCTCTCGGACGGTACCGGCTGTTTGCGACCGACCCCAATCGTTTCGTCGTGATGGTTCTCTCCGCTCAGACAGTCGTCGTCAGCCCTGCCGATCCCGAGGCGTTCATTCACGCCATTCAGGCCCTCAGCGTGCCGCGTTGAGGGCCACCGGCGTCGGGCGATAGAGCTGCGGATAGACCCGCTTCAGCGCCTCGATCTTCGGCAGATCGTTGTACATGATGTACGGCTGATTCGGATGGTAGATCAGGTAGTCCTGATGGTAGCCCTCGGCTTCGTAGAAAGCCTTCAACGGTTCGATACGAGTGACGATCGGCGATTGGAAGACCTTCGCATTCGTAAGCTGCGCTACATAAGCGCGGGCCACGTGCTCCTGCTCGGGCGATGCGAAAAAAATCTCCGAGCGGTAGCTCGGTCCGCGATCAGGACCTTGGCGATCGAGCTGTGTTGGATCGTGCGCCACGGAGAAAAAAAGCTGCAACAGTTGCCCGTAAGTGATCTGCTTCGGGTCAAACGTGATCTCGACCGACTCCGCGTGCCCGGTCGTCTCGGTTCCGACCATCGTGTAGTGCGCGGTTGACGCCTCGCCGCCCGAATAGCCAGCGACAACCTTAGTCACACCGCGAACGTGTTCGAACATGCCCTGCTGACCCCAGAAGCAGCCGCCGGCGAGAACGGCGACCTGCGGGCTGGCCGCGGCCGGCGTATCGATCAGCGGGCTCGGAATTGTTCGATTGATGGTCTCCGCGCGAAGCCTGCAGCCGAACGCGAATGCGACGAGCAGAACTGTGAGTGGATATCTCTTCATACCGTATTAGATGCAGCAATTGTCGATCAGTTACGCCTCGCTTTTGTTACAGCAGTTTCACGACCTTGCTGGCCAGGCCCTCGTCGCCCTCTCCAGCACCTCGAGTTCCTTCAGCTTCGTCAGCGTCGGGTTCGACTCGAAAGGCGGTAGCACTGCGGCGCTTGCGAATTACCATAAGGCCCTGCGGATGAGTCCGTCGAACAAGAACGCTTGGAGAAAGAGCAAGATAGAACGGAGGCTCCCATGACCAATCGAGAATTTTTCATCGAGCGCTGGGACGCTGAGCAGCCGGCATTTATCAAAGTCCTGCGCGCGATTCCTGAAGGGCAGCTCGCTTACCGGCCGCACGAGCGCTCGTCGGCCGCCGGTCCGCTCGCGTGGCAGATCGCCGAGGAGCAGAAGCAGCTTTGTGAGCTGCTGGATGCTGGCGAGATCAATTTCGAGGTGAAGCTGCACCCCGAGAAGGTCAGCGACATCGCCAACGCTTACGAGAAAGCCACCAACGAGCTGCGCGGAAAACTGAAGTCTGCCAGCGACGAGAAATGGTCGAGCAAGGCAAACTTTCTTTCGAAGGGCAAGGTCGTGTGGTCGGACTCGGTGCAAAACCTTTGCTGGGGTTATCTGTTCGACATGGTCCACCATCGCGGACAGCTCAGCGCATACCTGCGACCAATGGGCGGCAAAGTCCCGTCCATCTACGGTCCTTCGGCCGACGACGCCGGCGCGTAAGCCCTTCGCCTAAGAAATATTGTGGGCGCCACCCGCTTCCGGTGGCGCCCACCCTCTTTGCTACAGCAGTTTCACGACCTTGCTGGCCAGGCCCTCGTCGCCGAGCAGCACCGTCAGGTTGGCCTTGTCGGCCACCTTCTCCAGGACCTCGAGCTCCTTCAGCTTCATCAGCGTCGGGTTGTTCTCGAGAATCTTGGCGGTGTTGGCCTGCATCCGCATCGACGCGGTCTCTTCACGCCGTGTGATGAGCGACGCCTCTGCGGCCTTCTTCGCCTCCGTGACCTTGTTCATGAGGTCCTTCATGTCACCCGGCAGGATGATGTCCCTGACGCCCGCGTTCACGATGGCGATACCCAGCTCCGCGGCCCGCGACCGGATCCGCTCGGACAGCTCGCTCGCGAGCGCGTCCTTGCTGACCAGCAGCGTGTCGAGATCCTTCGCGCCGACGGCCTCCCGCAGCGCGAGCTGCGCGCTGCGATACAGCGCCTGGGCCGCGCCGTCGACTTCCATCACCGACCGCACCGGGTCGGTGACGCGATAGGCGACCAGCGCATTCAGGCGCGGCGTGACCCTGTCGGCGGTCATGATCTCCTGACCGCTGATGTCGAGCACCAGCTCCTTCAGCTCGACGTCGACGAGCTTCAGCTTGCCGACGCCTTTCCAGAACGCGTACGTTCCGGCGCCGAGGGTCGACTGGTAGGCACCGTCGCGGAAGTAAACCGCAACGTGGCCCGGCTCGACCTGCATGGTCTCGATGAGCACGCTAGCCATCCGGCGACCTGACGATCGCCGAGAGCTCAGCATGCACGAGCAGTCCAGCGAGCGTACTGGCCCGGTTCGAGAATCTTCGCGAACCGGCCGTCGATCCAGACCAGCGCCCGCTCGTAGTCGTTGAGGTCGATGACGGTTGCTTCATCACCGAGCTTTTCCGACTTCACGATGACGTCGAGATCCTTGTGCACCAGCCACGAATCCCGTGCCGACACGACCTGAAGCCGCAGCTTCAGGAGCGGATCGAGGTACCAGTGCACACCCGGCCGCAGAACAGCGATCAGCTGACCTTCGCGCCACAGGAGTCCCCGATCGTGGACCTTGATTTTGATTCGATGGATCATTGGTACCTCCTAAACCGGCCGCGAATCGCTTCGGCGAATGCCACGCCTTCGAAGCGGAGCGTGCGTCGCCCGGGAGCTCGCAAAAGCTTTGATCGCACCAGCACAGTTGCGATGCTCCCTGCGGTCCGCCGCTTCAAGGCTTCGTCGCGCGCTTGCCATTCGTGCAGACATGGCGAGCAAATCGGGGTTGCTTTCCGCGGTCGGTGATCACTTACGGCGATCAGTCGTTTTCCAAGAGCCCAGGTGGGCGGCAGGAGTCGAACCTGCGCAGGACTTCTACGGTCCTTACCGTGTGCGATAGATACCCTCCTTCGTTAGAACCCGTTCACGGAACGCGCGACGAACGCGCCGCCGGCCCGGACGGTGTTATCGCCAAAAACAAAAAGCCCCTTCGACGCGTGGCCGAAGGGGCTCTCATCGAGCTCGATTCAAATGGAATCTAGCTCGGAGACGCACCTCCGGTGCCACGAGGTCCCGCAAATCGGTCAATCAATTGAAATTCGTATCGCATCAATGGGTCGCGTACCCTAGCAGTCCTGTTAGATGGAGTCAAGAGAATTTTGTTTACATCCGTTGTCCAATCGTGACGAACAGCCCGCCCTCGTGTCCCAGCGTACGAATCCAGCCGAGCTGCGCCAACCACCCCTCGGCCCGCCAATTGTCGGCGGCGCGCTCGAATAGCTCCTCCGAATCCGTTCCGAGCAGCGCGCTCGGATATGCGCGAACATACTCGACGCCATTCTCAGCGAACCAACCCTGCACCTCCGCGAGCGTGTGCCGGTGTTCCTCCGGATGTTGATATTGATCGCGCATCCACGCCTCCCGTCGCGCCGGCTCGTTCTTGCGATCGCGCAGTACCGGATCGGAAACCACTCCCGACAGCCGAGCGATGAGGCCGCGCAACCGAAACGGGATGCGCGCGAATGCGTTGTACAGCCCGAGCACGATCATTCCGCCTGGCCGCGCCAACTTTGCGACGGCAGCGAATGAGGCGCGCGGATTCGAGGTGTGATGCAGGACGCCTGAGGAGTAGACGACATCGAACGAACCCTTGCGGAGACCGGGACGATGCAGGTCTGTTTCGATGAACTGCACGCGATCGAGGCGGTAGCGCTTCCCGGCAGCCGCGCCGAGCTGCAGCGAAGCGCGAGTCAGATCGGCGCCGATCACGATTCGATCTGCACGCGCCAGATAAAGACTCATCTGACCGGTGCCACAGCCGAGGTCAAGGATGTGCGCATTGCCTGAGATCGCGCGATCGAGAAGGCGCGCGAATTCGCTGCGCTCGGCGCGAGCGCGTAACCACTCCACGCTGTCATGCGGCGGATAACCGGGGAATGGCGCGCACTCGTAAAAACGGCGGACGACTTCGGTGCACGTGTCGCCCGGCACACGCAGGTTGGGAATCCCGTCGGGATCTTCGTAGTGTGCCCCGCATTCAGGACACGACCAGTCCGCGACGAGCGCGCCCTCGCAGGCCGGACATGCGAGCAGCTCGAGGAAATCCTGTGCCGCGTTCACCAGATCGAATAGATGAAAGGCGCCAATGCTTCTACGGTCGCTGCCAGAATGAGCAGAAGTCCCGTCAAGCACAGGAAGACGGCCAGCGGAATGAGCCAGCGCTTTGTTCGAGTCGCTTCGCCACAAGCCAGATGCCAGCTCTGCAATCGAGCCGCCCGCGCTGCCGAAGACAATCAAGCCACGTTGAATCCTGCCACGCTTCTTGAGCACTCCGCTTCCTCCTTTCGCTTCGCCAGCAGCGAGCCGCGTTTCGTCACCCGGGTGCAGTCTGCGATCAGAACATCGATCCCGCTGCGCAGAAATGTCGAATAGCCCTCGACCGCGCGATTGACGATCGGCTCGCCGGCGAGATTGAGCGATGTGTTGAGCAGCACCGGGATTCCGCTGCGCTCTCCGTACGCGTGGAGAAGTGCGTATAGTCGCGGAGCCATGTCGCGCTCGAGGGCCTGCACGCGTGCAGTGCCGTCGACGTGCGTGACCGCCTGCAGTCGGCCTCGCCACTCCGGCCGCACTGGAAAGACACCGGACATGAAGCGAGCCAGACGCGCTCCACCGGAGGGCAGCTCGAAATAGCGGTCTGCGTCTTCGATCGGAACGACCGGCGCGAATGGCCGGAACTGCTCGCGGTATTTGATCTCGCGATTGAGGCGATCGCGCATTTCGGCGGCATGCGGAGCCGTGAGGATGCTGCGGTGACCGAGTGCGCGCGGCCCGAGCTCGAGAGCGCCTTCCATCCATCCCACGATGCGGCCGGCCGCGAGATCGTCGGCAGTTCGATCGATCACTGTTCGCTCATCCAGCTCATCCACGAACTGTCCGTCCTCGGCGGCGATCCGCGCGAGCTCGATTCCATCGACTGACGGACCCCAGAATGGATGATCGGGCACATCGCGGTCCACGTTTCCGAAGTGGATCCGATCCGCGTAGAGGGCGGCACCGACTGCGCAGCCCGCGTCCCCTGGCGCCGGCGGAACAAAAAGCCGCTCGAAACCCGATTCGGCAAGGACCCGGCTGTTCGCAACACCGTTGAGCGCCACGCCGCCTCCGAGACTCAGATCGGGTAATCCCGTCTCCTTTTGAAGCGCGCGTGCGATGTCGACCAGCGTGTCTTCGAGGACGCGCTGCACGCTGGCGGCGCAATCGGCGAATCGGCGGCCTTCCTCCGTTCGCAGATCGATCGGCTCGTATGCATTGCGCGGCGGACCGAACAGGTCGATGAATCGCGATGAATATGACCGCGCAGCGGTGCTGTGAAATTCGAAGTAGTCGAGATCGAGGAAGAACGCGCCGTCGGGCGTTCGCCGAATCAGCTTGCGGACTTTGTCGACCATCGTCGGACGGCCATAGCCGGCGAGGCCCATGACTTTGTACTCGTCTTCATTCACTTTGAAGCCGAGGTAGGCGGTGAACGTGGAGTAAAGCATTCCGAGAGAATGCGGAAATCTGATCTCGCGAAGAAGCGTGATCGCCGTTGCGCCGTTCGGACGCCGCTCACCATGTCCGATCGACAGCGTCGCCCACTCCCCGACGCCATCGGTCGTCAGGATCGCCGCCCGACGCGTCGGAGCGGTGAGGAAGGCTGCGGCGGCGTGCGACTGATGATGTTCTGTGAAAAGAATCTTGCTCGCCGGCACGCCCAAATGCGACGAGATGATTCCACGCACCCACACTTTCTCGCCGAGAGAGTTCTTCATCGCTTTCGGGAAGGAGCGCCAGGAGCGCGGAAAGGCCCGAAGCGCACAGGTGAGAATCCGATCGAACTTCAACATCGGACGCTCGTAGAACACGACCGCGTCCAGCGCATCCGGCTGAACGCCGGCGTGCTCGAGACACCACTCGATCGCCGACAACGGAAAACTCGCGTCGCTCTTGCGCCGCGACAATCTCTCTTGCTGAACAGCGCAAATCGGGACGCCGTCGATCACCAGCGCCGCTGCGGAGTCGTGATAGTGCGCCGATATGCCGAGAATCTTCATCTTAGTACTGGCTCTTCAGTGAATTGTTGTTGCGCTCGGGCGAGACCGGAGTCCAGCCAGCCTGGTCCTGCTCTTGAGCGCGTTTGGCAAGAAACGCGAAGAGCGGTAGCACGACGAAATATTGAATCGTCAGAAGAAGTCCGCCGATCACGCTGGCGAGCGCGGTCGCGAGTCGTAGATATCCCTTCCACAGCCGGCTGAGACGCGCGCGCCACAGATGCAAACGGTGACGCTCGCGCGAGACACGAACGAGTTGCGTGAGCGTGTAGTTCATGTGAAACATCTCGTCATGCAGGATGTCCTCGAACACTTCTTGTGTCGGTCGATCGAATTGCAAAACGTCGCGATAGACAGTGAATCGGCTGGCGGCTGACTTCTCTGATAGATGGAGAAAGGCGAGCATCGAATCGTCTGACTCTTCTTCGACTTCGAGGTCATCAAGACCGTGACCGCCTGGCGCGAGCCAATCGGCTTGAAACGCGGATGCCGGAGAGGACGCCGACGCCCGCAGAAGTTCCGCTGCCCTCCGGCGGAAGAGAACACCGTGGCGGTGTTCGTCCGTCGCATGGACCAGATAGAGCCGGCGAAGCAGTGAGTTTGATGTAACCTCCGCTGCGCGAAGGAGATCGCGTCCACCGTCGATCTCCGTTTCACCGAAGCGGAGCAGCTTTTGCACACGCCGTTGAGGATCGCGCCAGATCCAGCGGTGGAGAGGCGCGAGCCACCGGTCAAATCCATTCGCAGGAACCATTGATGACTGCCTTGCCCGATCGACCATTTCGCAAGTTCCAGATTGTAGAGATTGCGATCATATGCATTGGCTGTGCCCTGTTCGCGGGTGCCCTCGCCGCAAATCAGGAATGGCTCGATAGGCACTTCCTGCCGGCGTTCTTTGTGTCGCGCGCGAAATATGTTCGGGTGGAGCTCTATGCCCGCGTCGCAACAGCAGTCCTCGGCGTGGTGGCACTCGTCGCGCGACGCCAGATCGCGAGCGCCCTCGCACAAAACCCGGCGCGCAATCTTCGCGTTGCTCTGGCGATTATCCTGGCGTTCGGCGCGTCGGAACTGATGCTTCGCCGGACCTATTTACGCGCTGCCGAGGAAGTGCCGGCCCGAAAGGAACCGCGCCGCCATCTTGATCCTCGGCTCGGCTGGTTGTTCGATCCTTCGCGGCGCGGGTACCAGGGGAATAACGGTCGCCTCGTCGAATACGCGTTTGACGGGCGGGGATATCGCGTTCGGGGGGTCGGTGAGCCTGTGGATCTCGAGCGTCCGTCCATCGTGTTCACCGGCGAATCGATCATGGTCGGAGAAAAGCTTCCATGGGAAGAGACGATCCCGGCCCAGACCGAAAAAATCCTCGGCATCCAGAGCGCGAACGTTGCCGTGTCGGGCTTCGCCAACGATCAGGCGTACCTGCGGCTCAAAGAAGAGCTACCTCACTTTCGCCGGCCCGTGGCAGTCGTGTCGCTGTTCACACCAGGCGTCTTCGACCGGAACCTCGATGAGGACCGGCCGCACCTCGGCCCGGGACTGGTCTGGCAGCCGGCGGCGGACCGGTGGCGTCTGGCAAGGCTTCTCAGAAGGGTCGTGCGCTACCGCAGCGAGGAAACGATCGAGCGCGGCATCAGCGTGACGCGGGAGATCCTGCGCGCCACCGCCGAATTAGCGCGTGCGCGTGGCGCGGTGCCGCTCATCGTGGTGCCGCAGTTCGTTCCCGAGCTGCCGCGCGAGAGGGAGTTGCGGCGCCGCATCCTCGACGACGCTGGTCTTTCGTATGTGTGGGTCGAGCTCGACCCGAGTTCCCGAGTGCGGGATGACGGACACCCCGACACGCGCGCCGCTCGCGCGATCGCGGTCGCCATCGCGAATCGTTTACGCGAACTCAGCGGCACGGATTCTGGATACCGGAGGCGCGGATGAAATCACGAATCGCATCAATTCTTTTCGTATCGCTCATCGGGTTGAGCTGTCGTCATGCGCAGATCCCGCTGCCGGCGTTGTCGCCGGCGGCCGCGGGCGACACGACTGTTGCGCGCGGCGAATACATCGTGCGCAACGTCGCGGTCTGCGGGCAATGTCATGCTGCCGATCCGGAGCGCGACGTCGACGGACCTTTGAGCGGAGGAAAGGAATTCCGAGACTGGCGGATCGGCGTTTCGCGTGCTTCGAATCTGACCCCGGACAACGGAACCGGACTGGGGACGTGGAGCGACGCCCAGATCGTGCGTGCGCTGCGGAACGGGCAAGCCAATGACGGCCGCCTGCTCGCGCCGGTGATGCCTTACGAATGGTTTCACGAGATGTCCGACAGTGACGCGTTTGCGGTCGCGCACTACCTCAAGAGCCTTCCACCAATTCGGAACGAAGTGAAGCAGAGCCCGAGTTTCTGGTTCAAGCTCGGCAAGCTTTTCCTGGGACCGAAGCCGGCAATCTCGGCGACTTCACCACCGCGAGGCGCGACCGCGGAATATGGCAGCTATCTCTCGCAGCATGTCGGTCTCTGCGCCGATTGTCATACGCCACGCGCCGGCATTCGATCCACGCCGGACAGGAGCCGTCTCTTCGCCGGGACGAACTATCCGCCGAAAGACTTTCCTGCAAATCCATCGAATCTGACTCCCGACACCGCGACAGGCATCGGCCAATGGGGCGAGGCCGATTTTCTGCAGGCGCTTCGAACGGGAGTGGGTCGATCGGGTGCGCAGATGCATCGGTTCATGCCGTGGCGCCAGATCCGGCGAATGACAGACGACGACTTGCGCGCGATCTACCGATACTTGCGCACCCTGCCGCCGATTCGTAACGAAGTTTGGCGGCGACAACCGTGACCGATTTCGCGCCCTCTGACGGCGGGCGCTCGTCGACATTCCCGGCCATTGGCCTCGCCGGCGGCTTGCGCGACGCTGCAGCAGTAACGGCGGTCGGCTTTGTCGCCGCGATCGCGCTCCGCGTCGGCACCATCTTTCGCTATCGCATCGACAGCGACGAAACGCAGCATCTGCATGTCGTGTGGGGCTGGGCGAACGGTCTGCTGCAATACCGCGACATGTTCGACAATCACATGCCGCTCTTCCAAGTCCTCATGGCGCCGCTGATGCGACTGGCCGGCGAACGCCCGGAGACACTCCTTGTTGCGCGCATCGCCATGCTTCCGCTGTTCGTCGCGATGGCGCTGCTCACTTACCGGATCGCCATCAGTTGCCAACCGCCACGAGCAGCGCTTTGGGCAACCATCATCGGCTGTCTCGCCCCCGATTTCTTTCTTTGTTCCGTCGAATTTCGCACCGATGTTCTCTGGGCGACATTCTGGCTGGCCACCATTGCCATTCTCGTCGGTTCCCCTATGACGTCGAGACGCGCGGTGGCCGGCGGATTGATGGTGGGCCTCACCGCAGCTGTCTCTGCGAAAACAGTCTTGCTTGGGGTCAGCCTTGGCATCGGTGCAGTCGTTGCTCTCGTCGTATCGGGAGAGGGCGCCCTTCCGGCACGCGCGCTCATGAAGCGCGCGATCACATTCATGGGGGCCGCGGTTGTGCCGCTGTCATTGATTGCCGCGTACTTTGTCGCGCTCGGCGCGTGGAAACCGTTTCTCAATTGCACCATCGTGCATAACCTGGTGGCGGCGGATCATCCGCACCGGGTTTTCCTGCTCCCTTTATTCATCCTCATCATCGTTCTGGGGACGCGGCTCATCATGCGCGACGAGACCTCTGGCGGCGTGCGGAGACGTCGCGTCTTCCTGTTTGTCACCGCATACGCCTACTGCGCAGCGTTGGTTTGTCTATGGCCAATCATCGAGACGGAGCACTGGCTTCCTTTTTATCCAGTCGCAGCCTTGGCCACTGTTCCGCTGCTATTGCCCAAAGAGAGCGGCAGAAGGCCGCGGCTGGCGTTCGCGATACTCGCTCTCGAACTTCTGTGGATTGTTCGCGCCAGTACTCCATGGCGAAACGAAGTGGTGCCTTCGATGGTGTTGATCGAACAGGCGCTGAAGCTCACCGCACCGGGTGAAAGAGTCATCGATCTGAAGGGAGAGGTGGTGTTTCGGCGTCGCGCGTTTTACTACGTGCTGGAGAAGATGACGAAGAAGAAGATCATGAAAGCACGGCTCTCGGACACGATCGAAGCCGACATCATCCGGACGCGAGCGATGGTCGCGGTTCGCGATAATGAAAGTTTTCCACGCAGCGGACGCGCATTCCTTCAGCGCAACTTCGTGTGCGTCGGATGTCTGCGTGTCGCCGGAATGATCGTCCCGCAAAGCCACGCCTTCCGAATCGAGGTCCCCGCTGAGTACGGCGTGGTCTCCGAGCACGGCGATTTCCACGGGATTCTCGACGGCACGCCTTACCGCGGCCCGCGGTTTCTAGGCAAGGGCGTGCACACGGTGGTCGCATTCGCGTCATCCGATCAGAACGCCGTGATCTGGCAACGCGCCGCGGCACTCGGGTTCTCGCCTTTCATCACTGACCGACGATGTCCCGTTCGAGATCGAGAAACGTTGACTTACTGAATTCCCCAGCAGAACGGATCGCGCTGGTCGACGATCAGCGTCGATTCAGCGGTGATGTACGCCGTGCCGCGAATGGTCGGCAGGATCGCGCCATCGACGACGTTCACCGATCCATCGAAGGTTGTGCCGACGATACTCTCCTGACGCCACGTCTGGCCTTCTGCGAGCAGTCCGTCTTCGAACAGGCAGGCAAGCTTGGCGCTCGTGCCCGTCCCGCATGGCGAACGGCCATACGAATTTCCGGTGCTGAGGACGAAGTTCCGGCTGTTGGCGTCGCGACGTTTCGGTGGTCCGAAGAGCGCCACCTGATGGATCGGCTCTCCGGCCGCGCCCGTGACGCCATCGCGGACGAGCGCCTGGCGAATCGCGCGGGTCACCTCTGTCAGCCGTTCGACGCGCCCGACAGTGAGCTCCTCAGAGTGCTGGGCACTGAGGAAGAACCAGTTCCCGCCCCACGCAACGTCGCCGACGAACTTTCCCGCGCCGTCGAGATCGACCACCACGTTTTTTTTGTGGCGATAGCTGGGCACGTTCTGCACGGAGATGTCTCCCGAATCGTGGAGCTGCGTAGTCACGATGCCGACAGGCGTCTCGATTCGATGGGTTCCGGCCTTGATGTGACCGAGGTAGTCGAGCGTCGCGATCAGACCGATCATTCCGTGACCGCACATGCCGAGATAGCCGGCGTTGTCGAAAAAAATCACGGCGGCGGCGCAGGAAGAATCGGACGGCTGGCAGAGAAGGGCACCGACGAGATTTTCCGAGCCGCGCGGCTCGCTGACCGCTGCGAGCCGAAAGCGATCGTGATTGATGCGAAGCCGCTCGAGACGCTCGGCAACAGGACCCATGCCGAGGTCGGGGGCCCCGTCGACGATGACACGGGTCGGTTGCCCGGCCGTGTGGGAGTCGACGGCTCGCATCATCCGGAGAGAGCCGGCCACGGCCTGCGATTCTACTGGGTTGCCGTCGCCGGTTCAAAACAACACGCCACAAAAAAACGTAATTTGCGCTGATGAGACGCTTGTGGCGGCGGCTTCCAGTCATCGTGCGGGCGGTGGTGGTCGGCTGGGTGGTGAGCGGCGTCGGACATCAGGTGTCCGGCGTGCTCTTCTACGCCAATCTCCAATGGTGGCGCGCCGTGCCGTGGTCGGCTCCCCTCGTAATTCTGTGGCTCTGGATGTTTTGGCAGTACTTCGGCGGACGCTGGTGGCCGGCCTCAACGTCGCAAGCTCGCGCCGAGGGTCTGGCGGCGCGACCACTTTCGCCGCGCATGTGGCGATGGGCGCTCGTCGCCGGCGGTCTCGGGATGATTAGCATCGCGCTACTGAGCATCGTGCTTTCTCCGATCACGCCGAAGACCTTCAAGGTTTTCTACAGCATCTTCGTCCGAATGCCGTTCCCAACAGTCCGGGCATCATTCTCCATTCGGTCGGCGATGCGTTCGGCGTGCTGCTGTTGTGGTTCTATTGGAAGTACGGCACGATCGGAAACCGGCTGCTCGGCTTTGCCGCCGCTTCCAGGTCGCCGATCTTTTGGCTCTATGTCGCAGGGCTGATCGTATTCACGGCTGCATCGGTGTGGGCATTCCGCAAGCTCGCCAAGGTAGGTACGATGTCCGGCAAATGACG
>WNFC01004209.1_pt1 | contig 15638 bp, 12 predicted proteins | sample 5400541 | NCBI WGS metagenome assembly WNFC01 (sample SAMN13153342, study PRJNA577476) | soil metagenome | isolation source: 120 cm saprolite under Douglas fir tree site 2 hole 2 replicate 1 | place: USA:California | collected 2015-04-18
TCAACTCCAGCATGCCCCATTTTAGGATAGCATTGACCTTCTGTTGCAGCATAGGTACGAGGAAAGCATTATTGAGCGCGATGGCTCCGCTGATGGCAACGGCATCGATGCGCGTGAGCTGCGCCAGGTTGACGAGGCCAAGAGCAAGTTTATCCGAGAAGGTTTCCCAGAACGCCATATCTGTTATGTGAGCGATAGGACGCCCGTAACGCAGTTCGATCTGCCTGCCCCCAGTGAATGTTTCCAGGCACCCTACCTGACCACACAGGCATATTAATGTGTTACCGTCAAGTACCTGGTGTCCTATCTCAATCGAAGATGTAAGCGAGATTGAAGCTTTGCCGAGCTGTATGGCGGCTCCTGTTCCCGTCGAAACGGTCAGGTAAGCGCACCTGTCGATGTTGCGCAGGGCGCCAAATTTCTTTTCAGCCAGCAAGCCACACACCGTATCATGTGCAAACCGTACAGGACACGCGAAACATTCAAACAAGTCCTGGGCAAAAGGTTTGCCAATATAGCCAGGCAGGTTTGGTGCAAAGATGATTGTATGTCCATCCCTGGCGATACGCGCTGCGGCTGAGACGCCTATCCCCGCAAGGTCTTCTCTACCGCTGTTTTGTATGGCAGCGACGATTTGATGGATTTGCTCTTCATAGTTTTGCACGGTGGGAAACTTTGCAAGCACTACAAAGTCTGTTGAATCCAATGATTCAAATAATCCCAGGCGAGTGTTGGTGCCTCCAATGTCCACGGCGATGTATGTATTTGAGCTTGCCTGGGTGATCATAGTGCCCCTCTTAAGGAGTGATCAGAAATTCATTGTGAGTAGCATACCACACAACATTGTCCCCGCGATGAGCAGCGTACGCTTGACAACACATGGTTCACAAAGATTAGAATTGTAGAGAAAGAGCGGACTCCTGGTGAGACCTTGCAAAGGATGGTAAAGATGACGATATCAGTAAGCGGTACAGTCGCCCTCGTAGGGGCCGGCGAGTATCTTTCAACAATGCTACCGGTAGATAAAATGCTGCTCGAGCGGGTTAATGGCACACCGCGTGTAGTCGTGCTGCCAACCGCCTCGGCGCCCGACGGCGCGGGTGTACCGGAGCGCTGGGCGCGCATGGGTGTTGAACACTTCTCCCAACTGGGCGCAGCGGTCGAACCGGTTATGTTGCTGAATCGAGCGGATGCTGGCAAAGATGAAGTGGCCGCACAACTTGCCGCAGCAAATTTCATCTACTTCTCAGGTGGCAAGCCCCGCTACTTGCTTGAGACGCTGCAAGGCACTGCCTCCTGGCAGGCTATCCTGGGTGTCTTCGCTGCCGGCGGTATCATAGCAGGCTGTTCTGCGGGAGCAATGGTCCTCGGCAGTGAGTTGTTCGACTTTCCCCAGGTATGGCGCACTCTGCCGGCGCTCGGGCTTGTCCCTGGCATCGCCGTCATCCCGCACTTTGATGAACTGCCCGCATGGCTGGCAGGCACGGTCTCCCGCCCCATGCGAAAGGCGACGGTTGTTGGCATCGACGGCGCAACGGCGCTTGTTGGATCAAACGGCCAATGGCGAGTACACGGGCATGGCGGCGTTACAGTTTTCACGGAAAACGGCAAAAAACGCTATGCGAATGGTGAAGCAGTACCAATCGCCACCTAGTCCAGTTTTTATATGGGGCTACTCGCGCGCACACTCCATCTTGGACGCTGCAAGACGTTGGATAAGAAACGGTGCTGTTTCGACTCCCTTTCTTTTCCGGCAAAATACTCAGCCGATTACGGCTCTTCCTCTATCTCTATAGCATCTTCTGCTAGCACTCGCGTACGCTCGCGCGGCCATCGTTTGCGAATGAAGCCCAGGAGATGCTCAGGAATCCAGCGCAGGAAGTACGGATGCCGCAGTACATGCAGGAAGAGCTGGGGTTGGAGGTTTTTCCATATAGCCGGCAGTTGCGCTATCTCGCCACTGCGTCTCGGGTGCTCGGCACTGGCCGGGTCCGCCCAGCGCTCACGGACATAGATATCCCCCAGGCGCTCCAAAGTCACGGCCTGATCTGGAGCCGCCTCGGCCAGGGCATGCATATATTCGTAGGGTGTTTGCGAACGCCGTATTGGGATACCCGCCCAGTTTGCAAGCAGACAAATACGCCCGTAGACCTGTGCAGTTATCCCATAGCTGCGGAACAGGCGCCGCCACCAGACCCCGAAGTAAGCAATGCCTGACAGAATAAGCAGGAGCAAACCAACCAGCGTCAAACCAATATCCTGGCGCAACCCCTGCTGCGCGGACGCCGTGGTCACACCCGACTGCCCGCCACTGGTCTCTTCAGGCAAAGTCGGCTTACGACCACGAGTCCCAGGGGGGACACCAGGCAGGACAGGGCCGGTCGTGACGGTCGAACTAGCAGTCGGACGGGTAAAGGCCGAAAAGTGCGCCGACGGCTCAAAGTTGACCCAGCCATAACCGGCAAAATAGACTTGCGTCCACAGGTGGGCATCAAAGCCATGAATCAACCACTCGTGTTGTTTTACATCGTATGTCCCGCTGGTGTACCCTGCCACCACACGCGCAGGTATACCCACTTCTCGCGCCATGATGGCCATTGCCGTAGCAAAGTAGTTACAAAACCCTTGATTGCTGCCGTTGAACAGGAACCAGGAGACCGCTTCCTGGCCAGGCGGCAGAGAGACATTCACATTATAGGTGTAGTGGTCGCGCAGGTAGCTCTCCAGCGCCTCAGCCTTGTCGTACATGGTGGAGTAACCGGCAGTGATGGACTCTGCCAATTGCTTTATTCTGGGATTAAGATTTTTCGGTAGTTGCAGCAAGTTCGCGTTGAGGATATTCGGGTCATACCAGGTGACGGGAGGGAGCAAATCTGGATGAGCCGGGTCGTACGTAAAGGATGGAGCATCGGCAGGCATCGGGACTGTCTGCAGGGTCTTTATAGGGGCGGCAGAAACATAAGAGATAACTGTATAGCTATTCCCCGCTGCCAGTTTCCCAAGTTTCCGTACCCACGCAATGGTCGCCCCACTGGCTTTACTGGTAAGCACGACCACCGGTTGATTCGTCGAAGCAATCTGCGAGGCTCCCAGCAAGTACGGGTGCTGTTCACCAGGAGGATTCACAACGGTGATGTGCTGCTGCACGGGGCGTAAAAGCGTTGATCCATCGTATTTTACCGTGTTAGCATTCAGCGATGTTCCATCCGTTGAACCGTAAGTCCAGGCCCGGCCGTTATAAGTATCGAGGCTATCCGCCTCAAGGTACTGGCCGCCGCTATCATCGGTTTTGACAGTAAAAACAAGATCGCCGTTCAGATTAGGATTTCCCCCCAGCACGAGTGTGTCAGTGAAGTTGCCGTGACTCGCAATATTGGTGCCCCCACTGACCGAAATAATCCGATCCCAGACATTCTGCAATTGTACCCAGGGATTATTGTCGGCGCTCCAGACCTGTGCTGCGGCATCATTTGTATAGCCCCAGGGTAATAGCCATGCCAGGATCAGGATACCGATAGAGATCAACGCTCCAGCCTGCATAAACTCCCACCCCAGGTCATCCGAGCAACGCAGCCCCAGCCTTTTCCAGCGCACCGAAGATTCATAGAGGTTGAAACGCAGCAGCAGCAGCAGCGCAGCAACCAGAAACACTACCAGAAAGACAATATAACCCGCATCGATAAAGTTCAGGTTAATAAGTAGCACAACAGCATTGGCAAGAATCATGAGCCACGGTCTGCGTGTGCGATAGACAAGCCAGGCGCTTGTATACGCAAGCAGAAAACTAAGCGCGATGATAAAGAAGAGGAAGATGGAATCGTCACTACTGGTGCCCCCGGCAAGCGCCAGCAGCAACCACTGATGCATGTCATTGACCAGGGCGGCAACACTCCCCCCATAATCATTGCCCGCGGTCTGCCATAAAGCCAGCAGTATGCCCAGTGCAACGGCCATTACATGGACGAGCAAGCGTGGCATACGTCGCTGCTTAGCAGCGAATACCCCGCTGGCCAGGCCGAGGAGCGTGATCAACGAGAGGACATTGAGATGGTCTACCCAACCTGCTGCTTGCACGCACCAGATGGTGCTGTACACCACCGTGGCCAGCAGGAAAAGTGAAAACCACCCCTCTGCCAGGCCGATATGCAAGCTGGATTTGCGCGGCCACCGCCTGTTTTTGCCTGGACTACCGTCGCTTGGGCGCGGTTCTGCAATGATCTTCGAGAGACGTTCAATAGTCGCATCCTGCATTGCCATTACCTCCATCGTGCATAGCGTGCCTCGGATTTTCGTTCAAGCGCTTCAGTTAAGGAGGCTTCACATTTGACACGCAACACAGGTATTCCTGCACCTTCTAACAAGGCCAGAGTATCCTCATCAGGTGGCCTATTCTCAAATGATGCCGCATCTAAGCCTACGACAGCTACCTGCACACCACGGCGCTGAAGATGACGCAGGCTTTCATGCCAGTCCCTCGAGTTCGAGGGTGTAATCACAATAGCAACAGTATTCCGCCCGAAATGGAATGCATCCAGAGCCAGGGCTTCTTTCAACTCGGGTCCTGATCCCGCCTCGACAACGGCAAGCATTTCAAGCACGCGCTCAACCTGGCGTTCGCCACGATCCAACGAGAGAAATTCACGTCGTTGTGCATTCATAATCATACCTAGAGACAGGTCCTGGCGCAACAGGTATACAGCAACCGTGGCAGCAATGGTTACGCCATATTCCTCGGTCGAATGTTCACCCTCGCCTGCCTGCACTGCTTCGTTCAGGTCAAGAAATATCCACGCATCCAATGCGGGATCAAGATCGAATTCCTTCACCATTAATCTATTGTAATGCGCAGTGGAGCGCCAGTGTATACGATTTTGCGCGTCTCCTGCTGCATAATCACGAATAGTAGTGGCGTTGGTCGTGGCTTGCAGGGCGCGCCGTGAACTGCGGCCACGTCCGGGCAACCCTCCCGTAAATAACACGAAACTACTGATTGGCAGCACACGCGGCAAGACGAGCAACTCCTTCGGTACCGTGAGCATTATACGCCGTCGGAACAGGCCAAATGGGTCCCCACTGGTGGCTGTAACAGGCCCCAACTGGAAACGCCCGCGCTGCTTACAGACAGTTCGCGCGCGCCATGTCGCCCGCTTGCGACCACCCATACTCGCGACATACCCTGCGCGGTGTCCCGGCAAGGTTGAGCTATCGGCAATCTGTACCCACAACTTGGGCATTACACTCACATTGTCCAGCATGAGCCGCTCATCGAAGATCTCACCAACCTGTACGCGCCCAACACTGGCAGTGCGCCGGAAGATCATCTTGCGCAGGCTGTAGCGTGCCCAGATCCAGGATAAAATGAACAGGGTCAGCATGACATAGGTGAGTAAGTACAGCACACGCCAGCCGCTGCTGATTGCAAAGAAGGCCAACACGATTATCAGTAGGATAGCTTGCCAGGGTCGCATAGATCAGCGCCCCTTTCCACCACCGACCCATGCACCAGGCACAGGCACACTCTGCAAAATTTCATCCAGGACGGCGGTAGATGTAATGGCGCGTACACGCGCTGCCGGTGTTACGATGATACGGTGTGCCAATGTGGGCTTCACTAAAAGTTTCACGTCGTCGGGAATAACGTAGCCACGTCCACGTATCGCAGCTATAGCCTGAGATGCCCTGTACAAGGCCAATGAACCGCGAGGACTGGCTCCCAGGTAGATGTTGTTATGATTGCGCGTGGCATTGGCAATCATAACGATGTATTCTCGAATAGTCGGATCGATATGGACACCGCGTATCTGCTGTTGAATCAGCACCAGCTCTTCCGCAGTCATAATTTGCACCAGGTCGTCCAACGGATGATGATATTGATGCGTATCCAGAATATTCATCTCATCGCTGGCTTTGGGATAGCCGAGCTTAATGTTCAACATAAAGCGGTCGAGCTGAGCTTCCGGTAGAGGGAACGTTCCTTCATATTCGATGGGGTTTTGCGTCGCCATCACCATGAATGGTTCGGGTAGATGATAGGTGACGCCGTCAACCGTCATCTGCGTCTCCTCCATCGCTTCCAGCAATGCCGATTGCGTTTTCGGAGTAGCGCGGTTAATTTCGTCGGCCAGCACGATTTGGGCCATGATTGGCCCGGCCCGGAACTCAAAATTGCCAGTTTTCTGATTATAGATGGAGACCCCTGTTACGTCGCTTGGCAAGAGATCTGGGGTAAACTGGATGCGTTTGAATGTGCATCCAATGGAGCGAGCAATTGCCTTGGTCAGGACGGTTTTGCCAACGCCGGGCACATCTTCGATTAAAACATGTCCCTGGCAGATGACAGCTATGAGGCTGAATGCAACCGATTCAGCTTTACCAACTATTACTTTTTCGACATTGTTAATTACTCGTTGAACCGCACTAGCTAGATCTTGTACCGACAGCATACTTTACTCTCCAATAGAGCCTGGTACAGTAGCGTTGGTGACGGCCTCATCTATAAACGCTTCGCAGGTACCAGGCAAACTTCTCGACGACTGCTCATTTCATAGTGTATCACGTGAATGCAAAAGCTTAAAGCATAGGCAACAGTTATGTATATTATTACGCCATGACAAACGTGTTTGTTTCATCTGATTTTTAAGTCTACACGCGTCACCTGAAATGTTCCTGAAAACCTGAGTTCTGACCTCTGGTGAGATCAGCAAGAGTATGCTATACCCATGTTGGCAAACAATCAATTTATGCGCTTAACGCACTGAACAAAGTTACTGATGCCATGCTCCCTAGCGAAATGCCACCGGTACCACAAAATAGAAAAGAACCAGCGCGAAGAAGACGGGTACAACCACATTAAGATATTGTTGGCGAATTCGGTTTTCACGCTCGCAATACTGCGAACCCTAGCTCCAGAGCTATTTGAAAGTCGGGTGAATGAGCGGGACTGTGTTGTACGAGACTAGAATACTTGACCTTGCTTGACTCGACTTTTAAATAGCTCTGATAAATCTTCTATCGTCCTTGACGTGTCTTACTGAGCAATTTACAATAGACCAACTATCAAATCAGAGGAAGAATGATTTCTGAGATGAATATTTGCTTTAAAATTCTTGGAGGAGATTGAAGATGGCCGATAGTGCACCTCTACTACAATCCGCTAACCTTCCAATCGGTACTACTCTTCTTACCTATCGAGGTCATCCTACCGGAGCAAATGTAGCTTGTTGGTCGCCTGATGGTAGCCGTATCGCCTCTGGTTCTGAGGATGGGACGGTGCAGGTATGGGATGCGGCTACAGGGGCTACACTCATGAGTTATTGGGAGCACTCCAATAGTGTGAGTGCGGTGAGCTGGTCGCCCGATGGCAGCCGCATCGTCTCTGGGACTTGGGATATGTTGCGGGTGTGGGATGTGGAAACGGGAGTTACGCTGGTAATTTATCAAGAGCATCTCAATGGGATGAATGCAGTAGCCTGGTCACCCGATGGCAGTCGCATCGCCTCTGGCACTGGTGAGACTGTTCAGGTGTGGGATGTAGTAACAGGCACCCAACTGGTGACTTACCAGTGGCATAACAGTTGGATGGATGAAATGGTGGATGAGTCATTTACAAGAGTTAATGTATGTGCAATAGCCTGGTCGCCTGATGGTAGCCGTATCGCTTCAGGTTACCATACTTATCTTATCACTGAAGACGGAATGTTGCAAATCTGGGATGCAACTATTGGCACCCGAGTGTTAACCTACCAGGGATATACAGGTGGGGTGAACGTGGTGACTTGGTCGCCTGATGGTAGCAGCATCGCTTCTAGCTCTGATTGGTTGGTGCATGTGCGAGACGCGGTCAAAGGAACTGTCTCGCTGACTTACAAAGATCATTTCAGCTGGGTGAATTCAGTGGCATGGTCACCGGATAGCAAGCGTTTGGCTTCTAGCTCTAGTCAGTCAGTTCAAGTGTGGGATGCAGTCACAGGCACTCAATTGGTGGCTTATCAGGGACATTTTGGCAAGGTAAGCGCAATGGCTTGGTCGCCTGATGGTGAGTATATCGCTTCTGGTTCTTGGGATGGGATAGTGCGCGTATGTGATTCGACCACAGGATCTATGCTAGTGACTCAATTGGGGCATTCCAATAGAGTAAGAGAGATTGCTTGGTCATCTGATGGCAAACATATCGCTTCTTGCTCTTCGGATGGGGAGATTCAGGTATGGGATATGGTCGCAGGAACGATGTTGATGACCTATCAGGGAAATTCGGATTGGAGGAGCCTATTTGCTTGGTCGGCTGATGGAAAGCGTATCGCTTTTGGTTCTGGTGAGAAGGTGCAAATCTGGGATGTAACTACATGTACCCAACTGATGGCTTTTGAGGGGCATTCCGATACGGTAAATGCAGTAGCCTGGTCACCCGATGGCAGTCGCATTGCTTCTTGCTCCGATGCGACAGTGCAGGTATGGGATGCGACCACAGGTGTCCAACTGGTGACTTACCAGGAGCACCACAATAATTACATTTGGTCATATAGCATGATGATTGATGTAATGGTTACTGTGGATACGGTAGTTTGGTCATCCGATGGTGAGCGCATCGCATCTGGCTCTTGTGGAGGAGAGATTCATGTATGGGATGCAGTTACCGGGTCGACGTTAGTGACTTACCGAGAACATGCAAGCGAGGATTTTTGTCATGTAATGGCGACTTGGTCGCCCGATAGTAGCCGTATCGCCTCTTCTGGCTCTGATGAAATGACTCATGTGTGGAATGCGGCTACAGGAGCCATGCTAATGACTTATCAGAAGCATTTTAGTGCCGTGGACGCCGTGGCTTGGTCACCTGATGGCACGCATATGGCCTCTATCGGCGATAAGATTGTGCAGATTTGGAATGCAGTTACTGGGGAGTTGCTAGGAACTTATCGAGGGCATTCTGATGGGATATATGCGTTAGCTTGGTCGCCTGATGGTAACCATATCGCTTCAGCAAGTCGTGAAGTACGTATTTGGCAGGCTGTATAGCATTGAATATGTAATCATCGGTCTATCTTTCAAAGTTTCTCTACTCGTGATCAAATTTCTCTATGTTCTGTTTGGTGTATGGCTAACGCCAATCTCTCATAGAGATGTGTCAGAGTTATTTGAAAGTCGGGTGAATAAGCGGGCTAGTGTCGTACCATAGCGTGATACTTGACCTCGCTTGACTCGACTTTTGAATAGCCATGCTCTAGCTCAAAACAAGCTTGGTTTTTGAATTCGCCAACAATATCATTAAGTGGTGGAGGTCTCAAAAAAACGGAAAAGACCTCTACCTTGCATGATTCCTGTATAGTTACTCACACTAATGGGGTGCGTTGTACTACATAGACACACTTAATTGAGAGTGTATGGTGTTACGTTGAAAGGGGGGATAAACCATGTACGATCCAACAAAGCCTGGATATCATACGCACAATCAAACAAGGATACCCCCTAACTACGAACCTACTATTCCAGATAATCCGTATAGCTATTCGCCCTACGATTTACAAAATATTCCTCTTCCACCAAAACCGCCACATGTACAGAATAAAGTAGCATTTGCCCTGGCAGTGGCTCTAGGTGTGTCGCTGGTGGTTATCATAGTGCTGCTTGCAGTGTTGGCCAGTTTTGCCACTGGGAAGCTTGCCTCTACTACTGGAAAAGGGGCTGATAACAAGCCTACTGTTATGCCAACTGCTATAGGAGAAACAGTGACAAAGGACACGGCCTCTGTGTTAATGAAAGCCATTATTTCTGCTGGCTTCAATAAAGATGCGGCAGATAACTATCCGTATACTGATTGGACTTGTTGTCAATATTATCCAGAAGGCGGTGCATATGCATTCTATGACCATAATTGGTGTCCAGGAGACGGCCCAGGTGGTTGCTGGGTTCATATAGCTGTATTTAAAAGCCATATTGAGGCAAAAGCAGATGCCGATACTCTAAATGCTACTGATAATAGTCAAGGTGCTTATAATATGGGTGTAGATACAGTAGATAATTGCCTACTTACGTATGACCCTCTAGTCAATCCTGGAGATGATAAGCCAATAATAACTGAATATGAGCAGGTTATGTCTCAGGTTTGTGTAGCCGGTAATTAGGTCAACCGACTACTTATCACGTATAATCCCAAAGATGGTAAGTGCGTTAAAGACGATTCTGAAAGGGGAGACTATACCAGTTCCTAAGAGAGCTTCACTTGCTCCCGATGATGTTGCATAGAATGACTGGTACGGGTTGATTTGGTACGGATCGACACCTACGCAGGTTGTACTCACTTAAGGGGAAGGCATGAATCGTAAGCCAAGCCTGTTCCTGATGAATCGGAAACGGGAGGAACAACCCACGGAGCGGAGCCACCACACCAAGGGAGCTACTTGTTCCTGCCAGATTGAGAAACAGGAGCAGCAGCCCAGGAACAAGAGGTAACAGGCAAGGAAGCGCGGCACACTTTGGCACTCAAATAGTGGAGCCTGGCGCGGATCGACACCCCCGCAGGTTTGACCCGCTCAGGGGTAAAGCAAGATAACAGCACCAAAGATTACATACTCGTTGCATAGCGTGCCTGTCAATCAGTGCTCCAGGCGGGCCGCTCCTTTGTAAGCAGCATGTAGTTGTCCGAGCGGGGAGAGGAGACATGTATGGGAAACAGACATGGAGACAGGAAGCAGCAATTCCCGCTCACCGGACAGGAACAGCCGTACCAGCAGCCCACGCCGCAGGTCAAGCAGATGACCGTTTTGCAAGAGGCGTATAAAGAAGAGATATGCAGAGAGGGGAAACGCCGTGCAGCTCGTTGAACAGCATTGCATCAGGAAAAGTGACCCGCGCTACAGCGTGATTGACGAAGCGGCTTTCAAGTCGAAGAACTTGTACAATGCTGCTTTGTACGAGATGCGTCAGGCGTTTATCCATCAGAGCATCTATCTCTCCTATGAAGAGATGGATACACGCATGCAGCCGCATGAAGCGTACAAAGCCCTTCCAGCAAAGGTGTCACAACAGGTCCTCAGGCAACTGGCTGATTCATGGAAAGCGTTCAGAGAGGCAAAAGCGGCCTATGAAGAAGACCCGTCCAAGTTTACCGGACGGCCACGACTCCCCAAGTACAAGCACAAAACTGAGGGGCGTAACATTCTTACTTACACCATGCAAGCGGTGAGTCGTGGGAAGAGAAGCTTGCAACGCGGCATTATCAGGCCCTCGATGCTGCCCATTGAGGTCAAGACACAACAAGACTCCAAGCAGATCGATCAAGTACGCATAGTTCCTCGTAACGGCCATTACGTCGTAGAAGTGATTTACCACAAAAAACCCGTCCAGGCACAAGTAGACCCCTCTTACTGCGTTGCCATTGATCTTGGCGTCACCAATTTAGCGGCGATAACAGCAAACCGTGTAGGCTTCGTGCCTCGATTGGTTAACGGTCGAACGCTGAAAGCCATGAATCAGTGGTATAATAAGCGCATGAAAGAGCTCAAGCTGTGCCTTCCCAAAGAGGACCGAGAGCGTGTCACCAGGCAGATGGAGCAGATTACCAACAAGCGGAACCGTCAGGTAAACCACTACCTGCATGCCGCCAGTAAGGGCATTATCGACTTTCTGGTAAAAGAGGGAGTGGGAACGATCATTGTAGGGAAAAATCCGCTCTGGAAGCAAGAGGCAGGCATGGGCAGGCGCAACAATCAAAACTTTGTGGCTATTCCTCATGCCAGATTTATTGATATGCTCACGTACAAAGCGTCACTTGTTGGCATCCAGGTAGAAGTACAGGAAGAAAGCTACACATCAAAAGCCAGCTTTCTTGATCTGGACCCGATCCCTACCTACAAGCCGAACGATGACACGGAGTACACGTTCAGTGGCAAGCGGATTGGACGGAGAAATCGCCTGTACCGCACAAAAGATGGACAGATCATCTGTGCGGATGTGAACGGTTCGTACAACATCTTGCGCAAACGTAAGCCTGATGCGTTTACACATGTAGATGCAAAGGGAATAGCGGCCTATGTAGTTCAGCCCTTACGGTTAGCAGTAACCGTCTAAATCAAACAAAACGTGTGGTGTCCATAAAACGCCGTACGTTTTGGAACTATGCTATGATTGTGTCGATGACAAACCTGCACGACGGTAACGATATTCAAGAACTGCATGCCTACGTACGTGGACGGGTGCAGGGGGTCGGCTTCCGCTACTTTGTCGTTGAACATGCCCTGATGCTTGGCCTGCGCGGATATGCACGCAACGCGAGAGATGGCAGTGTAGAAGTACTGGCCCAGGGACCTCGTCCTGCCCTGGAGCGCCTGCTCTCCCTGCTGAGGCAGGGGCCGCCCGCAGCCTACGTGAGCGAGGTACAAAAAGTATGGGGGAAGCCAAGCGAACATCTCAGTGGCTTTCATGTTCGCTGGTGAAGAGAAGAGGAAGATTATGATTGATCGCGAAACTGTAAAGAACGTAGCAAAACTGGCCCGCCTGGGTCTGACCGAAGAAGAGGTTGATGTGTTTGCAAGTCAACTCTCTGTCATCCTGGAGAACATCGCCAAATTACAGGAGGTCGATGTGAGCGGAGTGTCGCCCACCGCGCATGCATCACGCTTGAGCACTATCACGCGGGCCGATATCCCACAGCCGTCATACCCGCCGGAAGTATTACTGGCCAATGCCCCCGAACAGGAAGCCAACTGCCTGAAAGTCCCCGCGGTGCTGGAGGAGTCCTGATGACCGAGTTATATAAACTGAGCATTCACGAAGCCGGAGAACTATTACGCCAACGGAAGATCTCTTCGGTCGAACTAACCCGCGCCCATCTAGACCGCATTCGAGCGGTGGATGAGAAGGTCAAGGCCTTCACACTCGTGACCGATGATCTCGCCATGAAACAAGCAGAGGAGGCTGACCGGCGCTTTAGCAGCGGAGCCACGGTATCCCCCCTCACAGGCATTCCCCTGGCGATCAAGGACGTAATTTGTACGAAGGGGATCACCACCACTTGCAGCTCCAACATGCTGAAGGATTTCAAGCCGCCTTACGACGCGGCAGTGATGGAACGACTCAATGCGGCAGGCGTGGTAATGCTTGGCAAGACAAACATGGATGAGTTCGCAATGGGTTCTTCCACCGAGCACTCCGCGTTCTTCCCTACGCATAACCCCTGGGACCTGGAACGCGCCCCCGGTGGCAGCAGTGGCGGTTCCGCAGCAGCAGTAGCGGCAGGCATGGCGATGGGCGCCCTTGGAAGCGACACCGGCGGCTCGATTCGCCAACCTGCGGCATTGTGCAGCGTTGTGGGCCTCAAGCCGACCTATGGCCGGGTTTCACGCTATGGGCTGGTGGCGTTCGCCTCATCGCTCGATCAAATCGGCCCGTTTGCACGCAGCGCGCGCGACGCCGCTCTGATCTTGCAGGCGATTGCGGGCCATGATCCACGAGACTCGACCAGCTCTCCCGATCCAGTACCAGACTTCAGCGCAGCACTGAATGGCTCTATCAAAGGCCTGCGCATCGGCGTACCCGAGGAATACTGGGTAGAGGGGACGCAGCCAGGAGTAGTCAAGGCCGTGCGCGACGACATTGAAAGACTGCGTGAATTGGGAGCTGAGGTCAGCGAGGTTTCCCTGCCACATAGCAAATACGGTGTTGCAGCTTACTATATTATAGCTCCGGCAGAAGCCAGCGCTAATCTTGCTCGTTACGATGGCGTCAAATATGGCTATTCCTATCGCGACACTGACGACATATGGGAGGCGCTGGAGAAGACACGCCAGTACGGGTTCGGCACGGAAGTCAAGCGCCGCATTATGCTCGGTACCTACGCGCTCTCTTCCGGCTACTACGATGCCTATTACAAGCAAGCAGAAAAGGTGCGCACGCTGATCACCGAGGACTTCACCCGCGCCTTCGAGCGCTTCGATGTACTGGTCAGTCCTGCTTCACCCTCAGTAGCGTTCAAGATCGGAGAGATATCCGACCCATATGAGATGTATCTCCAGGACGTGTTCACCATTCCGGCGAACCTGGCGGGGATCTGCGGCGTTTCAATCCCAGGCGGGTTTAGCAATGGTCTGCCCGTCGGCTTGCAACTGCTCGGCAACTTCCTCGACGAAGACGTTATCCTGCGTGTCGCCAGCGCTTTCGAACAGGTAACCGATTATCATACATGTTGGCCCAAGGCCGTGTAGATAAAAACCGGGGCGAGCGCCAGCACGCCCCGCCCTGGAGTATGGATGATACGTCGTACTGTTGCAATTGCTCTATTGTTCATCTCAATCAGCACCATCATTGCTGTGCCCATTCTCGTCTTCACACCAATGGGGGCGCGCCTGTTCGATGGATCACCCCCAACTGCCACGGTCACCACGCCGGCTTTCACCCCCCTTTATTCCCCAACGCCCACTCCTAAACCCACACCTATCCTTACTGCCAGAGGGAAACCGCCGGCGATTAGCGCAACCGAGGCCATTTTACTGGACAACGATACTGATCATATCCTCGACGACCTGAACGGCGAGAGCCCTGTGCCGATGGCGAGCACAACCAAAATCATGACCGCCATCATCGCAATCCAGGTAGCCGACCTGAACAAGATTGTTACTATCCACCAGGATGCAATTAACGAAGTAATGCTGCACAACGGCAGCAGCGCGCAACTGCAATTGGGCGACCAGTTGACGCTCCACGACCTGCTCTATGGCCTGATGTTGCCCTCCGGCGACGATGCCGCTATTGCTATTGCCGATGCTGTAGGGGGATCAACTGCAAATTTTGTGAACATGATGAACCTCTTCGCGTATCGCCTGCGCCTCTTCCAAACACACTACCTCAACCCCGATGGGCTGACCTACTACGACGCAAACCACCAGCCTTTACCAGGTCATTACACGACGGCTTACGACCTTGTACGCCTGGCCCGCTACGCCATGTCCATCCCGCTTTTCGCCCAGATTGTTCGCACGCAACATTACCAGCTTCTCGCTACTGTATCGCACCACCGTTACTCATGGGACAACACAAACACCTTGCTCGCGACGTACCAGGGCATGACCGGCATCAAGACCGGCTTTACCGTCGAGGCCGGGGCATGCCTGGTTTTCTCCGCCACTCGTAATGGTCATCACCTGATCGGTATCGTCCTGCACAGCATCGATGAAAATCACCGCTTCAATGACGCGAGGATACTGCTCGATTGGGGATTTTCGCTGCCGCTACTGCCGCCGAGTCCATGAGCTTGATAGAAAGAATCACAGCGCCTCGGGCAACTTCGGATAATAGCCCGGGTTCTGCGAAAAGTCGAAGGCCTCGTAGAAGTCGCCGATTTCCTTCAATCCATCGCGCGGTGGTTCTGGCGGACCTTTCGGCTTGCCATTGGCAGCATCGTTATTCGTTCCCGGAGTAGAGCTATCAAACTGGTGATTGATGCTTGCCAGCGCTGGCAAGCCAAAACGGCGCTCGATGAATTTCAAGATCGAGCTATGCTCATATAAATACCCCGACACATAGCCACGCCTGGCATAGGGAGAAACGACCAGCGTTGGCACACGCATGCCCAACCCGTAGGCATCCACCTGCCGGGGCGCAACATGATCAAACAACCCCCCTCCCTCATCATAGGTCAGGAACAACGC
>WNFC01004498.1_pt1 | contig 15635 bp, 7 predicted proteins | sample 5400541 | NCBI WGS metagenome assembly WNFC01 (sample SAMN13153342, study PRJNA577476) | soil metagenome | isolation source: 120 cm saprolite under Douglas fir tree site 2 hole 2 replicate 1 | place: USA:California | collected 2015-04-18
CAACGCTAGCTGGCTTCAAGAGGGTAGGTCTGCACTACATCGCGTTTTCTGAACTCGCGATTGCAAAGACAAGACTTGTGTCGCATCCGAACTCAAAAATCGCAGAAATTGGCACTTCCGCGACGAACATCGGTTAGGCGCATCTCATCGCCAACTGTGGGAGAGGACGCGGTGTCACCGCGTTACTGCCGGGCTGGAGTAGTGGACGTGAACGAGTTCCCAGCGGTTCCCGGCGTGGTTATAGATTTGCATCTCTCTGCCGTCTGTTTGAACCACTGAGCCGTCATTGCGCCGTTTCGCGACGAAGTGCCAATAGAACTCAACCCATGCCGTGTCGCCGTTCACATGTAAGGACACGTCGCGCACGGTTAGCTTCCGCTCAGAAAAGGACGAACCAAAGAACTTGTAGATCTCCTTCACTTCCTCCCAGCCGTGTGCGTGCCCCGCCGGATGGATAAACGATACTTCCGCCGAGGTTTGCCAAACCTGCGAGGCGAGATCGATGTCCGCCGCGTCTAGAGCGTAAGCGTCAGGCCGTCTGACGCTTACTCTAGAGCTGCCGTGTACCTTGCGATCTGTTGTCGGATGGCATCCCCGGCGGCTTTGGCGTCATCCGCCTTATTGCGGGACGATCCAGGTAACGAGAAGGCAAGGGCGAGGAGCCAGATCAATCATGTCTTGCGGGTTGAGCGAAACATCTCTTTCCAACCCCCTGATTGTGCTTATTGTGCGCCGTTTTTCAGCGTCCGGGCAACCGAAACCCATGCCTTCAACATGATTGGAGAAATCAGGCCATAGCACTCAGAACCCGCCAATGAGCGATATCGCGATATTACATCAACAATCCACAGTCTATCGCGAACACCCACAAAAATGATAAGCACTGCTTGGGATACGGGATGTCACGGATCAATGTAGTGCTCACGACCTTGACCCCTGTGCGTCTTAAGGAAAGGGTTACCATCGTCGCCGTTGGGAGTAAGAACCAATGAAGAGCAAAGCTGCATTCTTCCCTTTTCCCATCCTCGTACTGGTTCTACTCACTTTGCCTTCTCAAGCCAATGCAGGCCGAGCGGGATTTGATATTCCGCAACCCAATGGCTGCCACCCGGTAGGAACTAGAACAGAGGTGCTGAGAGACGCACACCGAAGCCGGGACCTGCTAATCACGATGTGGTATCCGGCAGTCGAACGCGCGTCCGCACTTGCACCCTACATGGACAAGCAGACTGGGGATGCGCTGGCCGAAGATTGGAAACTGCAACCGGATTTCCAGCGCCTCGTGCGCACTCACGCAAGACTCCTGGAGCCCATCGCTGAGGGGGGGCCTTTTCCAGTTGTTCTTCTGGAACACGGAGCAGACGTCGTGCCGGCTATCTACACAATTTTGGCCGAGGGTCTGGCGAGTAGCGGTTTCATTGTGGTTGCCACGAATCATCCGCCTGCCTCACTGATTTCCGTGTTTCCGGACGGGCACGTACTCAAATTCACAGCCTACTGGCCGGTTGAAGCCGATTATCGAACTCAAGGTGTCGCCATTGGTAAGTTCATCGACGAAGTTTTGGTGGCAGATGTGAGATTCGTTCTCGACCAGCTCCGGGAAATGAACTCGCGTGACCATTTCTGGCGGCGCCAGCTGGATTTGTCTAAGATTGGAATTGTAGGCCACTCATTGGGCGGAGCGACAGCAGCACTCGCCACAAGGGAGGAACCCCGCATTCTGGCAGGCGTCAACCTGGACGGCTCCACCCTTCCCGGCATGAACGCGGATGTTCGGCCCGTTCCAGTGCAAAAGCCGTTTCTGTTCCTTGCGGCTGAAGAGCACGCTTCAAATCCGGCATTAGCTGGAATTCGTGAATACGTCGGCAGCGAATCGAATTCCTACTACGTCATAGTGGGCGGAGCCAATCATGGAAGTTTCACCGACGCCAACCTGCTTGCTAGTCGCTTCTCCCGAGAATCCCCACCGGACGACGGTGCATTTGAACGAGCCCGGCTCACGAGCCTCTTAACCCGATCTCTGGTCGAAGAATTTTTTGCCAAGTATTTGAAAGCTACTGTTGCTCCCGATCTCGACCTGGTTGTGCGGGTAGATAAAAAGTAGCGGGCGGCCCAAGCGCGAGTCCTTCGAAGATCGCAACAGTACCCCGGAAAACACCCCACGTGGGTGAGCACGGAATATTTTGAAGATCAGCCCTGAAATAATTTTAGGCACGGCCTGCTAGCCCGAACGCGGGATTGCTGGCGTAAACCTACTAGCCGGATCCTCTCGGCCTGCGGGGAGTCGGGGATCATCTGTTTCTCCGTAAATGGTCTTGAGATTGTGCTGGCTCGTGACTCGCGCTTTCAACGCGTTTTCCCAATCGCGAGTCGGTCGCTCGTGTCATGCGCTCTCAGCGATCGTGAGCACGATAGTGAGAAACAACTTCCCCCGATTTCGGTGTTGACATCGTTTTGCTTCGAGCCTAACTTACTTGTCATTGTCTCGGGGTGCCAACCGTTAGCTCAACTTGCGAGGGGCCCAGCCCTATCGCTCAGCTCAGATCTTCCCGTGGGGGACGTACACGATGGTCCAAGGACTTCTCCACTCCTTAACAAGGTAGAGGGCTCGATCGTTGGCTTCGCAGAACATTCCGGCTGGAGATTTTGGACCGCTCGCCTTCACACTGGAAGGGACGAAATTCCAGGTGCAGCGCAAGAGCGGCGAACTCACGATCACTGTTGGTACGCTCGCTACTCTCTCCCTTCCTTTCGATGAAGCTGACAGTTTTCTGCAAACTCTGTTTGGAGTTTCTCCTTCGGATCTTCGCCTGCCGGCACCTCCACAGTGGTCGTCTCTTTCCGGATTCAGCCTGGCGGGATCGACCGGTTCCCATTTCACGATACCGCTCAACGTGAATGCCGGCATTGTTGAACTGAAGACCCTGGAACTCGCTTATCAGCTCCAGGGGATTGGTTTCCTGCTTCAGGCGGGAGTGACTGGCGACGGCGGACTGGGACCGCTGGAGTTCTCGTTTGAGAACGTTGGCGTTCAACTCCTGCTTGAGGCGGGAGTCGGCCCGGGCCAGTTGACATTGACGGCCAGCTATCTTCCGCCCACCGGAATGGGCCTGGTTCTTAACGCAGGTCCGATTATCGGCGGAGGTTTTCTCTCCATCGACGTTCCCAATGGGCGCTACGCCGCAGTCCTCCAAATATCGCTGTTCGGCCTCTCGGTGGAAGCCTTTGCCCTGATTGACACCAAGCTTCCGGGAGGAGAGAAAGGCTTCTCCTTCCTGGCGTTGGTGTTCGCCGACTTTGAGGTAATCGGCGGCATACAACTCAGCTTTGGATTCGTGCTTACCGGCGTCGGTGGAGTGTTCGGAATCTACCGCAGCGTGAATACCGACGCCTTGCGCTCAGCGGTACTGAGCAACAATCTCGACCATCTGTTGTTCCCGGACGATCCCATCAAGAACGCGCCCGCCATCATCAGCGACCTGCGCGCGGTATTTCCTCCGACCCGTGACGAATACATCTTCGGCCCGATTGCGCGGGTGGGATGGGGAACGCCTGTCATTATCGAAGCAGAGATCGGATTCGTGCTCGATCTGCCCCGCTTCCTGATCGCGCTGCTGGGAAGCGTGGGAGTTTATCTTCCGATCAAGCCGACGCCGATCGTGGAAGTTCACATCGACATCGCCGGCAGCCTCGATCCCGCCAACAGCAAACTCGAACTGACCGGCTCGATGCACGATTCGCACATCTTGTATTACACCCTCTCGGGCCAAATGGAGTTCATGCTGAACTGGGGATCTCCACCCAGCTTCCTGTTCTCTCTCGGTGGATTCAATCCTCACTTCACGCCGCCTCCGGGCGTGCCCTCGATTGCGCGCCTGCGACTCGACATCGGTTTCGGAGACAACCCGCGCATTTCCATGCAGAACTACCTCGCCGTTACTTCGAACACATTGCAGTTCGGAGCGAAGAGCGAGTTGTATGCCGCAGCGGGGCCGTTCAACGTTCACGGATGGATCGAGTTCGACGCTCTGTTCATCCTTGCGCCGTTGTACTTCATCGTGGACTTCAGCGCGGGCATTGATTTCCGCGAAGGCGATGACGTGCTCGCGGGCGTTCATCTGTCGGCGACTCTGAGTGGACCCAATCCATGGCATGCCGAAGGTGAAGCGTCGATCTCGATCCTCTTCTTCGACGCCTCGGTCCATTTTTCTGCGACGGTCGGAGACAGTGCGCCTGCGTCAGTCCCGCCCGCTCCCGATCCCGCCATCCCGCTGGCGGCAGCCATTAGCGATCCTCACAATTGGAGTGCGGTGTTGCCGCCCAGTGGCAACGAAGTGGCGATGATCAGTCCGGCTGCGGCTACAGGAACGGTGCTGGTGAACCCGCTTGGTGGTGTCGCTCTGATGGAACGCGTCCTCCCGCTCAATAAGAGCATCACGCGTTTTGCCCAAACGAAACTTCCGGCTCCGGTCGAGTTCGATCTGCAAAAGGTGACGACCGGAGGAGTGCCGCTCACCGATCTGCGGACCCAGCAGGATAACTTCGCGATTGCGCAGTTCGAAGACTTAAGCGATCAGGACAAGCTCTCGCAAGCGTCCTTCACGAAATTGGATGCGGGCTTCTCCGTGGGAAGCGGGGTGGCGCGGGCAGCGAACTCCGCGCCGGGCGTACTCGATTACTACACTGACTACTTCGAACCGTCCGGACTCACCATCTACGTTTTACCCAGCTCCCTGCAACAGGCATTGATTGCGACCGCGCCAAGTGCGCTTGGTCCTTCGCAGTCGATCGGGGTGCGGAAATATGCTCTGCCGCCAAACGCGGTGCGCGCTGTGGCAGTGAACGAAGCTTCGTTCTCGGTGGTTTCCACTACCGATCTCTCGGACCAAGCGCATGTCACCGGCCCAGTTTCGAAATCGCTGGCCTACGATGCGATGAAAACATACCTGGCCGCGAACCCCGAAGCTCGGGGAACGATCCAGATACTTCCCACCCACGAAGTCCAACCGGCGGGAGCCTGAGCATGGCCGATACTTCAAACGCGCAACTCACATTTCGTTCGTGGCTTCGACGCGGCCTCGCGACCCAGCAAAAGCTGTTGAACCAGAACGACCCGCGAGCCAGCGTCAAGATCGACGTTGCTATCGGCGGCATTGCCACATCGCCCTCAGTCAATTTGGCTTTGTACGGGCCGGGCGATGTCAAGGGACTGAACGGCAATGCGGTCATCCGGACTTGGCCGAAGGCGGGCGCGCGCAACGTTGAAGCCAATTACTTCCCGCTCATTGAATTCGACCAGGCGGACCTGCCATGGCGATACAGTCCGCAAGAGAACAACACCAACAATGTCCAGCCGTGGTTGTGCGTGATCGCCCTGGAAACAGGGACGGGCAAGGTTTTCCAGCCGGGGCAGGGCCAGTCGCTGGCGGTGCTCAACGTGAATGCTTCGGTGCTGCCGGACCTGGGCGAGTCCGCCCTGTGGGCGCACTCACAACTGCATGGGCCAGATATCGCCGACAATAACGCGCTGGCACAGGCACTGGATAATCAGCCCCATTATTTCTCGTCACGCATTCTGTCACTGAGCATTCTGAAACCGGAGACAGAGTATACGGCGTACCTGGTGCCAACGTTTGAAGCCGGACGTATGGCAGGTCTGGGTCTCAACAGTGCCGCCGTTCCCGGAATGAAACCCGCATGGGCGGCGGGAGCGGGAACCGTCAGCCTCCCCATCTTTTATCAGTGGTCGTTTGAGACTGGGCCTCAGGGCGACTTTGCTTCGCTGGTGCGCAAGATTCATCCCAAACCACTTGCTCCCCAAGTTGGATTTCGTGAGATGGATGTTGCCTCTCCCGGCCTGAGTTTGCCGCCTGCTGCAGATACCGCATTACCAGTGCAAGGCGCGTTGAAGCGCTATCCCGAGATTGTCTCTCCTCCGCAGATCGGGCCGACGCACGACACCTGGCTTCAAGACCTGACCAAGCTGCTGAACGAACCAGCGGAGCTGTTCAAGACCGATCCTGCCAAGCCGCTGGTCACGCCTCCTCTCTATGGGCATTGGCACGCGGCGCAACCGGAAGTCGTTCCCGCCTCGCCACCCTGGTTCCATGAGTTGAATGAGGATCCGTGTACTCGCGTTCAGGCTGGCGCAGCAACCCTGGCCGTGCAGAAGGAACAGCAAGACTTGCTCGCGGGGGCGTGGGACCAGGTGGGAGCAGTGCGGGCCGCGAACGAGCGGGCTCGCTGGACCGAACTGGCCGTCGAAATCAGTTCACGCTTGCATCAGAAGATGCTGGTGGCAACGTCCACTGCGCAGCCCGATACCCTGATGCGCTTCACCTCGCCGGTGCTGTCGCGGGTGATGGGCAGTCCTGTGACCATGGCCGCGTTGCTGGCGAACAGCCCGGTTACCGATGGCGCGCTCTCTGGGCAGTTCCGGCGAATCACGCGGCCGCGCGGACCAGCAGCCCAGCGACAGACACGCGGGGCAACGCCGACGGCTCCTTCGCTGATCGACCGCATGAACCGGGGCGAGTTTAACCCGGCCCCTCCTCCACCAACGCCGAGTGGAGTTTCCACAATCGGACGTTTCAAAGGTGGCTTAGTACCCAGTTGGCTGACGCCGGGGCTTTTGAAGCTGCTGAAACTTCTGCCGTGGATCTTGATTGTGCTCGCTGTCGTACTGGCGATTGCTGCGGTTGTCCTGTTCGCCATGCTCTCTCCGCTGGGAGTAATTGCGGTGATCGTTGGCGCGGCCGCAGCCGGCGCCAGCTTTGCCGTGCGCAAATGGATACGGGGTTTGGAAGCACGAGAGGACCTCGCCGACGGAACTCTCATCGGCGACATAATTCGCTCCGTGACCGTTCCGGTCACCTTTGTCCCGTCAACCTACGCGCCCGGCCCGGCAGGGGTTACGACACCATTAGCAAGCGCCGGCACGGGCAGCGTCGTCGTGAAGAACTTCGTGTTGGCAGCCGCAAACTTCTTCGACAACCTTGCTGTTGTGCCCTTCAATCCTCCGCCTCTCCAGGCTGTTTCCTTCGACGATCTGCGCAGAAAACTGACAGTCGCATTGGACCCCCACACCACCATCGTGGAAATGTTTCGCAGTCAAGTGCTGCTATCGAATCTGGCCTATCAGATCGGTGGCGGGGCAGCCGCGCAAATCAATGCCGGCCCGAGCTTCACCAAGCCGTTCTACGAATCCATTAAGAAGGTGTCACAAGACTGGATTCTGCCGGGCGTGGACAAAGCTGAAGCCAACACCGCATCGCTGGTCGTCACGAATCAGAAGGCGGTGGAGTCGTTCATGGTGGGCGCCAACCACGAAATGTCGCGCACGCTGTTGTACAACGAATACCCCACTGATCTGCGCTTTACCTATTTCCAGCAATTCTGGGATTCGCGTGGTGTGCCGGGCGCGCTCACAGCGCCGCAAGACTTCTTCGACATCAAGCCGATCCATACCTGGGGCGGCACGAAACTCGCGGCCAACACGGGCCGTCACGAACCGCCGGGACAAGATGACGTCGTGCTCTTTGTTCGTGGTGAAGTGTTGTTGCGCTACCCCACAACCATTGTTTATGCAGCTAAAGCGGTGAGGAATACCACCGATCCCAAGCTGCCGACGTTGATTTTGCCGCCCGATAACGACGTCAACGCGCATCTGTTTCCGAACTTACACGGGTCTCTCGATCCTGACATTCGCTTCTTCGGATTCCCTCTGTCGATTAAGGATGCGCTCGCCGGAGATGGATGGTTCTTCATTTTGCAGCAGCACCCGGGAGAGCCGGTATTCGGCTTTGATGTGGAGAGCCGCTCTCCGTTGGTTTCGTTCAAGGAAGTCACGTGGAAAATGGTGCTGGGGTCACCGGGAGTGGGAGCCGCCGTTGCCACACCACGCTACCTCTCGTTTGCGCAGGCATCGCCGGCGATCCAGCAATTCCTGGCCACGCAAGGGCCGCGTGGAATGAAGTGGGGATCAACGTCAGCTGAAGTAGCGTCCGCCACGTTGCGGCGACCGACACGAGTGGCGTATCACGCCAAGGAAATGCTTCCGAGTTAGCGCATGCCAGAAATCACGCCACAACAAATCGAAGCATCTCGCAAGGCGCTCGCCGACTCGCTTCAGCAACGCGATGCGCTGCTACAACAACGCGCGGCCTCCCAGGCGGCTGCGACCAGTGCGGCGAGAAGATTCGCGCCGGACGATCCACACCTCCTCGAACTTAACAAAGCCGCCCAGCAAGCGGACCGGAGTTGGCAGGCCTCGCATGAGGCAGTGCGGGGCAGCCAGAGCGCATTGCAGAACCTGGTAGCGCAGTATCTCGGCCAGGCAGGCGACGGCGACTTCCGCTCGCTGAGTACCGAATATCCCATCGCACTTTTCCCGGTGCGAATTGAAACTCGCTTTCAGATCTCAGCGCGCAATCCCCGTCTGCAAATTCGCGTGTACCCGGATGAGATTCTGGCGGATGCGCACGAGCCTTTGCTCACGCAGCAGGAAGTGGATGCTGGCCGCGCTTACTGGACTGCGAGTTGGGCGGGTGGAGAAACGCTCGAGGCATGGCAAGGACTGATCGCCGGGCGCAGCACGCAGCGAGCAGCCTGGGTGGCTTCTCAAACCCAGCCTGACAATTGGGCGAAGCGCCCGGCCGGAGCGCCTCATTTTGTGGATGGGCCGTTGCGCCCCGATGTATGGACGCGCGGCGTGGAATCCCGCACGCTGCCCGACCGCTGGATCGCACAGGCTTATCGCGGAGGAAAATTGGTCCACCAGGCGGTCAGTAGCGCCATCGTCGAGCCGCTGGTGCTGACATTGAACCCGAATGCTGACCCGAAAGATAAAGTCGAGCCCTACGGCGACGGTTTCAAGATTGCGAAAGAGTTGCAGTGGACGATTGATTTCGCGGCCGCCCAGGCTGTCGGCATGGCCTTCGAGATGCCGCTCGATCCCCAGGAACTTCAGCTTGGTTTCGACCGCTTGTTGGTGTTTGGCGTAAAGCCCTCGGCCACGCCTGCTGCCAATGCCGATTCGCTAGTCGCGCTGCTCGACAACCATCACTACACGCGCGGCCTTGGGTTCGTGAAACAAGGAACGCCCACCAACAATACGACGGAACAGCCTTCGGGATTCCCACCACCAGATCCTAACGGTGCAATCAGTTTCGCGGTCGAGCGCAACGATCAGGGGCTCACGGCGGATTCGGACGGCGTGCGTTTCATGCGAGCGCTCGGTGTGAATACCGATGTGGCCTCCCATCTGGCAAATGCCGGAATCACCGAGCAGGTTCCCGCCCGGGCCATGAATCAGGCTCTCTTCCCCGTGACGATGGGATACTTCCTTGAACAGATGATGGCTCCGCAGTTCGGCGACGATGTTGTCGATGCGGCTCGCGATTTCTTCCAGGACCACTTACGCGCGCGTGGCCCGCTGCCAGCGTTTCGTGTCGGCGCCGTTCCGTATGGAATCCTGCCGGTGAGCTCGCTGAATGCTTGGGTGCCAGACCGCCAGACTACCTCCGCGGAACGGCAACTTCCGGACTTATTGCGTCATCTTCTTCCCTTCTGGCAAAGCGCCGTCAATCAGGCGCCGCACGTGGGGCAGACAAACGATCCCGATGGCGATATGGCGAAGATCCTTGCCATGGAAGCGAGCGCTCGCGAAGTCTGGGTCCGCAGCTTTGCCGGCAAGACGACCATCGCGAATGCCATCGCCATGTTTGGCATTAACCCGGCAACCATCTATCAGGAAGTGCAGGCGCTGATTACGACGAACGTGTTGGCCTCGCTCGGACATCCAGAATGGATCGTGCGCGTGATGGAGTTGATGAACCTTAGCGCGGCCGCTCAGTTCCGCTACAGCTTTGTGACGGATAAGCCGCTGTCCGAAACCGATCCGCTCCCGGATGCCAGCAACTACATCGCGCAACTGGCCGCGGCCACCACGGTCGATCAGATTCTGGCGGGCTATAGCGACAAAGAACCCACCGCCCTGCTCTATCAGTTGTTGCGGCACGCTACGCTGCGCGAATGCTATCGCGTGGTTTTCAACACACTGGTCGATTACAACCAAGCGACTCCAGACGAGCGCATTGAGCCGGAGCTGACAGCGGTGGCAGTCACTCGCACTCCGGTTCGCACCACGTGGCAGCGCATGGCTACGGTTCTGCCAGCGGTCTCGAGCCGGTTTCTCGGCGACGCCGTGCTCAGCGAGGTAGCGGCCTTTAATGTGGACATGAGGTCCTACCAGACCGCGTTAGGTATTCTGCAGAAACTGCCTGCAGCGGAACTGGACCGCCTACTTACGGAGACGCTTGACGTCTGCTCGCATCGTATCGACGCATGGATCACTGGCCTGGTATCGGCCCGGCTTGATGTAATGCGAGCGCAGAACCAAACGGGCGTTCACGTCGGAGCTTACGCCTGGGTAGAAAATCTGCAACCAAGATTCAACCAGCGCACCACTCCAGTGGAGCTTCCGGACCCTCGCCAGGTCGTCGCGCAAATCGATAATGGGGGCTACATACACGCCCCGACGATGACCCACGCATCGGCAGCGGCAGTCCTGCGCAACTCCTACCTGAGCCAAGTGGATGGAAACCGCCAGCGCTACGAGATCGATCTTTCTTCTGCAAGAGTGCGCCAGGCAGCATTCGTGCTCGACGGAGTGCGGCAAGGACAGCCGGTCGGCGCCGTGCTCGGGTATATCTTCGAAAGCTATCTGCACGAGCAACAGCTCGACCAGTTCGTCGACGGATTTCGCGCGCAATTTCCGTTGCAGTCCAATCCCGCAACCGATACCGGTCTGCCCACGGAAGGCGTGGCCGCACGCGACGTCGTCGATGCACTGCGGTTGCGCAATGCATTTGCGGGAGGCACCGATGTGTTCGCTCCGCTGAGTCCGCCTCCCAGCGCCGCCGAACGCAGCAACATCACCGCGCAGTTGCAGCAACTGAATGAAGTCTTCGACTCGCTCTCTGACCTTCTCATGGCCGAGTCGGTGTATCACCTAGTACAGAGCAATACCTCAGGAGCGTCGGCGGCCTTTGACGCAGCCGTAGGTCAGCCTGCTCCTGATCCCGCCGTCGTTCAGCAGCCACGTGGCGGCACGTCGCTGACGCATCGCCTGGGAGTGGTGCTGGGCACGGATGCAGGCATCGTCCCTGGGAAAAATCCGCGCGGAAAAGCAGAGCCTTATCTTCACACCTGGGTGGGTAGCCTGCTAGGGGACCTGGCCAAGGTCCAGTGCAGAGTTGATTTCACCGGTGGCGCGGGCACACGAAAAATCAGTGTTGCGGATCTCGGCCTGGAGCCGCTTGACCTGCTGAGCCTGTCGCGGTCAGTAGCCATAGGAGCGGTGGCGTCCGACGCGCACGCAACCGAACTGGATCGTAGAGTGCACGATGCGGTCCTTCGTCTTGTGCCCGGCGCCACCAAGATAACGATCACTTACGACATTGTTCCTGCGTCGCCGGATCAAAGAACCCTTCTGCAGATTTTTGAACTGGCGAAATCGGTTGCCGACATCATTGCGTCCGCGCGAGCGCTGCGCACCGAGGACCTCCTGTTGCCGCAGGAAGTTCCGGCCACTCCGGGTCCCGCGCCGGCCGATACCCGAATGACCGACGCGCTCAAATCATTCAAAGACGCGCTGGATGCGCTGAACTTGGCGAAAACTCCCGGCGCACTGCGCGACGCGTTGCAGGCGGCAAGTCTCTATGGAATCGGCGAATCCTATCCCTTTACGGACGACGCTAGTTTGGCGGATCAGGCCAGCGGCATCGCTGCCGAGATGAAGCGTCGGCTGGACTCCGCCACTGCGCCAGGGCAGACGGACTCCGCCAGTGCCGCGACGCTCTTCGGGCAGAAGTTCCTCTTTCTGCCACTGTTCCAGCTTCCGGCGACAGCGGCGACCGAACTCGATCTCGCCATCTCGCAAGGGCCCGCCCTGCTGGACTCGACTCACGATTTTCCGCGCTGGATGCAGCAGGCCGCCCGCGTCCGCCCCGCACTCGACAATTGGCGTCGTCTAATGCTGTACACCACCGCGTTCGGGCAAGCGCCTCCGCAGTTCGAACTGGCCCAATTACCATTTCAAGCCGGGGCACGATGGGCGGCGTTGCCATTTGGCGCCAAGCGGCCTCCATCGGGCTTGCTCTCTCTGGCGCTCCATCGGCCCGTGAAGCCGGCAACCAACAAAGTATGGTCGGGCCTGCTCCTCGACGACTGGACCGAGGTCATCCCCGATGAAGTGGAGACAACCGCGGTTGGATTTCACTACGACGATCCCGGAGCGGAAGCTGGGCAAGCTGTGCTACTCGCAGTCCCGCCGAACAACGCCGAGACGTGGGACATCGGCACCTTTGCGAATATCTTGAACGAAACCGCGGACCTGGCGAAGGTTCGCGCCGTGGACCTCGAACTGATTCCCCTGCTCGGGCAGCTTCTGCCCGCGGTCTATCTGGCCACGGACCTTGAGGACAACACCATCACCACAAATTTTGCCACCAAGGTCATGAACCAGATGAGCATCGTTGGCCTCGTCACGAGGACACCATAAATGAAGACGACGACCCTACTCCAACTGGCGACCCGCGTATTGGCACCGTCGGTGACGCACTGGTATCGGCTGGAACCGCGGCCGCGCACCAATTCGCTGGTGGGCCCCGTTGCCGCCCCCGTACGTGATCCTCTGTGGTTCGTCACGCGGCAATGGCAGATGGGAGAATTTCTTGCCGAAGATGCAGCCTCGCCTGCCTACGTGCAGATCGGTTCGACGTATGGTTCGCTCACCGGTTGGAAGACGCCAGCGGGAGCGCCCCAACCCATTCCTGCAGGCATTCCCTTGGAGCCGTTGGTGGAGCGTGAGCCTGTCACCCCTGATCTTTCGCTGAGTGTCGAACTCGGGCAAACCTTCGAAATGCTGCTGACGGAGAACGGCGGAACGAAAGCGGCCCGCGATGCGTTTCGCGCCGCGTTTCCCATCAAATTGCCGCCCAACGCGGATCCCGACACGGTTCGTTTCTTCTCCATCTGCGGCGGTCGCGCTGTGGATGGCGTCGCGCTTTTCAGTGCAATCCAAGCGGGCGCAGCAACGCCTCCCGCGTCCGGAACAGCGCTCGCCGATTTCCAAAGTTGGGTTACGGACGTCTTTGGCAACATCGGTGCGACAGACCCGACAACGTGGAATCCGAACATCATCAACTACGAAGTAAAGGCCGAGGCCACGCTTCCCGACAACACGGCGGGCGAGCTTACGGCCACCCCTGCGCGGGACGGCGCGTTCGATTGGTTTGCCTTTGACCTGGCGTCGCAGTCGCAGGCCGCGCCCGCCAAGCCGCCCGTCAAGAATCCGAGTTTCACCGTGATTCCAACCCACGTGCGATTTCGCGGAATGCCCAACGCGAAATGGTGGGACTTTGAAAACAATGTCACCGACTTCGGCGCCATCGACGTGCAGCGCCAGGATCTCGCAAAACTCGCGGTGATGGACTTCATGCTGTTGCATGGCAACGACTGGTTCCTGGTTCCCGTCGATATTCCAGTGAACTCTCTCTATCAAATCGAAGAATTCCTGGTACGCGATGTGTTTGGCGGATTGACGCTGGTCGATCGCACCGATCGCGTGCGAACGCCAACCGGGGCGCTATGGACGATGTTCTCCACAGTCGCGAGTGAAGGAGTGGCCGACTTCTTTCTACTGCCGCCCACCGCTGCGGTCGCGATGCAGACAGGCGACATCCTGGAAGATCTTCGCTTCCTGCGCGACCCCACAGCCAACATGGATTGGGCGATTGAATTCCAGGTGGAGGGCGGCATCGGCCAACCTTTGTATGGCGCCGACGAGGACGCTCGTAACCGGCCCGCAGTCTTGCCTCCCGCTCCGCCGATGCAGGCAGGCGCGGTCATCCGCTATCAGATCGAGAGTTCGGTTCCGATCGACTGGTTCCCCTACGTTCCGGTGGAGATTACCAACGTCGTCAAGCAGGTGACTCTGCGGCAAGGTGAGGTCGAACGGGGCGGACCTGCTTTGGTTGCGCCGAAGGGACGAGTGTTGCCCTCCATAAAAGAGTTGCGTGAGCAGGAGGTGCCTCGCACCGGCGTCCGTGTAACACGCGTGACAACACGCTCCAGGTGGCTGGACGGCTCGACCCATCTCTGGATTGCGCGGCGCAAGACCAGCGGTAGGGGCGAGGGTTCCAGCGGCCTGAGGTTCGATCTCGCCATTGTCGAATAGAGTGGCGCATAGATCTCTCCGAGAACAAAGTCTTCAACAGTCATCACGTGATAAGGCGGTCTCGGCCGCCGGAGGTGGGACATGGATGATCATGCCAGAGTGAGGTTGGTCGAAATCCTGCACAAGCTGGGGCTGACCGAGGAAACGGTGCGGGACCATGTCATCCTACCTGACCATGTCAGGAACGCCGTCCTTCGCATTGAACTCCACAATGTGGGAGATGGTGACGACGATCCCACCGAAGCACCGCCCCCTTCCGGATTGTTCTACCGCCTCAACGTTCAAAAGTTGAGCGGCGATCTCCACGATCTGCTCAGTGGTTGCTTAGCCGGATACTCGATGCAGCTGCGCGCTACGGATGAACGATATTTGACCAGCAATGGAAATCGTCGACGATGCCCGGGGAAGTTGGCGAGCACGACGGCGTGAAATGGGCTTCGGACGGTCAGCCGCGTGGCAGAGCAGGCTCTTAGCAATGCAGGAAGAGTACGGGAATAGGGAGCATCAGCAGTCGAGACCGCACGAGAGAGACTGCGTACATTGGAGCATGAGGTCGTGAAGCTTTGTGATGTTGCTCGCCTGCCTGCTCCCACGCATTGGCAGCAACGAGGCCCCGTGTGAAGTCACACCCGTGCGCGACCCGTATACAGCGGGGCCCCGTTAATTTGGAAGCATTGTCCCAGGCGTGTTCACTCCGGTGTTAGCGAAGCACTCGAAGTCGTTCTCGTTGATCGATTGCATTTCCGTTGGTGTTGATCGCATGCAGCGCAACTTCGAGGCCATGCGCAAGCGGGTGGAAGCGTGGCAGAAAAGCGAACTCACCGACGTCACCGCCAAGGTGGTCATCTACGAGGCATTTGTGGAGGGTCAACTCGAAGCGCCGAAGCACCTTGCTCGAACTGTACATGACTTGTACTTCGAGCCATTACGCGTTGGGGCTCTAATGCGGTGTGTATTGTTACGCGGAGCTGCGTCGCGCATCAAAGACCTATCCCGATTCCTCGCTGAGAGATCTCTGATTTTTGAGACGACATTCCACCGCATAATCGTGACGCCTGAATGGTGCTTCCAGAGAGAATGAACCCCTCCCATTCTCATCCGGAGCCGCCTGATGAAGGATCGTCGTTGCCGGTTCTGTCGGCAGGTCTTTCAGCCTGCCCCTTATCATCCTCAACAACAGGTTTGCGGTAACCCCCGCATGCCAGAACCAACGCCGCCGCGATTATCATCGGCAGAAGATCGCTTCCGATCCGGTGTACCAGCAGGTGTGCTTGGAGAGTCCGCGGAAGTGGCGCAAGGCGAACCCGGACTATGGGAAGAAATATCGCCAGAAGCACCCGGAACAGGTGGAACGAAATCGCCGACAGCAGCGCTTACGTGACAAAAAGCGGCGGCT
>WNFC01005283.1_pt1 | contig 15634 bp, 21 predicted proteins | sample 5400541 | NCBI WGS metagenome assembly WNFC01 (sample SAMN13153342, study PRJNA577476) | soil metagenome | isolation source: 120 cm saprolite under Douglas fir tree site 2 hole 2 replicate 1 | place: USA:California | collected 2015-04-18
CCACGATGAGCTTGAGCGGGCGCAGGACGGCCATGCGGCGCTCCGCGCGCTTGTTCAGGTCCTCCCGCGCGCAGTGCTCGAGGAGGGCGAGCTCGACCGTGTTGTCGGACTTGGCCACGCCGATGCGGTCGCAGAAATCTCGGAGCGACTCGGGGGTGTAGCCCCGGCGGCGCAGGCCGGCGATGGTGGGCATGCGCGGGTCGTCCCAGCCGCTGACGTGCCCCCCTTCCACGAGGCGGAGGAGCTTCCGCTTGCTCATCACGGTGTGGGAGAGGTTGAGGCGGGCGAACTCGATCTGCTGCGGGTGATGGATGCCGAGGGCGTCGAGGTACCAGTCGTAGAGGGGGCGGTGGTCCTCGTACTCGAGCGTGCAGATGGAATGCGTCACGCCCTCGAGGGAATCGGACTGGCCGTGGGCCCAGTCGTACATGGGGTAGATGCACCAGGCGTCGCCCGTGCGCTGGTGGGTGGCCTTGCGGATCCGATCTGGTGGGTGGCCTTGCGGATCCGATACATGACGGGATCGCGCAGGTTGATGTTGCCGGAGGTCATGTCGATCTTCGCGCGCAGGGTCTTGCTGCCGTCGGGGAACTCGCCCGCGCGCATGCGGCGGAAGAGATCGAGGTTCTCCTCCACCGAGCGGCTCCGATGCGGCGACTCGCGCCCCGCCTCGGTCAGGGTGCCGCGGGACTCGCGGATCTGATCGGCCGACAGGTCGTCCACGTAGGCCTTGCCCTTGCGAATCAGCTCCTCCGCCCACTGGTAGAGCTGCCCGAAGTAGTCGCTGGCGTGGTATAGGTGCTCGCCCCAGTCAAAGCCGAGCCAGCGCACGTCGGCCATGATGGCGTCGACGTACTCCTGGCTCTCCTTGGTGGGGTTGGTGTCGTCGAAGCGGAGGTGACAGCGGCCGCCGTAGTCGCGGGCGAGGCCGAAGTCGAGGCAAATGGCCTTGGCGTGCCCGATGTGCAGGTAGCCGTTCGGCTCGGGCGGGAAGCGGGTGATCACCTTGCCGCCGAAGCGGCCTGTGCGGTTGTGCTCCTCGATGATCTCGCGGACGAAGTTCGAGGGTCGCGTGGGCTCGGGCATCGGGCAAATCGTAACACCGTCGGCCGCGCGTCAGCATTGCTTTCGCACTCGTCCACGAGGCCGGACTAACCTGACGCAAGGGGCGCTTATTCGAATACGAGCCACCGATGAAGCGTCTTGACTACCCATTCACGCCCAGAACCCCGATCATATCCCCCGATCCACACCTTGCTGATCCATCCGTAGTCCAGCTTGACGAAAAAGTAGAAGCGTCGGTTGGACGAGAAGCGTGGACCGAAAACGGGGAGCTCGCGTGAGCCGAATAGTGCTGCCACGGTCTCCTCGTCTAGCTCCGCCGGGACATGCTCGACTCTGCCCACCTCCCGACCCAGCCGACCCCTCCAAAGGCGCGTGACGTGAGAGCTCACGGGATCGATGCGCCACGCCGAATGCGGTCCCCCGGGTCCACCGGTCAGAGCAAAGATGATTCCTGTGCCGACCCCCCGGTCAAGGAGGCAATCACGATCTCGCGCGACTGCAGATCGTTCAGAGCGGGATCGTTGTGGCGATACGGTGAATAGTTCCGGAACCTGATGCAGACGAAGCGCCGACCCTCGGGCGCGAGGCTGACGCCGCTACGCGTTTCGACCTTTTTGAGAATCCGCTCCACATTCTGCCCGTCGAGGTCAATCGTGTAGATGTCGAGGTCGTCCTCATAGATGAACTTTTCGGCCGGAAGACCGGCGATGTGGAGGCAGCCAGTGGCGATTACCGTCAAGATCAGCGCGGTGATGAGACAGAGGCTACGGGAAGTCGTCATGGCGTGGAGCCCAGCCCTAGGGCCGAAGCATACGTCACCCGAACATTTTTCCTTCGTAAATCTTACAAAGTGTCTCGCAGGTCTTACATTCTCGTCCCGCTGTCAAAAATTCCCCAAGGCAGACTATTCAAGCGCTTGGCCGCTGGCACGCGCGTTGCCCGCCCCGTGTAGGTTCGCTCGGCAAGGATCGTCGAGCCCGAGAGCAGGAAACCTCAACAGGAAGAACACGGGGAGGAATGCGGGCAATGAAAAAAGTTCTCACGATGGTCATGGTGGTGGCGGTGGCCGCGCTGGTATTCGCACCGCTGGCCTTTGCCACGGATGTGCAGGGCAAGGTCAAGTCCGTCGACCAGTCCGGGCGGATGGTGACCCTTGAAGACGGCATCCAGCTCATGATTCCCACCAACGTCAAGGTCGACCGCCAGGCTCTCCAGCCTGGCGCCGAGGTGAAGGTCAGCTACGAGACCCAGGGCAATCAGCACATCGTCACCACGATCGAGGTGCGTCCCGCCGCCAAGTAGTCAGGCGCGTACCGCGGTCCGGGGCCCGGAGCGATCCGGGCCCCGTTGCTACGCTAGCGCAGGGCCGGCGCCGCGAGAGCCGCCAGGAAGGCGCGGACGCGCTTGGCGTTCGCGCCCATGTCGCCCCGGCCGAAGCGCGAGACCGAGCGGATGTCCACCCGGCTCCCGTTGAGGGCCGGGACCACGCGCACGACCACATCGTCCTTGAAGCGAAGGAGGGGCGTGGTAGCCGTGGCCTCCAGCCGGCCCTCCGCGGGTACCGCGGCCACGATGTGCCATCCCAGCCCCCGCGCGGCGGCCTCGATGCGCGCGAAGGCGCGCTCGGGAGGATCGGCAAGGAGGAGGGGAATGATGTCGGGATAGCCCTTCTTCTGCTCAGCGGCCACCGCGGGCCCGCCGTAGGCCGCGCCGTTCGAGGAAGCCTGGCGCGTGGCCAGGAGGGCCACGAACTGCGGCGGGTCCTCGGTGTCCGTCGTGATGTCGTGGATGCGGGGGACGGCGGACATCTTGAAGACGAACAGGCCAATGACGAGGACGGCCACCGCCGCGATCACGATCCAGAGCATCGCGCGCCTGCCTTTCTTGCCCTTGCCGTGAAGCTCCGCCATGGCCGTCCCGCCTCCCGGAGGGGAGCATACCGCGCCTTGACAGGGTCTCGACGGCGCGACTAGAGTCAGCCGTCATGACGATCTCCGCGGCGCGGCTGGCCTTGGCCGCCCTGCTCTTACTCGCCGGTTGCCTTGCGGAGCCCCAGGGCTATACCCAGCAGGATCTCCAGTCGCGCTGCCTGATGACGGGCGGCGTCTGGTACCCGAGCGCCGTGCGCGACGGCTTCTGTGAATACCAGTCCCCGGGCTTTCTCTGAGCCGGGCGCGCACGACCCCATGCCCTCCTCTCCAGATCTCCGAGCGGTGGCGACGGTACAGATCGACGACGACCGCGTGCGCGTCACGGAGTGGCGCTTCGCCCCGAATGCGGCCACCGGCTGGCACCGTCACGAGTACGCCTACGTGGTGGTGCCCATGACCACGGGACGGCTCGCCATCACGGGTCCCCAGGGGGCGTCCTCGGCCGAGCTCGTGAGGGGACAATCCTACACGCGCCCCGCCGGCGTGGAGCACGATGTCAGGAACGCGAACGCCTTCGAGTTCGTCTTCGTCGAGATCGAGCTGAAGGTGCACCGCTGAGCGATCCCATCGGCTTCTCGACCGCTGGCAACCGTGTCCGACTGATTCCCATGCTCTCACGGGCAGGAATGTTCCGCTTCGAGCGCCGGCTTCGCCGGCGCAATCTGTTTGGGGGGAGGTTTCGGAAGGGGGGCGGAGCCCCCCTCCGAGCAAACTAGCGCGTGAGCCGGGTACGGCTGTCGCGGATCGTCCGCGTCTTCGCCTGGACGGGACTCACGAGCGTGGGCGGGGGCCGTTACGCCTACTTCTACGAGTCGTTGGTGGCGCGGCGCGCCTGGGTCACGCGGGAAGAGTTCGTTCGAGACCTCACGCTCTGCCAGCTCCTGCCCGGGCCCAACTTCTCCAACCTCGCCGTCGCCCTTGGCTTCCGGCTGGGCGGGGCGAGCGGCGCGGCCTGGGGCGCGGTGGCGCTCATCCTGCCCGGGGCCCTGATCCTGCTCGGCCTGAGCGCGCTCTACTTCCGTGGCGACTTCAGCCCGACCATGGCCCATGGGCTTCGTGGCGTGGCCGCGGCCATCGTCGGCCTCGTCTTCGTCACCACCGGGCGCCTCATGTCCGTCTCGCTGCGGAGCGGGCGCGCGATCGCAATCGCGGCCACGGTGTTTCTCCTCGTCGGCGTGCTCCGCGTCAATACGGCGCTCACCATCGCGCTCGTGGCGCCGGCGAGCCTGTGGCTGTTTCGGCCGCGCGCGGGCTCGCCATGATCGCCGATCTCGCCCGGCTGACCTGGACCTTCCTCTGGCTCTCGTTGATCTGCATCGGCGGCGGGCTGGGCGTGGTGCCGGAGATGGAGCGGCAGGTCGTGCGCCACGCCTGGGTCACGCCGCATGAGTTCATCGACGGCTACGCGCTCTCGCAGCTCACGCCCGGGCCGAGCATGCTCGTGGCCGTGTTCGTGGGCTATCGCGCCCACGGGCTCGTGGGTGCGCTCCTCGCGGGGACGGCGATGTTCCTGCCCGTCTCGCTCCTCACCGCCGTGATCGCGCGGAACTGGGCGGAGATTCGTCAGCGTCCGTGGGCGCAGGTGGCCGAGCGGGCCATGACCCCGATCGGGATCGGTCTCACGGCGGCGGGCGTCTACACGCTCGCGCGCGCGGGAATTCACGGCGCGCCGTCCGTGGTGATCGCCATCCTCGCCGGTCTCGCGCTGTGGACGGGACGGGTGCCCGCCATCGTGCTCGTGCTGGGGGGCGCCGCCGCCGGCTGGCTCGCGGCGCTCTGATCCGCGGTCAGTCGACTCGGGAGATCAGGTCGGCGCTCAGGCCCTTGACGCTCGTCTGGCCGCACAGGGCCATGGTCGTGCGGAGCTCGCGACGGAGGATCCCCAGCGCGCACGCGACGCCGGCGGCGCCGTCGGCGGCCAGGCCCCACAGCGCGGCGCGGCCCGTCGCCACCACGGTGGCGCCGAGGGCGAGGCCCTTGAGCACGGCCGTGCCGCGGTTGAAGCCGCCGTCGATCACGATGGGGGCGGCCCCCGCCACCGCGTCGGCGATCGCGGGCAGGGCGTCGATCGTTCCCTGGGTATGGTCGAGCTGGCGGCCCCCGTGGTTCGACACCCAGATCAGCTCCACACCCGCCTCGACGGCGCGCTTGGCGTCGCGCGCGGTCATGATGCCCTTGATGCCGATGGGCAGCCGCGTCGTCTTCTTGAGCCACGCCACGTCGTCCCAGGTCAGGCGCTCGGGATAGCTCCCGTCGGGCCCGCGTGGGTTGGGGGCGTGCGCCATCGCCTCCCGCGGATTGAAGCGGTGGACGATGTCGCGCTCGCGGCGGCCATACACCTGCACGTCGACCGTCAGCACCACCGCGTGATAGCCGGAGGCCTCGACCCGTGCCATGAGGTCGGCGACCCACGCACGGTCGCCGTGATGGTAGAGCTGGAACATCTTGGGCCCCGCGCCCGCCTTGGCCACGTCTTCCACCGACCAGCCCGCCGCGCCCGAGAGGAACTGCAGCGTGTCGCCCTGGGCGGCGCCGCGGGCCATCTCGAGATCGCCCTGGGGATGGAAGAGGATGAGACCGCCCATGGGCGCCACGGCCACGGGCCAGGACATGGGCACGCCAAGGAGCCGCGTGGACAGGTCGATCTCGCGAATGTCGACGAGAATGTCCTGGCGGATGGCCAGGCGGTCGAGGGCGCGGCGATTCCGCTTGCGCGTCATCTCGGTCTCGGCGGCGCCGTCGCCGAAGTTCCACGCGTCGCGGGGCAGGACCTTCTTCGCGTGCTGCCGGATCTCTGGAAGGGTGACGAATTTGTCGGCCATGGGTCCGTACAATACTGCGGCGCGGCGCCGCAGGTCAAACACGCATTTCGTGGCGAGACAGATTGCCCCCGTACCATTTGACAGCGTGAAAACGCGAGCCTACAGTGGCACACCAACTTCCATCCAGAGGAGGCCACGTCCATGATGTACGAGCTTCGCACCTACCACGCCATGCCCGGCCGGCTCCCTGATCTCAACAAGCGATTCGCTGAGATCACCCTGGACTTCTTCAAGAAGCACGGCATCGACGTCGTCGGCTTCTGGACCAACGAGCTGGGCGGCTCCTCCGACCAGCTGATCTATATGCTGGCCTACGAGAGCCTCGCGGACCGCGAGAAGAAGTGGCACGCGTTCTTCACCGACAAGGAGCGCCTCGCCAAGTTCGCGGAGACGGAGAAGAACGGGCCCCTGGTGGCCAGGCTCACCGCGCAGATGCTCCGGCCCACGCCCTATTCGCCGATGAAATAGCCGCCGTGCGTGCGCGCCCTGTGGCCGTCGCCGCGCTCCTCATGGCCGGGCTCGCGGTGGTCGCCTGCCAGCGCGAGCAGAAGGCCATCGAGCAGGATCTGCCCGCGGCGCGGGCGACCAAGGCGCGCGCCGACGCCCAGCAGATCGCGGGAGCGGTGCGTATGTACCAGACCACGTTTGGCGCGCTGCCCGGCTCGCTCGAGCAGCTGACCCTGGCCCAGACCGTGAACGGCGTCGCCGGGGGGCCATTTCTCGCCCGCATCCCCGCGCCGCCCACGGGGTGGGCGCCCTACGCGTACGCCAGGCAGGACGAGACGAATTTCACCGTCACCTCCTCGGGCGGCGGCGTCACCGTGAGCGCGCCGTGACGATGGAAGGCGCCGCTCGACCGCGCCTGCCTCTGCTGTCGCCGGAGAGTCTCGATCCGGAGCTGCACCTCATGCTGGATCGCTGGCAGGCCGAGGGCGGCGATCCGAACTTCATCCTCACCCTCGCGCGCTTGCCCGAGACCCTCAAGCGCTTCGTTGCCTTCTACTCTCCGCTCGTCCGCAAAGGCCTGGTGGAGCATCGCACTAAGGAGCTGGCGCGGCTGCGCCTGGCCCAGCTCAACGATTGCGCCTACTGAATGGCCACGCGCTACGCCTTGGGAAGGCGCGAGGGCATCACCGAGGAGCTGGTGGCGGCCCTCGCCGACTACGAGCGCGGGCCCTTCTCCGCGCGCGAGAAGGCGGCGCTCCGCTATGCCGATCGCCTGTTCTTCGACCACCACCGGGTGGACGACGCCCTTTGGGAAGAGCTCGGCGACCTCTTCAGCGAGGAGGAGCGCCTGGAGCTGACCTGGGTACTTTCGGAGTTCATCGGCCTGGGCAAGGTGATGTACGTCCTCGGCGTGCAGTACGGCGGCCATGCCCATGTCTGAGCGTGGGCTCGAACCCACGGGAGCGCCTCCCATGAGCGCAGTGAAAGATCTCGACACGCCCGCCGTGACCATCCGCCTCGACATCATGGAAGACAACATCCGGCGGGTGCAGGCGCATCTCGCCAGGCACGGCATCGGCAATCGCCCGCACATCAAGACGCACAAGATCCCCGCCATCGGAAAGCTGCAGATGCAGGCGGGGGCCATGGGCATCACGTGCCAGAAGATCGGAGAGGTCGAGGTCTTCGTGGACGCGGGCGTGGCCGACGACATCCTGCTCACCTTCAACATCCTGGGCCAGGCCAAGACGGAGCGCCTGATGGCCCTGTGCCGGCGGGCCCCGGGGCTCGCGGTGGTCCTCGACAACGAGGTGGTGGCGCGCGGGCTCAGCGAAGCGGGGGCGCGCCACGGCGTCGACGTCCGGTTTCTCGTCGAGTGCGACACGGGGTTCGGTCGCACCGGCGTGCAGACGCCCGCGGCCGTCTTCGATCTGGCCCGCCTCGCCGCGCGGCTCCCCCGCATGCAGTTCCGGGGTCTCATGACCTTTCCCAATCGCGAGCCGACCACGCGGGAGTTCTTCGAGCGCGCCCTCGCGCTCTTCAAGGGGGCGGGGATGCCCGTGCCCGTGGTCTCGGGCGGGGGAACGCCGGCGCTCTTCACCGCGCAGAATATTCCCATGCTGACGGAGCATCGCGCCGGCACCTGCGTGTTCAACGACGTCATGGTCGTCTCTTCCGGCACCGCGACCTGGGACAACTGCGCCATGCGGGTGCGCGCGACGGTGGTGAGCCGGCCCACGGACGGCCGCGCCATCCTGGATTGCGGGACCAAGGTGTTGACCTCCGACCAGTACGGGCAGAAAGGCTTCGGCCGCGTCCTGGAATACCCCGAGGCTGTCGTGGGCAATCTCTCCGAGGAGCACGGCATCGTGGACCTCTCCGCCTGCGCGGAGCGGCCCCAGGTGGGGGAGATCGTCCACGTGGTGCCCAATCACTGCTGCGTGGTCAGCAACATGGTGGACGAGCTCTACGGCGTGCGCGGCGAGAAGGTGGAAGTGGTCTGGCCCGTGGCCGCCCGCGGCCGCGTCCGCTAGGGGTCTGTTCGAATGACTCACGTGCCGCCGCGCACAAGAATGTTCCGCTTCGAGCGCCGGCTTTGCCGGCGCCATCTCTTCGGGGGGAGGCTTCGGAAGGGGGGCAGAGCCCCCCTCCGAGCTTCCTAGGACGCGACTCGTGCCCGAGCGTGGGGCGGATCTGGTCGTCGAGGCGCTGGTCGCCGCCGGCGTGCGTCGACTCTTCTCCTTGTCGGGCAATCAGATCCTGTCCCTCTACGACGCCACCGTCGGCTCCGGGATCCGCATCATCCACACGCGCCACGAGGCGGCCGCCGTGCACATGGCCGACGCCTGGGGCCGGCTGACCGAGGAGCCGGGCGTGGCCCTCGTGACCGCGGGGCCCGGGCACCTGAACGCGCTGTCCGCGCTCTATGGCGCGCTCATGTCCGAATCGCCGGTGGTGCTTCTGAGCGGGGCGTCGCCGCTGGGCCAGGCGGGGTGCGGCGCCTTTCAGGAGATGGACCAGGCTGCGGCGGCCGCCCCCGTCGCCAAGGCCGCCTGGACGGCCAGCAAGGCGGAGCGACTCAGCGAAGACATCGCCATCGCGCTCGATCTCGCGAAGAGCGGTCGGCCCGGGCCCGTGCACGTGAGCCTGCCCGGCGATCTCCTCGAGCACGAGGTGGAAGGAAGCCAGGATCGGCTTCCTGCGATCCATCGCCCGCCCATCCCGGTCGCGAATGCCGATCTGCGGCGCCTCCTCGAGCTCCTCGAAGCCTCGCGGCATCCCCTCATCCTGACCGGGTCGGCCATGTCACGCCCGGCGCGCGCCGAGAGCGTCGAGCGCCTCTCCTCGGCGACGGGGATCCCCGCCCTCGCGATGGAGAGCCCGCGCGGGGTGAATGACCCGTGGCTTCACATGGCGGCGACCTATCTGGAGCAGGCGGATTTCGTCCTGCTCCTGGGCAAGCGGCTCGACTTCGCGGTGCGCTTCGGGGCGCCGCCCGCCTTCACCTCCGCCTGTCGGTTCGTGCAGGCGGACTGGGATGCCGAGGCGCTCGACGGCAGCGGCCGCGTCACCCTGGGGATGGTGACGGATCCGGCCCTGCTCGCGGAGCGGCTGGCGGACTCGTGCGGTGCCATGAGCGGACGGTGGCGGGCCTGGGGCGAGCTGATGGCGGCGGCGCGCCGGCTCGTGCCCGACGAGTGGCACACGCTCCGCCGAAAGCCCGGCGCGCCCATTCATCCGCTCCGCGTGAGCGCGGCGCTCCAGCCATGGCTCGATCGCGGCGCCATCCTGGTCGCCGACGGCGGCGAGTTCGGCCAGTGGATCCAGGCGGGCTGCGAGGCGGACACCCGGCTCATCAATGGCCCCGCGGGCTCGATCGGCAGCGCCTTGCCCATGGCCCTCGGCGCCCGCCTCGCCCACCCGGAGCGCACGGTGATCGCCGCGCTCGGTGACGGCACCTTCGGCTTCCACGGCTTCGAGCTCGACACCGCCCTCCGCTACGACTTGCCCGTGGTCGCCATCGTGGGCAACGACGCGCGCTGGAATGCCGAGCACCAGCTGCAGCGACAGCAGTATGGCGCCGATCGCGCGGTGGGCTGCGAGCTACTCCCTTCGCGCTACGACAAGCTCGCCGCCGCCCTGGGCGGGCATGGGGAATACGTCGAGCAACCGGAGGACCTCGAGCCCGCCATCGAGCGCGCGGTCCGCTCCGGCCTACCCGCCTGCGTCAACGTGATGATCGACGGGCTCGCCGCGCCGACGTACCGCCACGCCTCCCCGTCGCACTGAGAAGGCGCGTCAGGAGCTGCGGGCGAACTTCTCGGCGAGAAGCGTCAGGTCCTTCGGGCCGACGTCGGAGACGAGGGCATAGCCGAGCTCGCCGTCCCGCCAGAGCATGACGTTGAAGCCTCGTGACGACGCGCGGTAGACCTCGAGCCGACCCACGCGCTCGAGCCCGCGGCGCGGCCAGGGCAGGCCCTCGGCCTTGACGACGAAGACGGAGACGGAGTGCAGCCGCCGGCCATAGACGAGTGTCGCGGCCTTGCGGTCGAGGAAATAGCCCACGGCGCCGCCCCGCAGGGGAAAGTCGGCGTCGCCCGCGAAGCGCGCGCCGGGAGCGAAGTCGAGACGGCCCGAGAACCAGGGGATGACCTGGTGGATGCCGCTGCTCTCGATCTCGAGCGGCCGCTGGCTCTGGAGGAGGCGGACGTGATCGTTGACCGCCTCCGTGACCATCGCGCTCCTTCCCGCGTCCGGCGGCCCGAGCACGCTCTGCCAGGCGAGCGGTGCCAGCACCAGCACCATCATGGCAGCGACGGCGAGGGCCGCCCACTTCTTCGGCCACGGTCGGCGCGTGGCGGAGGGTGAGGCCTCGGCGGGCCACTGGGCGCTGAGCCGGCGCTTGAAGGCGAGGGGAGCGGGGTACTGGGGAAGCCGGCGCTCGAGCGCCAAGGTGAGCTCGTGCTCGAGACGATCCTCGTGGGCGCAGCTCGGGCAGCCGTCGAGGTGGGCGCGCACCTGGCCATGGGCCTCCGAGGCAAGCCGTCCCTGCTGATAGTCGAGGAGCACTTCGCGGATGTCGCCGCAGTCCATGCGCCTCAGGTCTCCCAGTCCCGCAGGGCCTGGCGGAGAGCAGCGCGCGCGCGCGACAGCCGTGACTTGACCGTGCCCACCGCGCACCCCAGCACCTGCGCGGTCTCCGCTTCCGTCAACCCGTCCAGGTCGAGCAGGATCACCGTGCGACCGTCCTCCGAGAGCCCCATGAGCGCGCGCTCGATGTCCTCGGCGGCCGCTTTCCGGAGCCGGTCGAGCTCGATGCTGTCACGCTGGCGGCCGATGTCCTCGGGTACGGGCAGTGACGGGCTGACCGTGTCGAGCCCGCCCGTGACAGGATTGTGACGCTCGCGTCGATAGCGGCTCACGAACGTGTTGCGCAGGATGCGGAAGAGCCAGGCCTTGAGATTGGTCCCGGGCGTGAACTGCGCGGCGGCGTTGAGCGCCCGCGTATAGGTCTCCTGGACGAGATCCTCGGCATCGCTCTCGTTTCTCGTGAGATAGCGCGCCAGATTGTAAAGACCATCGGCATAGGCCAGCGCCTCCCGGCCCATGGCTCCCGACGGCTCTCCTTCGCCCCGGCCCTGCATGGTCCTCACCATACGCTTAACGAAGAGGCCACGGAACCGTTCCGTCGCGCCTTCGATGGAACGAATGACCGCCCGCGGCGTTAGCGCAGTCAGGGGCGCGACGCGCTCATTCAAAGGAGGAAGCGATGAGGCGACTGGCGGCGGGCGTGGTGGCGGTAGTGCTGGTGGCGTGGCTGGCCGGATCCGCGGCGGCCGCGGGACCCAAGGCCTACGTGGGTCTGTTCAAGGACGACGCGGTGGCCGTGATCGATACGAGCCAGAACCGGGTGGTGGCGACCATCCCGGTGCCCAAGGGCCCGCACGGCCTCGTGGTCACTCCCGACGGGCGCAAGGTCTACGTCAGCAGCGACGGCGCCTCGGCGGTGAGCGTGATCGACACGGCGAGCGACAAGATCGTGGCCACCATCGATGTCGGCGCGAACCCTCATGGCCTCGCCATGTCGAGCGACGGACGCAAGCTGCTTGTCTGCGCGTTCGGCACGAATCGCGCGCTCGTCGTCGACACGGCCACGGACAAGGTGACGGGCGAGATCGCGGTGCCGCAGGTCCACAACGGCGCCCTCTCGCCCGACGGGAGCCGCGCCTATGTCGCCTCGCAGAAGCAGGGCGAGGCCGCCCTCGTCATCCTCGACCTCAAGACCATGACGCGCGCCAGCGCGGTGCCCCTCGACAAGACACCGCGCGCGGTCGACGCCTCCCCCGACGGCAAGCGCGTCTATTTCACCCTGGCCGGTGTCAACGCCATCCAGGTTCTCGACACCGCGACGAACCAGATCGTGGCCCAGATCGGCGTAGGCGCCTCGCCCCACCAGGCGCCGCCCACGTCTGACGGTCGCTGGGCCCTCGTGCCGGCCCAGGGACCGGGCGAGCTCGACATCGTCGACATGACGACGAATAGCCTGGCCGCCGCCGTACCGATCGGGAAGATTCCTCACTGGATCGCCATCGCCTCCGACGGTCGCACCGCATGGGTGACCAACGAAGGCTCCAACGAGGTCTCCGTCGTGGACCTGGGGAAGCGGACGGTGACCGCGACCATTGCCGTGGGCAATGCCCCGCGGAAGATCGCCGTCCAGCCCATGGGAGCGCCCCGATCGGCCGTGCCCGCGGGAGCGGCAACGGTGGCGGCGTCGCAGAAGAGCGCGAAGTCGGTGACCATCGCCGGGGTTCTGTACCACGACCACGGCAGCCGGGACATCTCGGGCCAGCGCGTGGTGAAGATGGAGGCGGACGACTACTACTTCGGGCCCACCTTCCTTCGCGGCAAGCCGGGGCAGCGCGTGCGTCTCCGCGTGGAGAACGAGTCGGGGACACTCCACAACATCACGATCGCCGATCAGCAGATCGACCGCGACATCCTGCCCAAGAAGACCATCGAGGTGGACGTGACGGTGCCGCCTTCCGGCGTCGTCACCTTCACGTGCAAGTTCCACGGCCCCCTCGGCATGAACGGAATAATGAGTGTAGACAAGGGGTTGTAGAGCAAGCTCCGGAGCCAGGATTGAAAGGTCACGGAAAAGGTCACGGTTCACGATCCCGTCGGTGATGCACAGGAGCTTACGAAAGGATCGGAGGAAAGGCAGCAATCGAAAAGGCAACACCCGCATGAACGTCTCGCGTTTATGCTCGGTCGGCACGTTCCCGAAGACTTCAGCGAGATCCTCCTCCTGTCCGGAAACGGCTACGGGATAGGAGCGTTCAAGCTCCTGCGGGGACTGTACGAGCGCGTGGTCACGATGACGTACCTGCTCCAGCATCCTGAGAAGGCCGAAGACTTCGCCGACTGGCACCTCATCGAGAAACAGAAATTGGTGAATCACTTGCTGGGGGGACGGCGACGACCCGGCCAAGTATTTCACGAGCGGAGAACTGACCGAGATTCGCGACGCGGCGGGGCGGATCAAGGAACGGGTCCCGAAGGGGCAGCGTTCGTGGACTGACCTGGATCTCAAAAGCATGGCACGCTCCGTCGGATTAGACGCGTACTACACGATCTTCTATTACTGGCCGACGCTCCACAGTCACCCTACGGCTATCGGGCTGACGGCGCGGATGCAACTGACCACTGACGGGGTTTCGTTCAAGGTCGGGCCCCAGCGGAACGACGCAGACCATGCGCTGATGGGAGCGCACTGCTGCCTGCTGCTCGCTCTCGACGCGCACGTTCGCCACTTCGGGCTCGCCCTAGATCTTGTGCACCAAGTGGAAGACTACAAAACATACTGGGATAGGCCAGGGTCGTAGTCGGAGTGCGTGTGCCGCGTGGGCCGAAGGGGAAGTGAAAACACCACGAGCGCCGAGGGGGAATCGACGCCCGTGGGTGACACCGCCCTGTCGATACTGCGCTACGTGCGGCGGTGTCGTCTCCATGCGGTGCCCGTTAGTCCCACGAGCCCAACAGCGAGCAGTACCAGCGTGGCGGGCGCCGGGACCTGTGCGAGGAGCGCGTTGCTGATGATCAGCTGCCCCGCCGAGGTTGGATGGATGCCATCCCAGAAGAGGAATTTTGACGGATCACACGTAACGAACTGGGCGCAGGCGTTCGTGACGTCAGTCAGACCGAAGGCGCCGGGGCTCGCCACAATGGCGTCGACCAGGCCGAAGAGATCAAAGAGCTGCACGTCGGGATCGCTGGCGATCGCACCGAGGAGCGCGGCATTCATCGAGGCGGCGATCAGCGTTCCCAGCGCCGCGGCCGAGGCACCCGCGGCCCGGACCGCCGGCGTATCACCAATGTCCGGCACATCCCACACCACGATCTTTCTCGCGCCCGCCACCTCCAACTCGGCGTCGATGGTGGCGATGTTTCCCGCGTACGTGAGGGCGGCGGATTGGATGATCCCCCCGATGCAGGTAAGGTTGCCGCCGCAGCCGGCCGCGGCGACGAGGGCGTCACGCGCATTGTTCCCACCGCCGGCCACCACGTAGAGCGCATTGCTTGGCGCGACATTTGCGCGCTGGAGGAGAAAGAACGCGACTTGGGTCTCGAGGCTTGGAGGGAAGGGGCTGAGCAAGCCGCCCGGCAAGGGAGTGGGCGTGAGTGGGCCCGTCCGCGCCCCGCCGAAGGCGTAGTCCGTTCCCCCCAGGAGCGAGGCGTTCGCGGTGAGCCCGAGCGCCGGTGCGAAGCTTTGCGCCCACACCAGCCCATTGGTGTAGTGCCCCGACGCATAGGGGAAAGTGGGGATGAAACTGTTTCCGGAGATTGGGACCGGGGTCACGTTGGGCGCCAGGACGGCGGCGTTGTTCCCTGAGTCCGAAAGGCTATCTCCGAAGATGAAGAGGTTGGAATACCCGGCATAGGCGGCGGACGATGGGGCGAGAGAGACGAGCAAAAATAGCCAACCTAGAAGCGATCGTTTCATAGGCTTTCCCCGTTCCTCACCCCGAGATGGTTGGATGGCAACAGCCCAAATTCGATCACACACTCCCGGCCGAAGTCGGTAGCCACTCGAGCCGCCCGATGCGCAGGAGGATGGGCCGGGAGAGAGTCGCTGTCAAGTGACCTTCGGCCACCTGTGGCGTGAGCTGCTGAGACTGGCCGAGGCAGCGAGGTTCGACTAGGATGCTCTCGCCATGGAACGCGCAGGCATGGCCGAGGTGCGCCAGCACATCCCGTGGCTGCTTGCCTGAGCAGAGCCGCATTCGACGGGCGGGGTCGTTCAACTAAGGGAGGATCACGCGATGGAACGGCGCACCTTCATGACGCTGGTCTCGAGCGGCCTCCTTGCCGCGCCGCTCGCCGCTGAGGCACAGCAGCCGGGGAAGATATCGCGGGTGGGCATCCTGGTTAGCGCGAACCCGCGAGTCTACGATGGCTTCGCCGATGAGTTACGCAAGTTCGGTTACGTCGACGGTCAGAACCTCGCCTTGGAGTTTCGCAACGCCGAGGGAAACGTCGAGCGGCTCCCGACCCTTGCCGTTGAGCTGGCCCGCTTAGGGGTGGACGTCATCCTCGCCGGCGGCACTGAAGCGTCGCTTCGGGCAGCTCGGCAGGCCACGACTACGATCCCCGTTGTCATGGTCGCCATCGACTACGACCCCCTGGCGCTGGGGTACATAGCTAGTCTTGCGCGCCCGGGCGGGAATGTCACTGGAGTGTTCCTCCAGCAGCTCGAGCTGACCGCCAAGCGAATGGACCTTCTCAAGGCGACTTTGCCGAAGCTGACACGGGTGGCCATTCTGTGGGACGCCTCCGCCACGGACCAGTTCAACGCTGCGGACGCTG
>WNFC01004847.1_pt1 | contig 15631 bp, 10 predicted proteins | sample 5400541 | NCBI WGS metagenome assembly WNFC01 (sample SAMN13153342, study PRJNA577476) | soil metagenome | isolation source: 120 cm saprolite under Douglas fir tree site 2 hole 2 replicate 1 | place: USA:California | collected 2015-04-18
GTCCAAGTCCCTTACGCTGCCGCAGGCCCGGGCCCTGATCAAGGCCGCAAAGGCGTCACGGCTGCACGCCTACATCGTGCTCAGCCTGCTGACCGGCTGCCGGACAGAGGAGGCTCGAGCCCTCCACTGGGACTATGTTGATCTGGACGGCGACCCAGATGCCGAGCCGCCGGTCCCGCCTCACGTGGCCGTGTGGCGGTCGGTGCGCTCCCATGGTGACGTGAAGACCCGTAAGTCGCGGCATACCCTTCGCCTGCCGGTCGTGGTTGTTGATGCATTGAAGGCCCACAAAGCAAAGCAGGCGGAAGACAGGCTGCTCGCTGGAGCCTTGTGGCAGGACCACGGGTTGGTGTTCGCCTCGGCTGTTGGCACTCCGCTCGATCCGTCCCATGTCCGGCGCGGCTTCCGGAAGGTCTGTGTGGAGGCCGGCATCGGCGAGAACTGGAGCCCGCGCGAGTTGCGGCACACTTTCGTCTCGATCATGAGCGAACAAGGCGTGCCGGTCGAAGAGATCGCTCGCCTAGTCGGTCACAGCGCCACATCCACGACCGAGACCGTGTACCGCAGGGAATTGCGTCCCGTGATCTCCACTGGAGCGGAAGTCATGGACAACGTCTTCAGGATCGGTTAGCTCTGTCTCGTCGCCTGGGGCTCGCGGAAGCACGCGAAGTGTGGCGCCTCCTGCTCACGGAGCGTGGCAGCGAATGCAGAGGGGGAAGCGCGCGTAGTCGGCCGTTCGGAGCGGTCGGCAACTGCGCGGCGATCCCGATCGAGGTGCGCAGATCAGGTCGGTACGCGCGCGCCGACGTCGACCGGATCTGCCGAATAGCGCACGTTGTGTCAGTGCATTTTTATCCGCAGATCAGCATGAACATTCGTTGTAGGTGATCATGTTGGACGCACCTAACCACCGGCTTAATCGACTGGGGTGGCGGCCTGCCGAATATATGTCTGTGGCGGCTGCGGCGATCGCTCGGTTGTGTGCGTACAGATCCTGCAGTTATGGCGCGCGCCGCCTGGTTTGCAGGTCGGCGCGAATGCCGCTGAGCTGATCCCCGTCGGCGGCTGTCGCGCCGTGTTCGCGGGCGCGGTGTTGGCGGCGGCCATGCGGTAAGAGAGAGGAGGCCTGCTCAGGTTTCAGTCGGCGGCCGTTTTGAAACTCGGCGGCGAACGCGGCCTCGCCCAGCGCTTGCCGTGTCACGGCGGTGATGCGCTTGACGTCGGCACTGTCGCTGGGCGGAAGGCTGGCACCAGCCGGGCGCCAAGCCGCATCCGCTGCTCCGAGCAGCTGGGCGGCCCGGTCAGGCTGGCCGCCGAGTGCTTGTGCACCGGCCAGGCCGGTGAGTGCTTGCGCCACAACCTGCAGGTCACCGAGTTTTTGCGCGGCGGTGAGGCACTCCAGGTGCCATGAGCGCGCGACTGCCGGGTCGCCGCGTTGCTCGGCGATGAAGCCGAGTTCGGACAATGAGATGGTGCGGGCCACGTCTGGTTCGGAGCCGATCCGCTGGCTCGTTTGCAGCACGTTGCGTATGTGGGTTTCGGCGACGTCGAGCTTGCCCTCTCTGCGCGCTGTCTGGCCGAGGCCTATCTCCGCGAAGACATGCCCAGGCTGATAGCTTTGCCCGGCCGCAAGGCGCATGGCCCGTTCGAGGAGCTCGCGGGCCCGGGCCAGGTCACCGGACTGCAACGCGCTCCTGCCCAGCCACGACAGAGCATCAGCCGCTTGTGGCCACAGGCCAAGATCTTCGGCCATGCGCAGACCGTCTCGGTGCAGCCGGTCTGCCTGCGCGCGGTCCCGGGTTGCCGTCGCCGCGGCACCGAGCCATTCGATGGCTTGCAGCTGCCCCCAGCGGTCACCGAGCTCACGGAATATCGCCAGGCTCTGCTGGGCGCCGCCGTGCGCGGCGGCGGGGTCGCCGCGGACCATCGCCAGCTTGGCGCGGGTGCTCAGGGCCGCCGCGATTCCCCACTGGTCGCCGAGCGCCCGGAAGCTTGCAAGCGCCTGGCCGACCATGGCCTCGCCCACGGATGGGTCACCGAAATCAGATGCGACGAACGCGTGGAACCATTCCAGTGTGGCCCGCATGGTGGGGTCATCGATGCTGCCGAGAGGCGGCGGGGCGGCATGCTTGCGGCGCTCTCCGGCGAGGGCTGTGAAACCGGTCTGCCAGGCCGTGGCCGTGGCCCGCGCGGTGGCCGATCCGTGGTGGAGGGCGAGAGCCTCATCCAGCGCGCGCCGTGCTTCAGTTAGCCGGCCGCGCAGGAACCAGTACCAGGCCAGGGCGTTGACTATGTGGAGAGCGTCGTCGCCGGTGTCTTTGAGCGCGGAATCCAGGGCGTTGCGCAAGTTGGCGGCCTCGACGTCTAGGCGCCTGAGCCAGGACCGCTGGCCGGGGCCGCGAAGGTGCGGTGCGGCGCGTTCGGCGAGGTCGATGTAGTAGCGCCGGTGCCGCAACCGCGTCTGGCCGGATTCCCCCGCCTCGTCGAGGCGTTGCAGGCTGTATGCGGCGATGCTGTCCAGCAACCGGTACCGGGGGCCATCCGGGCCGTCCACAACCACGACGAGGGAGCGATCAACTAGCCTGGACACCAGGCCTGGCACATCCAGGTCATCCTCAGCGCAGATCGCCTCGGCGGCGTGCAGGCTGCAGCCGTCCGCAGCCACTGCCAGCCGCCGCAGCACCAGCCGTTCCGGCTCGGTGAGCAGCTCCCAGCTCCAATCGATGACGGCCCGCAGGGTTTGCTGCCGCGGCGGCGCGTCGCGGTGCCCGGTGACCAGCAGCCCGAACCGGTCGTCGAGCCGGGCGAGGAGCTCGTGTACGCCTAGGGTCCGGACGCGGGTGGCCGCCAGCTCCAGCGCCAGCGGAATCCCATCGAGCCGCCGGCACAGCGCCTCGACGGCCCGGGCGTTGCCCTCATCGAGGCCGAAACCCGGCGCGGACGCGCCGGCGCGCATGACGAACAGCTGTACGGCGCTGAACTGTGCCAAGGCGGCCGGCTGCTGGCCGCCAGCCGGGTCGGGCAGCTCCAGCGGAGGTACCGGGCAGACGACTTCACCGGCAAGCATGAGGGGTTCCCGGCTGGTCACCAGGATGCGCAGCTCGGGAGCGGCCTGGAGCAATTGGGCGGCCAGTTTGGCGGTTTGGTCGACCAGGAGTTCGCAGTTGTCCAGGATCAGCAGCATCCGGCTGGTGCGCAGGGCTTCGGCCAGCAGATCGGCCGGGTCCATGGAGCTGTCGTCCCGGATGCCCAAGACGGCCATGACCACGTCCACGGGCGTGCAGGCCCCGGCGAGGGTGGGCCCGGCCAGTTCGGCCAGCCAGACACCATCGGGGAAGGCGCCGGCCGACTGGCTCGCCGTCTCCAAGGCCAGCCGCGTCTTGCCCACGCCGCCAGGCCCGGTGAGGGTCACCAGCCGACGTTCGTCCAACAGCGCCCGTAGTTCGGTTATCGCTGCCGTCCGGCCAACGACGTCGGTGAGCATGGCGGGAAGGTTGGTCCGGGGCCGGGCCGCCAGGGTGGGCGGAGCCGGCACGCATTGAAGGCCCGGGGCCTGTTCGAGAATGGCCTGGTAGAGGCCGGCCAGGCCGGGCCCGGGATCCAGGCCAAGGTCGTCGGCCAGCCGGGTGCGCAGCTCGGTGTAGCTATTCACCGCCTCGGCCTGCCGGCCGGACCGGTAGAGGGCGAGCATGTGCGCCGCGCGCAGCCGCTCGCGCAGCGGATGGCGGGCCACCAGCTCGCCGAGCTCACCGGCCAGCAGGCTGTGCTCGCCCAGCGCCAGCCGGGCCTCGGCCTGCTCTTCCAACGCGGCCAGCCGTTGCTCCTCCAGCCGCGCGATCGCCGCCTGAGCAAACATGGCGTCGGCGAAGTCCGCCAGCGGCGGGCCTCGCCACAATGCCAGCGCATCGGCAAGCAGCTCGGCTTGGTCCCGAACATCCTCGGTCGCGCCGGCCCGCTCTATAAGGGCTGCGAACCGGCGCTCGTCCAGCGCGTCACTCTCGACCTGCAGCAGATAGCCCGGTGACCGGAATGCCACCAGCTCACCGCCGCCCGGCTCGGCGTCCTCCAGCGCCTGCCGCAACCTGCTGACCTTCGAGTGCAAGGCGCCGGCGGGATGGACGGGAAGGTCATCGCCCCACAGATCATCGATCAGCCGGTCCGCCGATACCGGCCGCCCGAGGTGGATCAGGAGATCCGCCAGCAGCGCGCGGACCTTTACCTCGGGAACCGCGACCAGCCTGCCTGCCTCTGTCCATACCGCAAGGGTCCCGAGCAACCCAAAACGCACCAGATCAGGATAGCCCGGCGATCCACACGCCGCCGCGGGCGACCCGTAGGGCGCCGGGGCCTACCGGCAGCGGGCCGACAGTCGGCCGACAGGTGGCCACCGCAGGGTGGACTTTGCGCCGCAGACACCGAAGAGCGGTATGGAGCCCCGTCGAAGACGATGCCGCAGTAAATCGCGACGTACCGGCGTGGTCGGGAAGGCCCGCTCAGGGGCTACCTGGCCAACAAAGAAAGGGGACCCTGGTGAGTCACGACCTGAAGCTGGAGCACCTGTTTGACGCCTTGCCTGAGGTTTCTTCGGCGGGTTCACCGGCATCCAGGCCCCAGAGGAGCTCTAACGCCGATGCGCCGGACCGGATTGTGGAGTCCGAGTGCGAGTTGATCGCGTCCGGGCGTCCGCGAACCCTGCCGGATCGAAAGGCCAAGGTGTTCCAGGGGGTCGACTGGGCGAGGCGCCTGGTCCACCGGTCGACGACAACGATGACGGACGGCTCGGGCATAGAGGTCACCTTCGGGGAGCAGGATGGCAGGACCCCGGTGACGATCGTGCAGGGCGGCTTGCCGGCCGCCAGGGTCCGAGGTGAGTTCGCGGGGGGCTGGGCCAGCATTCTCGACGGGCTTGGGCGCGCCGTCGCCGCGAGGGTCACGGATCGTTGGTGAACGTGGTGATCACCCCGCAGGCGGGGCGGCGGGAGTGGGTCAGCCTGGCCGTGCTCGCCCTTCCGTGCCTGCTGTATGCGATGGATCTGACCGTCCTGAATCTGGCGGTCCCGCATCTCAGCGCCGACTTGCGGCCCAGCAGCACTCAGCTGCTGTGGATCGTGGACATCTACGGGTTCCTGGCCGCTGGGTCGCTGGTCACCATGGGCACCCTCGGTGACCGCATCGGCCGCCGCCGGCTGCTGCTGATCGGCGCGGCGGCGTTCGGCGCGACCTCGCTGCTGGCGGCCTGGTCCACGAGCGCGGCGATGCTGATCGCGGCCCGTGCCCTGCTCGGGGTCGCCGGGGCTACCGTGGCGCCCTCGACGCTGTCGCTGATCCGTAACATGTTCGGTGATCCGCGGCAGCGGACGGTCGCGATCTCGGTATGGATCGCCAGCTTCTCGGTCGGCGGCGCGATCGGGCCGCTGCTTGGCGGGGTACTGCTGGAGTGGTTCTGGTGGGGCTCGGTGTTCCTGCTGGCGGTGCCGGTGATGGCGGTGCTGCTGGTAGTCGGGCCGCTGCTGCTGCCGGAGTTCCGCGATCCCCGGGCGGGCCGGCTGGACCTGGTTAGCGCGGCCCTGTCGGTGGTCGCGGTGCTGGCGGTCATCTACGGGCTCAAGCAGCTCACCCGCGACGGTCTCGGGTGGCCGCCTGCCTTGTCTATCGTGGCCGGCGTTGCGGCCGGGGTGGTGTTCGTGCGCCGGCAGCACCGGCTGGCCGACCCGCTGCTGGATATGCGGCTGTTTCGCTCCGCCGCCTTCACCGCGGCGCTGACCACCAACCTGCTCAGCTTCTTCGTCGGGTTCGGCACCTTGCTGTTCATCGCCCAATACCTGCAACTGGTGCTGGGCCTGTCGCCGCTGGCGGCCGGCCTGTGGATGCTGCCCTCCTCTGCCGGGTTCATCCTCGGGTCGATGCTGGCCCCGGTGCTGGCCCGCCGGGTCCGCCCGGTCGTCGTCATGGCGGCCGGCCTGGCGCTGGCAGCGGTCGGCCTGGGGTTGTTCACCCAGCTCGGCAGCGCCAGCGGGCTGAGGATCCTGGTGACTGGGTCGGTGGTGTTCTCGCTGGCGCTGGCCCCGGTGGACACCTTCGCAACCGACCTGGCCGTCGGGGCCGCACCGCCGCAGCGGGCCGGGGCAGCATCGGCGCTGTCGGAGACCGCCGCCGAGTTCGGCGGGGCGCTGGGCATCGCGGTCCTGGGTGTCATCGGCACCAGCATCTACCGCAGCCACCTGACTGACACCCTGCCGGCCGGGATTCTGGCCAAGACCGCAGCGGCCGCGCGGGACACCCTCGGCGGTGCAGTGGCAGCGGCCGGACGGCTCCCCGGCCAGCTCGGAGAAGTGCTGCTGCAGGCCGCCCGGCAGGCCTTCACCCAAGGCCTGCATGTGGTCTTCGCCATCAGCGCCGCCACAGTGACCGGCGCGGCCATCCTCGCCGCGATCCAGCTCCGTCACCTGCGCCCGGACTCTGAGCCCGGTCCGGGCTCACCCACACAGGAAACAGCCAACGGACGCGCCGACACAACATCCAGCTAGAGCAGCTAAGGAGAGCCATCCGTGTCGCACCACTTCGACAGCGCCGCCGACCGCGCCGACGGGCGCATCAACCTATGCGACCTGTACGCATTCGCCGGAGCACCCAGCACCACCGCTCTCATCCTGACCGTCAACCCCGACGCTGGGCGCTCCTCCCCGACAACATTCCGGCCCGACGCCCTCTACGAATTCGCCGTGGCGTGTGACGGTGGCACAAGCGAGGACATCGCCCTCCGCATCAACTTCAGCGAACCCGGCGACACCGGGAAGCAACAGGTCCGGGTCCTCCGCGCTGACGGCCCAGCCTCCCGCCACCGCAGCGCGGAGACGATCCTGGGTGAGGGCCACACCGGTGAGGTGTTCCCCCTCACCGGCAACGGGCTGGCCTGGGCCGGGCTAGCCGCAGATCCCTTCAACGGCGACGGCGCTGCCGTCGGCAAGTTCAACCAGGGCTTCCGCGAAGGGCGCTACACCCCCGAAGTATTCACCGCCTCACCCAGCAACACCTTCGCCGGCCGTGACGTGACCGCCATCGCGCTGCAACTGCCCGACGCCGCCCTCGGCGGCGCCCGGATCGGCCTCTGGGCACGGATAAGCCTCTACGACCACGTCCCGCCACGACAGGTCAACCGGATAGGGCAGGCCATGTTCCGCCCCCTGTTCTTCAACCCTCCGGACACCGAAGCGGAATTGGATGCCCTGAACGCCGCGTCGCCGGCCGCCGACCGGGACACCTACAGCGAGCGGGTCCGCCGCATCGCTGGCACCGCCGCGCGCCTGGCCGGGCTGCCCGACCCGGACGGCCACGCGGCACGGGTGGTGGCGGCGTTTCTTCCTGACGTGCTGCCCTACCGGCCCGGCCAGCCGGCCGCCTTCCATCCCGGCGATGGCAACGGGCGGGCGCTTGGCGACAACGCGTTCGACATCGCGGTCGCCGTTCTCGCCGGGGCGGCCCTCGGAAACGCTTCTACCCCACGCCAAGCCACCCCGGCGTTCCCCTACCTGTCCGCCCCTCAACCGGCTGATCTGCCGCCCCTCGCCGACTACTTTCGTTCGCCGCAAGCACCGGCCCGGTGAGACCACAAGGACCACCGGCCAGCCCACTGGTAGCGGGCGTGCTTCATCAGCAACCGGCCACTTCCAACCTAAGGGGGCACCTTGGAACGACCTGCGGAAAGACCTGTGCCGCGCCGTCTAATCGAGCTGAGCCACCAGATCCGCCACGGCATGGTCACCTATCCGGGGCTGCCCGGCCCCGAGCTCAGCGACTACCTGCCCAGAAGTGCCTCCCCCGCCCGCCACGGGCCAGGCACCGAATTCCACATCGGGCCCATCTCAATGGTGGCCAACACCGGTACCTGCCTCGACAGCCCGTTCCACCGCGTCGCCGGCGCGACCGGCGTGGCCCGCCTGCCCCTGCACAGCGTCGCCGACCTAGACGGCGTGGTCGTGCGGATCGGTGCCGGGCGGCGCGCGATCGACCGCGACGCGCTGGCCGCCCATGACGTTGCCGGCCGATCCGTGCTGGTCCACACCGGCTTCGACCGCTACTGGGGCACCCCTTCCTCACCGCTGCCGCCGCCGGCTGCCTGGCCGAGCAGCAGGCCGCACTGGCCGGCATCGACTCGGTCAACATCGACGACACCAGCGACCCGGCGGGCCCGGCGCACACGGCGCTGCTGGCGGCTGGCATCCCGATCGTGGAGCACCTGTGCGGGCTTGACCAGCTCCCGCCAAGCGGTTTTCGCTTCCACGCCGCCCACCCCCGTCGTTGGCATCGGCACCTTCCCGGTCCGCGCCTACGCCGTGATAGCCGATGGGGCCTGCCTCTAACCTTCCGGCTACCTTTGTTCGCCGCAAGCACCGGCCCCGTAAGACCCACAAAACTCCAGTTCACGCATATGCCGTGATGGCCGATGGGAGAGAGTTTCATGTTGCTTGACACCAAGACCGCGATCGTCTACGGCGCCGGCGGCGCGATCGGGTCCGCGGTCGCGCGCGCCTACGCCCGCGAGGGCGCCGACGTGCACCTTGCCGGCCGCACCCTGGCGACCCTCGAGGAAGTCGCCCAGCGCATCCGGCACGACCGCGGCGCCGCGCACGTCGCGCAGGTCGACGTCCTCGACCGGGCGGCGGTCACGCAGCACGCCGACGCCGTAGCCGCCAGCGGCGGCATCGACATCTGCTTCAACGCCACCTCCAACGACGACGTCCAAGGCACGCCGCTCCTCGCCATGCAGTTCGAGGAGTTCCTGCGGCCGGTCACCAAAGCCGTTACCGCGCACTTCAACATCGCCACCGCCGTGGGCCGGCATATGACTGGCCGCGGCCGCGGCGTCATCCTCGTCATGGCCGGCGGACGGGAGGCGATCCCGCGGCTCGGCGGCTCCCACGTCGCCTGGGCCGCGCTCGCCGGACTCTGCCGCCAGCTCGCGGCCGAGTTCGGGCCACACGGCGTGCGGGTGAGCTGGCTGCTCTCGCCAGGCTCACCCGGATACGACGAACACGACCAGCGCCACGACGGCACAAGCCCCAGCGAGGCTCAGGACGGGACAGGCCCCGGCGAGGCTGAGGACGGGACGGGCCACGGCGAGACCGAAGCCGCGGGCGCGCCCGGCACCGCGGGCCTGCTGGTACGCCACCTGCCCAGCTACGACGAGGTCGCCAACATCGCCGCCTTCGCCGCGTCCGACTGGGCCTGCACCATCACCGCGAGCGAGATCAACTTCACCGGCGGCGCGGTCGTGGACTGAACCCGCCACGCGAGGCAGTGCCCGCCGCCGGCACGAACGCCCAGGCACCTTCACTGGCTTCGGCGACATCCAAAAGCTACGGCGCAGCATTCCCTCGATCACTTCACCGGAATAGGCGCTCGCGGAGATTGCGTGGTCCTTCAGCGCCACTGCCTGGGTCATCGTTAGGTGTTTGACCACCGCTGTGCTCACCGCGTACGCAATACATGTCTGCCCGCCGCGACAGGGCGCCGGTCATCTGCTCATGCACCGGGTCGACCAGTACCAGCCCGGTCACCAGGTTCCGGCCTGCGCCAGCAGCTGCACCAAGATACCCGCCCCAGCTGTGCCCGGTCAGCAGGCACGGCCCGCCAGTGCGCTCGTGATCACTGACTCAAGGCTGCGGAGCTGGCGGCGACGATGACCGGCCAGCCGCTGGCGCACTCATGCCAGAGCCCTGCCCGGTCACAGGCGACCCACATGCACGTGCGGGGCCAGCAGGGTCATGACCGGTTGCCACGAGGCGGCCACGTCGTTGCGGCCCGCTTCAAGCACTGAGGTGATCACCACACGCTCTGGGTCTTGCCGCCCATTGGGTCCCGATCCGCCAAGCCAGATCGGCCCCTGCACGCGAACACGCCCACAACGCGGACACCCAAACCCCGGCCGACCGGCGACCCGCGGCTCCCCATATCCCCCCAGAAGGCGACGGACACGGCAGGCGTGTAGCTGAAGGACCGGCATCAGCGGCCGGATTAACCTGTTCTGCGCACTTTACTCAGAGACCGTCCAGGAACAGCCGCCCGCGCCGAACGGCGGCTTCGAGCGCGTCAAGCGCAAGCGAGTTCGTGACGGAGCGTGCCGGATCTATCAGGCGGCAGCTTCCCGGGCCCCGTGTTATCCGGGCCGGTACCCCTGGCCCGGCCAGGCTTTAGTCATGGACGGCAAGGAGCCCCGGCCGGGCTCCCCGTCATGACCGCTAGCCCTTGCGGGAGGCGGCCATCACTGCGGCGAGTGGTAGCTGGCCACAAAGCGCCCGGTCTGGCTGGCCGCGCGGCCGTGCCGGAGGGAACTGCCGGGCTCATCCCCCGGTCGCTGCGAACCAGCCGAAGGTGGGCGAGGCCACGAACACGATGGGGGCGATGCAGGGGTGGGGCAGGCTCACCGTGGCGTTGATGTCGGAGTTCCCGGCGGTGCTGGCGGGGAACTGGGCGGTGCTGACGTTGGTGATGGTGGCCGCCCCGGTGGCGCTGATGGTCTGGCAGCTGACGATGGCCTCGAAGTCCGGGACGGGGTTGGTGCCCTGCAGCGCCGGCGGAACCGGCGGCTGGTCGGCCAGGACCAGGCCACGCACATGCACCAGAAGATGACCGTCGCTCTTGAGGGCGCCGTTCCCGGCGGTGATGATCCATGGCAGCCCGCCACCGGGCACCGTGCGGATCGGGTTAGCCGTGCCGACGTAGGGCCCGGTGACCGGCGTCATCGTGGTGAACTTGAGAATCGTGCCGGGGTCGGCGCCTGCCGGGGCGGATGCCCCCAGCACCGGCACCAAGCTAACCAGGGCCACGCCCAGTGCGGCCAACAGCCACCTGATCTTGCTCATCTTCTGCCTCCTGTTGCGCTAGGCAGCGCTCCGCGGGCCCTGGCGGCCCGCGCATCTCCCCTTCACACGTCCCGGCGCCGGGCCCGGTTCAGCGTCTTCGGCGCCATCCCGGACCGGCGTGAGCGAGAACACCACGCTGATTTCATGACCCCTATGTGGTTCGACAGCCTCGACGGCGTAAAGGCAGTTCATGGGCACGTGCCGCCGCAGGCACAGGCGGTGCTCGCGGATTTCGTGACGGTCGCAGGCTACTGAGCCCCTCAGGTCGCCGCGCCGCGACAACCTGATCGTGTCGCTACGCCCCGCCGGCGGCTGGTGGTTACGCAAGGTAAGCACCTTGGGTGCTCAGGATTGAGCAGGTCGGGCATAACGCTGCCGAATCTGTCTGGCTGGCGACCGTCCCGGGTAGCCGTGGCGTACACGCCAGATCATCCAGTTCGGAGCGGTGCAGCGGATGACGGTGATGCTCGATGGGGCCGGGCGGTGCGAGCAGGGTTTATCCAACCTGGCTGCGCCCCAGACCTAATCGCTCTCGCGTACTGCGGCGAGGACGGCCTCGGGTAAGACGACTGGTACGACCGCGACGGCACCGGCGGCCAGATCCCTCGTGACGGCCTGGCTGCACGGCCTGGTCATGGCTGGCCGCGGACCTGACGCTGTGCGGCAGCGGTCCGGGACCGGATCCTCGCCGCGCAGCCAGCAACCACCCGGCCGGAAGCGCCGAGACGTTCAGTGCCCTCCTAGGGGCTGGTGATGGTCTGCGGAGTTGTCAGGACGAGGGTGGTGGCGAGGGTGGCCGTGTCACCGTTCCCGTTGCCGGGGCAGCCGCTGACATCGAAGAATTGCAGGTTGCCGCTGGCTGGGGGCAGATGGAGCTTGCCCGTGCCGTTGACGTAGCTGATGCGGACCTGGCTGGTCGTGGTGGGGTTGCCGATCGTGAAGTGGCAGCCGCCGCCGGAGAAGCTGAGCGTGAGGCCAGTCAGGGTTCCGGTCGTGGTGCCAGTCGCCGGGTGGTACTGTCTGGCGTTCACGGCCCAGGGCAGGTTGCCCGCCGTTACCGTCCAGCCAAAGCAGCTGACGGCGGAGAACGACGAGACCGAGGCGATGTCGCGGCCCGGCAGCCCGCTTCCGGTCTTGAAGGTCAGGGTCCCGTCTACTCCATTGCAGTGAAATCTGCCCCCCGTTGTTTTGTCGTCGAGGTTGAGGTACACGCCGCTGCTGGAGGAGGTGCCACCCGGCGTGACGGTCCAAGTGCCGCCCGAGGCGGCGGCCCGGGCACCGGCGATCAGGTGTCTTGCGGCTAGTGCATCAGGCGGCGCGGCGGCGCCGAGCGCCAAGAGCACGCTCACGCCGCCGCACAACGCTGTGAGTAGCCGCATTGGATGGTAACGACGGGCGGGCTGGCTGGTTCTTGGTTGTGTCACTGCAACCTCCTCACCTGCTTGGCACCGCCGAGGAGTCAGCGGTGCTGGGTTCGATCCCCTCTAGCGGCCATGGCGCGAGGGAGCCGCGGGGACAGGGGCAGGAATACCGCTACGGCTTCAAGCCCAGGGCCGGACCCACGCGGGAGTCCGTGACGCCGGAGTAACTCATATGGTGCGGCATGCGGATCAAAACCCTCGGGCGGCGGGTCGCAGGTGCACATCAGCTTGAACACATCGGTCTGCCTGATTTCGGCGTCAGTCACCGGGAACTCCCAGATCGCCTGCTGCCCGGCCGTATCCGCTGCGCTGCCACGTTGGTCGGCCGACGCAGCCCGGATGCTGCCTTGTAGTTACAGAGCCGACAGGAGGCACTCAGATACATGGCAACCGTAAGGAGAACGGGCATTGCAGGTAAATCTGGATGCCCCACTACTCAAGTGCCGAGCCAACGCTCGCGTGCAGTTAGGCGGATATTTCGACCGCCCGGGAGGCTCATCACGGCGTGCAGCCGAGCCCCGGCTTGACTGCCTGCCGTCGCGCACAGAGTCACGGACCGTGAGCTTCAGGCGAGAATGTCGGTCGGTCGTGGCAGCTGTGGATCCCGCGGCCCGGTGAAAAGTCGCAGCCAAGCAGCGATGCCGGAAGTCGCCGAGCTGTGACCAGATAGGGACGCCGCCAACAGGTGTCATGTAGGCACTCGTCTCGGCATGGAACCGGACGACGGTTCTGGCGGCCCAGCTGGCGAGGCGGCATGCTGGGGTGGTGGTTGTCGCTGACGATCTTGGAGCGTGGCTGACCGGGCTGATTGCTGAGGCGGGGCGCAAACCCTGACCACCGTGGTACTCGGCGGTGATCAAGAGCGCGCTGCGGTGGGCCGCTACGGCCGCTGTCAAACTGACCGCAGGGGATCTGCGCGGGCGTGACGCCGGCCAGCGTAGTCCACGCTGTGCCGGGCGATGACGATGCGCACGGAAGACAACTCTATGGCGTGGCGGCGGCCGCGGGGTATCCCTAGCGCTCCCCAGCTCCGGGGTGATGTACTGCCGATAGCCTGACGGGGGATAAATGGCGCAGGACGAAGATGGCATTCCTCCCGCGGGTCCGGCACAAGCGCCCGCTGGCCTGGCGCCGCGATCCGGGAATCCCCGCCGGGCACTCGCGGGCGCGGGCAAATGCCTGGTCACGGCGGTCATTGCCGTGCTCTTCCTTGCCCTGCCCGGGTACCTGCTGTACAGGAACCTCGCCAATTCGGCCGGGGCGCAAGCACTGACGAGTCCTTCTCTCACCCTCAGCCCGCCCGCGGGAAACAGTCATTTCGGCACACCAGGAAGCATCTACCTGCGCCGGGGTGCTTACCTGTGCGTGGCTCTGGAATTCCTCGGCCTGGATCCCGCTAATTCCTGGGCGACCTTCGGGATCCAGGTGGGCGTGACCAGGCAGGGCAAGGCAGTGATCAAGAAATTCGAGCAAGGCCAGCATCAGGGCGGGAAGAAGGCCAAGAAGCCAGCGCCCCGCTTCATGAACATCTCGCTGGTGCTGAAGAGCGGGAACGGACTCGCCAGCCTCGTGATCCCGATCCACTCCTCGACCCTGGCGGCCGCCCGCCCCAGTACCTGCGACACCGCCAGCCCAACGTTGCGAGAGCTGGGTCAGCTAGACCGCAACGCGGCATTCCGGACGACCCAGGACATCTTGGTCCTGGGCCAGCCTCGAGCCTTTCCTGAGGACTCGTATCAGGCAAGTGAATCGATGGCCGTGCTGGCCGGCCGCGGTACCTACGGGATAGCGCTCCCGTCGTCTCTCATCATCGCGTCGCAGAACCAGGACTTTTCCCTGGGAATCCATCTTGACGACGCTGCCGCCGGGACGACGGGCGCGAATTATCCACTGGTATTCACGGTCCGCCGCCCGATGCTGTTCTCCGAGTACACATACCTCATCGGCGTCCTGCCGTTCGTCCTGCTGGTAGGACTCATGATCTATGCGTACGTCACGAGGAAGATGGGTGACATTTACCAGGTCGCACTCGCAGTCGCAGCCACCTTGGTCGCCATACTCCCGCTGCGGGCGGTCCTTGTACCGGCCTCGGTTCCCGGCCTCACCCGGCTGGACCTGTTGTTCGGCACCGGAATCAGCCTGTTGGTCACCCTGACGTTCGCCTTCGTGATCATATGGCCGAGGCGCGGGCAGTGACAGCCGGGCGTGCCAGGCACGAACATTTGCGGCGGCGCAGCCGTTCCTGGGTTCCGCATAATTCGGCGTGTCTGGAGCACGGATTGCGGTGTTGACTTCCACCAGGGAGTTTGGGCGTAGCGGACGATGTCGTTGACCACGATCCGGCTGTCAATCCCGATGTGGAGGAGCTGCCGCTGAGTATCTGCCAGTGCCCGCGGTGAACGGTTGTGGTGCGGGCCGAAGACGAAACCCACCTGCACCTGCTGCCTCAGGCGTAGGTGAGCTGGACGCTGCGCGACGCCCGCCCGAAGATCGCTACCCCGGGAAAGCGCCGCAGGTCACGGTGCTGGGAGCGCTGGAGGTGACCACCGGTGCTTGGGTATGCCGGGGCGGTGTATGTATCAGGCCGGTCCTATGCGCCTCTGTCTGAATGGAGGGGTATCTCTGGCGGGCGCCGTGGGGAGATGAGTGGCGATGGCGCTCACAAGGGTCAGGGCACCTCCCGGTCGGGCTGAGACCCGGGAGGCTGGGCCAGCAGCGGGTCCCAGCGATTGAGCGGAAATCCAACGTAAGCCGCCTCAGCCGGTCACGCCATGTCACAATCTGCCATAAGTGGAGCGACGCCGACTACCGGAGAAACACTCCAGACCGCCGAATCGGCGCGCCTCTCCGTCCCCAGGGACTGAGAGGGGCGCAGAGCACAGATCAGCCAGTTCGGGACGTGGCTGAGATGTGCTCGGGGACGAGGCGATCGTCGTGACGCGGCGCATATCAGCTGCCTTCGGCTACCTCCGGGTGGGGACCCAAAGGCAGGGCACGGGTCGGCAAGCAGTCCCGTTTGGGAATCGTCCAGCGGGCCTCGCCGGGGGTTTCGGAGCTGATGGCTACGGCTGGAACTGCCTGACGTACTGCCGCTGCCACGGAGTCTCGATCGCCTTGCGGCGGTAGTGCAGACGGACGTATCTCACGACGTCGGCAGCGGGCAGACCGTCGAGAATGGCGAGACAGGCCAGCGCCGTGCCCGTCCTGCCCTGGCCGCTGCTGCAGGCCACCTCAACTCGCTCATCCTGCGCACGTTCCCACAGCTCAACGAGCGCGTCTCGGGCATCGGCGCGGTCGACAGGCAACCACCAGTCAGGCCACCGCACCCAGCGCGACGACCAGCTCATC
>WNFC01004214.1_pt1 | contig 15630 bp, 7 predicted proteins | sample 5400541 | NCBI WGS metagenome assembly WNFC01 (sample SAMN13153342, study PRJNA577476) | soil metagenome | isolation source: 120 cm saprolite under Douglas fir tree site 2 hole 2 replicate 1 | place: USA:California | collected 2015-04-18
CGGCACGAAGGATACGACGAATCTCGTGCGGGCGATCGCGCAGCACGCCGAGGACGCCATTCGAACGGCCGACGGCATCCTCATCGGGCTGGTCGAGCGGCTGGAGACCGACGGGACGGCGCCCGCAACGCTGGAGCGCATGCATCGGCTCCTGCAGACGCAAGTCGCGGCGCTGCCGCAGCTCAAAGGCCTTTCGGTTCTCGACGAAAGCGGCGACTCGATCGTCACTTCTCTGCCGGTGACGCAGAGGATCAACTTCGCCGACCGGGATTACTTCCAATATCACCGCCTCTACCCGGACCGGGGACTCTATATCGGTGCGCCGGTCCGCAGCAAGGCGACGAACGACTGGATCATTCCGGTGTCGCGCCGGATCGACCACCCGGATGGCAGCTTCGCCGGAATCATGCTGGCGACCGTCGACATGATGTATTTCCAAAGCTTTTACGACACCTTCAACATCGGCAAGGAAGGCTCGATCGGGCTTGCCTCGGCCGACGGAATCTCACTCGTCCGTCGTCCCTTCGATGAAGCAACGATTGGGAAAAGCCTGCTGCAGGGACCCATTTTCCGCGACTACCTTCCGAAGGCATCGGTCGGAAGCGCAACGCTACGGTCCTCCGTGGATGGCGTTGAGCGCCTCATCAGTTATCGCCGGGTGCAGAGCTATCCGCTGGTTGTCGCGGCGGCCCTGGCGACCGACGAAGTGTTCGCCGAATGGCGCAAGGATGCCTGGCGTCACGCGATCGGCTCCGGCATCCTGGCGCTCGTCCTTGGGCTGCTCGGGCACCGTCTGACGCGTCAGATCGGGCTCCGCGTCGCGGCCCAGCGTGCGGCGGAGGTCGCGACCGCGGCGGCGGCAAGCGCCGCGGCGCAGTATCGGCTCCTGGCCGACAACTCGACCGACATGATCTTCGGGCTGGATCTGACCTTCACCCGCCGTTATCTGTCGCCGGCCTGCCGGGAGATCCTGGGCTATGAGCCGGAGGAGCTCATCGGTACGGCGCCTCTCGAGATGATCCACCCCGACGATTCGGGACGGGTTGCCGAGATCTATCGCGCCATGGCCGCTGGTCGTGAGCGAGCCAGCGTGACAAATCGGATCCGACATCGCGACGGCCGCTGGGTCTGGGTCGAAGTCAGTTTCAAGCTGGTCCGGGATGCTGCCGGAGAGCCGTTCGAGATCGTCGGCACGATGCGCGACATCACCAGACGTGTCGATGCTCAGGAAGCGCTGCGCGAGAGCCAGGCCCACCTCCAATCGATTCTCGACTGCGCGCCTTTCGCGATCAGCCTGAAGGACCGCGAGCACCGCTACGTCGTCCTCAACAAGCAATACCAGGCCTGGTACGGCGTCACCCGGGAACAGCAGCTCGGCCGCACCTTGCGCGACGTCGGAACCGACGCTGACTTCGCCGCCCTGATGGAGAGTATCGAGGATCGCGTTTTTGCCACCGGCACCGCACACACGGTCGAGGTTCGCGAACCGGATATCGGCACGGCACCGGCTTGGGAGTCGATCATCAAATTCCCGATCCGCGGCGCCGACGGCATTATCATCGGAGTCGGCAGCCTTAACCTCGATATCTCCGAGCGCAAGGAGGCCGAGGAGGCGGTACGCGCGAGCGAGGAGCGGTTCCGCCTGCTTGTCGAAGGCGTCCAGGACTATGCGATCTACGCGCTCGACGCCGCTGGCCGGGTGAAGAGCTGGAACACCGGTGCCGAGCGCATCAAAGGCTATACCGCCGACGAAATCATCGGGCAGGATTCCTCGATCTTTTTCACCGAGGAAGACCGCGCCCGCGGCGAACCCACCAGAGCGCTAGGCACCGCATTGCAGGCCGGCAGGTACGTCGCCGAGGGATGGCGCGTGCGCAAGGACGGCAGCCGGTTCTGGGCGAGCCTGCTCCTCACCGCCTTGCGCAATCCGGCCGCCGAATTGCTCGGCTTCGCCAAGGTCACCCGCGACTTGACCGAGCGCACGATCGAGCAAGAGCAGCGCAAGCTCATCGTCGAGGCAGCGCCCAACGGCATGCTCATATTCGACGAGACGGGCACGATCAAGCTGGCCAATTCGGCGGTCGAGCGGATCTTCGGCTACGCGCGGGGCGCTCTCACCGGACAGTCGATCGAGCTTCTGGTGCCCGACGCCCATCGCCCCGGCCACGTCGCCAAGCGCTCCTCCTTTGCGACCGACAAAGGGCCTCGCCCGATGGCGCTCGGGCGAAACCTGAGCGGCCGGCGTGCCGACGGGTCCGAGATTCCGATCGAGGTCGAGCTAAGCCCGGTCGAGACACGGCGCGGCCGCATCGTCATCGCCGCCGTCACCGACGTGACGGCACGCCGCGCGGCCGAACGGGCGTTGCAGGAGGCGAAGGATGCGGCCGAGGAAGCGAACCGGGCGAAATCGGATTTCCTCGCCAGCATGAGCCACGAGATCCGCACCCCGATGAACGGCATCATCGGCTTTGCCGATCTCCTCCTCGACGGCGAGCTGACGGCGGAGCAGCGGCGGCAGGCCAAGCTGGTCAAGGACGCCGGCAAGTCGCTCCTCGCCATCATCAACGACATTCTCGACGTCTCGAAGATCGAAGCCGGCAAGCTCGGGCTCGAGCGCATTCCGATGAGTCCAACCGGCGTCGCCGATGGCGCCGTGTCCATCATCCGGACCGAGGCGACCGCCAAGGGGCTGGCGCTCGCGATCGACGCCGCTTCCGACCTTCCGGCCTGGATCGAAGGCGACCCGACACGGCTGCGCCAGATCCTCCTCAACCTCCTGAGCAATGCCGTCAAGTTCACCGAGCGCGGCACGATCGCGGTGAAAATCCTCCGCGATCCGACCATGCCGGGATCGCGCCTGCGCTTCGAGGTCACCGATACCGGGCCTGGCATACCGAAGGAGCGCCAGCATCTTCTCTTCCAGCATTTCTCGCAGGTCGACCGCTCGATCACCCGGCGCTTCGGTGGCACCGGCCTTGGCCTTGCCATCTGCAAGCGCCTTGCCGAAGCCATGGGCGGCGTCATCGGCGTCGAAAGCGATCCGGGGCGCGGCAGCAAATTCTGGTTCACCATAAATTCGACCGAGATCGCGGCCCCGACGATCGCCGCGGACGGCGCGGCGACGATGGCGAAGGCAAGCGCGCGCATCCTCGTCGCCGACGATGTCGCCATGAACCAGATCCTCGTCGAAGCCTTGCTCAAGACAGCCGGCCATGAGGTGACGCTGGTCGCCAACGGCGCGGCGGCGGTCGAGGCGGTCCAAGCACGCGACTACGACCTCGTTCTCATGGACATGGAGATGCCGGTGATGGACGGCATCGCGGCCACCCAGGCGATCCGCCGTCTCGGCGAGCGCGTGCGCGACATCCCGATTGTCGCGCTCACCGCCAATGCGATGGCGGAGGAGATTGCTCGCTGCCGGGCCGCCGGGATGAACGACCACATCGCCAAGCCGATCGACCGCGAAATCTTGCTGGCTACCGTCGCCAAGTGGTCGGGCCAGGCAACCCTGGCGGCGGAAACGGCGCGACGGGGGTTGAGCGAACCGGTGCTCAACGAAACTATCCTGCGCGAGCTCGAGGATCGGCTCGGCAAGCCGCAGCTTCTCGCCTTCGCCGAGCTGTTCCGCGACCAGATCGGCAAGGCCGTTCGCGCCATGACTTCGACCGCCGACCGCGAGCTTCTCGCGCGCGAGGCGCACGACCTTGTATCGCTCGCCGGCAATCTCGGCTGCAGCGAGTTGATGACGCGCGTCCACAGCCTCGTCAGCGCCTTGCGGAACCATGAGACCGACGTCGAACCGCTGGTTGCCGAAGTCACCGGTGCCGCCGAACGCGCGATAACCGCGATGGATGCGCGATACCCGGCGCAGCTTCGCGCCGGTCCCGGGTGAAGCACCGCCGATCAGCCGGGGTTCCTGTCCAATTGTTGACGATTCGCAGCCGCCTCCTTATGTTGCGCCGCGATGGAAGCGGCTCGTTGGCTCATTTCCCGAATTAGCCGCCCGGTCCTGCACTAGGACCGGGGAGACCCTTTGCGTCCGCATCGCCCGAATTCGTAAGGGCAAAGCGGCGGCCGCGCCGGCAAAAACCCTTCGGGATTCCGACCGATCATGAGCACCGACTACCGCAAGACCGTCTTTCTGCCGCAGACCGATTTTCCCATGCGCGGCGATCTGCCCAAGCGCGAGCCCGGGCTGCTCGAGCGTTGGCAGAAGATGGCGCTGTGGCAGCAGTTGCGCGAGACCTCGCGCGGCCGCGAGAAATTCATCCTCCATGACGGGCCGCCTTACGCCAATGGCGATCTCCATATCGGCCACGCCCTCAATAAGGTCCTCAAGGATGTCGTCAACCGCGCCCAGCAGATGCTCGGCAAGGACGCCAATTACGTGCCCGGCTGGGACTGCCACGGCCTGCCGATCGAATGGAAGATCGAGGAGAAATACCGCGCCGGCAACAAATCCAAGGACGACGTGCCGATCGCCGTCTTCCGCCAGGAATGCCGCGACTTCGCCGAGCACTGGATCAGCGTGCAATCCGCGGAGTTCCAGCGCCTCGGCGTCGCCGGCGACTGGGCCAACCCCTATACGACGATGGATTTCAAGGCCGAGGCGCAGATAGTCCGCGAGATCGGCAAGTTCCTGGTCAATGGCGGGCTCTATCGCGGCGACAAGCCGGTAATGTGGTCGGTCGTCGAGCAGACCGCGCTCGCCGAAGCCGAGATCGAATATCACGACCACACCTCGACGACGGCGTGGGCGCGCTTCCCGGTGACGACGCCGTCGCGTCCCGAGCTCGCCGGGGCGAGCGTCGTCATCTGGACGACGACACCCTGGACCCTGCCCGGCAATCGCGCCATCGCCTATGGCGCCGAGTTCAATTATTGCGTCATCAGACCCACGATGGTTTCTGGAGATGGCCCGCAGCTTGGGGCTCAGCCAGGTGGCGGCGTTGTTAATCTAGGTGAGCTGCTTTGCGTGGCAGAAAAACTCCTGGAGTCGTTCACAAAATCTGTAGGCATCATTCAATTCGACAAGGTGGCAACATTTAAGGGTGCCGCGCTCGACGGGACAATCTGCCGACATCCGCTGGCCGGCCAGGGCTATGATTTCCCCGTGCCGCTGTTTGCCGGCGAGTTCGTCAGCGACGAGGACGGCACCGGCTTCGTCCACATCGCGCCGGGGCACGGCGAGGACGACTTCCTTCTCGGCCGTCAGCACGGGCTCGAAGTGCCGCAGACGGTCGGTCCCAACGGCGTCTATTATCCGCATGTCCCGCTGTTCGCCGGCAAGACGGTCTATTGGCCGACCGGCAAGACCGGCAATGCCAACGGCGCGGTGGTTGCGGCGCTCGCCGCCGCCGGCGGGTTGCTCGCCGAGGGCAAGCTCGTCCATTCCTACCCGCACTCCTGGCGCTCCAAGGCGCCGCTGATCTTCCGCAATACGCCGCAATGGTTCATCTCGATGGCGACGAACGATCTGCGCGCCACGGCGCTGGCGGCGATCGCGGCGACGCGCTGGATCCCGGTCCAGGGGCGGAATCGCATCCAGGCGATGATCGAGAGCCGGCCCGACTGGTGCATCTCGCGCCAACGCGCCTGGGGCGTGCCGATCGCCGTCTTCCTCGCCAAGAAAACCGGCGAGCCGCTGCGCGATCAGGCGGTCGTCGATCGCATCGCCGAGGCGGTGGCGCGCGACGGCGCCGATATCTGGTTCACCGGCGATCCGCAGCAATTCCTCGGCAGCCAGTACCGCGCGGAGGATTACGAGCGCGTTACCGACATTGTCGACGTCTGGTTCGAATCGGGCTCGACGCACAGTTTCGTGCTCGACAAGCGCGCCGATCTCGGCTTTCCGGCCTCGCTCTACCTCGAAGGCTCCGACCAGCATCGCGGCTGGTTCCATTCCTCGCTGCTCGAGAGTTGCGGCACGCGCGGCCGCGCCCCCTTCGAGGCGGTGCTGACCCACGGCTTCGTTCTCGACGAGCAGGGCAGGGCGATGTCGAAATCGCTCGGCAACGGCGTCTCGCCGCAGGATGTCGTCAGCCAGAGCGGCGCCGACGTGCTGCGCCTCTGGGTCGTCGCCTCGGACTACTCCGCCGATCTGCGCATCGGCCCCGAGATCCTGAAATATCAGGGCGACATGTACCGCCGCCTGCGCAACACGCTGCGCTACCTGCTCGGCAACCTCGCCGGCTTCGCGCCGGCCGAGATCTTGCCGGAGGCGGCGATGCCCGAGCTCGAGCGCTGGGTGCTGCACCGCCTCGCCCAGCTCGACGCTGTGGTGCGCGAGTCGGTCGAGGCCTACGACTTCCACCGCATGTTCATCGAGATCCACAATTTCTGCGCCGTCGATCTTTCGGCCTTCTATTTCGACGTCCGCAAGGATTCGCTCTATTGCGACCGGCCGGACGCGATCGTCCGCCGGGCGGCGCGCACCGTGCTCGATCGCGTCTTCGACTGCCTGACGCGGTGGCTCGCCCCGATGCTGTGCTTCACCACCGAGGAGGCGTGGCTCGCGCGCCATGGCGACGGCGCGACGACGAGCGTGCATCTGCAGCTCTTTCCCGCCGTGCCGCAGGGCTGGCGCGATGCCGGACTGGCGGCGAAATGGGAGAAGATCCGCGCCTTGCGCCGCGTCGTCACCGGCGCCATCGAGCTCGAGCGGGCGCAAAAGCGCATCGGCTCCAGCTTACAGGCCGAGGCGACGGTCTATCTCGACGGCGCGGCGGCTGACATGGCGGCCGATCTCGCCGGCGTCGATCTCGCGGAAATCTGCATCACCTCGGCGGCGCGCCTGGCCGCCGGCGAGGCTCCCGCCGAGGCGTTCCGCTTGCCGGACGTGCCCGGCATCGCCGCCCGCATCGGCCCCGCCTCCGGCGAGAAATGCCAGCGCTGCTGGAAGGTGCTGCCAGAAGTCGGCGCGGTCGCCGACCATCCCGATCTCTGTGGCCGCTGCGCCGATGCCGTCGCGGTGCTCGGCGAGGGCCTGGCGCATGGTTGAGCGGCGTCGCAACATCGCCCATGCCCTCGCCGTCATCGTCGCCGTCCTGGTCGCCGATCAGCTCTCGAAGCTGTGGATTCTCGACCGCTTCGCCGCCGTCGGCGACTTCGTGCAGGTCACCGATTTCTTCAACATCGTGCTGGTCGCCAATCGCGGCGTCAGCTTCGGCCTGTTCAACGACGGCGCCGCGGTCAATGCGATCATCTTCTCGTTGCTCGCCGCCGCCATCGTCGTCGCCCTCGTCGTCTGGCTGCTGCGCGCCAGCGGCAGGGTGCTGCCGGCGGCGATCGGTCTGGTCATCGGCGGTGCCGTCGGCAACGTTATCGACCGCCTGCGGCTTGGCGCCGTCGTCGATTTTCTCGATTTCCACCTCGACGCCTGGCATTGGCCGGCCTTCAACGTCGCCGACGCGGCGATCTGCATCGGCGTCGCCGTGATGATCATAGATGGCTTGATCAGCGGGCGCGAAGCGGCTAATTAGGACCGGCTGGGAGGGGGCGGACGTTGTCTTTCGGTCGGATTCTATTAATGCTTGTCATGGTTGCGTCGCTCGGCGCCTGCGATACCATCCGCAAGGTCGCCGGCGTCGACAAGACAGCGCCCGACGAGTTCACCGTCATCTCGCGCGCACCGCTCGACCTGCCGCCCGATTTCAGCCTGCGCCCGCCCAAGGCCGGCGCCTTGCGCCCGCAGGAGACGACGCCGACCCAGACGGCGCGGCAGACGGTTTTCCGGGCCGGCGAGAAGAGCGACGCGGCGATCACCGCCGCCCTGGCGATCGGCAATCGCAGCAACGGCGAGGTCGCGCTCTTGAAACAGGCGGGCGCCGGCGGCGTCGATCCGAACATTCGGCAGATCGTCAATCAGGAGAATTCCAAGCTGCTCGAAACCGACCGCAGCTTCGTCGACACGCTGGTCTTCTGGAAGGCGCCGGCGGAGCCTGGCGTGGTCGTCGATCCGACCAGGGAGGCGCAGCGGCTGCGCGAGAACGCCTCGGTCGGCAAGGCGGTGACGGAAGGCGAGACGCCGACCATCGAGCGCAAGAAGAAGGCGCTGCTCGAAGGTATTTTCTAGCTCTCTTGACGGGCTTCGCCGCCGCCGCGGTTGCGCTTGCGTCACCGGAGGCGAGCCGATGATTGCGGCAAGCTTGATCCTATCTACCTGAGCCATCATTTGCCTGAGTGATCATTTGCCTGAGTGATCATCTGCTTGGGCGGGAGAGCGCGATGCCGAGCCGCAGAACCGCCGCCGTGCTGGTCGTCCTCCTCGCGCTCGTCCTCGGCCGGGCGAGCGCGGCGCAGGAGACCACCGCTGCCGGCTTCGGTGCCGAGGGCTTCACCCTCGCCAACGGTCTCCAAGTCGTCGTCATCCCCAATCACCGCGCGCCCGTCGTCACCCAGATGGTGTGGTACAAGGTCGGCGCCGCCGACGAGCCGCGCGGCAAGTCGGGCATCGCGCATTTCCTCGAGCATCTGATGTTCCGCGGCACAAGGGACGTGGCGCCCGGCGAGTTCTCGCGTCTGGTGGCGCAGAATGGCGGCCGCGACAATGCCTTTACCGCCGAGGACTACACGGCCTTTCATCAGACCGTCGCGGTCGACCGGCTGCCGCTCGTCATGAAGCTCGAGGCGGACCGCATGCAGAACCTGGTGATCAGCGACGCCGTGGTGCTGCCCGAGCGCGAGGTCATCATCGAGGAGCGGCGCAGCCGCATCGACAACAGCCCGGCCGCGCTGCTCAACGAGCAAGTCAGGACGGCGATCTTTCTCAATCACCCCTACCGCATTCCGACGATCGGCTGGAAGCACGAGATGGCGCAGCTGTCGACGCAGGACGCGCTCGACCATTACCGCGCCTGGTATGCGCCCAACAACGCCGTGCTGATCGTCGCCGGCGACACCACTGCCGCCGCGGTGCGGCCGCTCGCCGAGCAGTATTACGGCGTCATCCCATCGCGCCCGGTGCCGCCGCGCCAGCGCCTCGCCGAGCCGCCGCACGTCGCCTCGGCGCGGCTCGAGCTGCGCAGCCCGCGCGTCGCGCAGGCGAATTGGACGCGCTCCTATCTCGCGCCGAGCTACACCGGCGGCGAGAGCACGCAGGCCTATGCGCTCGAGGTATTGGCGCAGATCATCGGCGCCGGTGCGACCTCGCGCCTCCACCGCACCCTTGTCGTCGAGCAGAAGATCGCCCAGACGGCCGGCGCCTTCTATGACCCCGGCAGCCTCGATCTGACGAATTTCGGTCTCTACGCGGTGCCGCGCGCCGACATCGCGATCGGCGATCTCGAGCGCGCCGTCGAGGCCGAGACGCGCAAGCTGCTCGCCGAGGGGGTGACGTCGCAAGAGGTCGAGCGGGCCAAGTCGCGGATGATCGCCGAGGCGGTTTACGCCCGCGACAGCCTCGGCGGACCCGCCAACATCTTCGGTGCGGCGCTCGCCACCGGCCGCAGCATCGCCGATGTCGAGGCCTGGCCGGCGCGCATCGGCGCGGTGACCGCCGCCGCCGTCAACGCGGCGGCGCGCTTCGTCATGCACGAGGATACCGCCGTCACCGGCGTGCTGCTGCCGGACCCGACCGGCGCTGCGGAGGCGGCGAGCGCGCCCGCAATTCCCGTCCTGCCGGGGGCGAACCAGCCGCTGCATCTCGTCGACCCTAGTGCGGAGACCGAGTGATGGCCGCAATCATCGACCACCGGCGTTGCTGCGCGCTGCTCGTCGCCGCCGCGCTTCTTCTGCTCGCCACCCCGGCTTGCGCGATCAGCGTCGAGCGCGTCGTCAGCCCGGGTGGCATCGAGGCCTGGCTCGTCGAGGACCACACGCTGCCGGTGATCACGCTGGAGCTCTCCTTCCGCGGCGGCGCGGCGACCGATCCCGAAGGAAAATCCGGTCTCGCGACGATGACCACCGCGCTTCTCGACGAGGGCGCCGGCGCCCTCGACAGCCAGGCTTTTCAAGGTCGCGAGGAGGATCTCGCCAGCGCGGTGCATTTCGGCGCCGGGCCGGACTATGTCAGCGGCGGCCTCTCGACCATCCGCAAGAGCATGACCGAGGCCTTCGAGCTCATGCGCCTGGCGCTCAGCGAGCCGCGGTTCGATGCCGACGCCGTCGCGCGCATCCGCGGCGACCTCATCGCCGATGCGGCGCGGCGCCTCGAGCGGCCGAATACCATTGCCGGCCGCGTCTGGTGGCGCAACGCCTTCGACGATACGCCCTACGCGCGCCCGACCGATGGGACGGCGAAGGATATCGCCGCGATCACCGAGGCGGATTTGCGGCAATTCGTCCGCCAGCGCTTCGCCCGCGACGCGCTCAACATCGCCATTGTCGGCGACATCGCGCCGGACGAGCTGAAGACGCTGCTCGACCGGACGTTCGGTGCCCTGCCCGCGGCCGCCGCGCCCGCGCCGCTGCCCGACGTCACGGCGCAGAACGGCGGCGTGCTGCTCCTGGTCAAGAAACCGATCCCGCAAAGCGTCGTCACCTTCGGGCAACCCGGCATCAAGCGCGATGATCCCGACTGGTATGCCGCGACCATCGACAACTACATCATCGGCGGCGGCGGCTTCGTCTCGCGGCTGATGAGCGAGATCCGCGAGAAGCGCGGCCTCGCCTATGGCGTCAGCACCTATCTCGTCCCGCTGCAGCGCAGCGGCGTCATCCTCGGCACGGTGGCGACGCAAAACGACCGCGTGGCCGAATCGATCGATCTCGTTCGCCAGGAATGGCAGCGCATGCATGACGAGGGGCCGACGGCGCAGGAGCTCGCCGACGCCAAGACCTATCTCACCGGCTCCTTCGCCCTGCAGTTCAATTCGACCGGCTCGATCGCCGGCATCCTGCTGCAGCTGCAGCAGGATGGGCTCGGCATCGACTATCTCGACCGCCGCAACGCCTTGATCGACGGGGTGACGCTGGAGGAGGCGCGGCGGGTCGCCCGCCGCCTCTACGATGCCGCCGCCCTCGCCTTCGCGGTGGTCGGCGCGCCCTCCCGCCTGACGCCGACCCGCGAGGTCACCGCGGACGGGCTCTAGGCTGCTCCCAGGGCCATCGCATTTGATGGCAACGCCGATATCCCCTCTCCCCGTGGGGGCGAGGGATATTGGCGCTTCCGTCAAATGTGGCGATCCCGATCGGGTTAACCCTTTCGCAACCCTGCCGGGTCCACCCTCGCCTCGGTCGGTTACCTGTCCGGCCGTGCGAGGCTCCCAGCGCGTGAATCCCAGCGCATGACCCTGATGCTCAAGCCGCGGCGCGCGGCGATCCTGCGGCATGGCGATCCCGTCGCGCTGCCGTCGACCGAAGAGCTGCTGGCCGCGGGCGGCGATACCCGCATCGCGATCGACCCACGGACGGGGGCCAACCGCTACGGTTGCCCGGCATTCCCCGATCCGGCAATCGCCGCCTTCGGCTCGTCGACGGCGTCGATCGTTTCGGCCGACGGATTTGCCGCCGCCGACCGCCTGCGCCGGCGCCTCATCGCCGCCGCCGAGCGCGAGCCGCCGTCGTTCACCTATGCCCGCGAGCTCGACCGCCTGCGCCATGAGCTGATCGCGCTCTGCGGCTTATCCGATCTCGCCGGGCTGGCCACCGTCTTCGCCGCCTCGGGCACCGACTTGCATTTATTCGCGGCCCGGTTCGCCGCTGGCGCCGATCCGCTCGCCATCATGGTCGAGGCGACGGAGACCGGCAGCTTCGTGCCCGCCGCGTTGGCCGGCCGGCATTTCAATACATGCACCGCTTTCGGCGACGAGGTGGTCGCCGGCGATGCCATCGCCGGCGACACCGTCGAGGTCGCCTCGGTGTGCAGCCGTGCCGCCGATGGGACGCCGCGTCCGGCCGCGCTCGTCGATGCCGAGATTGTCGCGCTGACGACGCGTGCCGTCGCGATGGGGCGGCGTGTTCTGCTGACCCTCGTCGATGTCTCGAAAACCGGCTTGATCGCGCCGAGCCCTACCCGTGCGCTGGCGCTGCGCGACCGCTTCCCCGGCGCCGTCGAGCTGCTCGTCGATGCGTGTCAATTCCGCCTCGCGCCCGCGAGCCTGCGCGCCTATCTCGAGCACGGCTTCATGGTCGCGCTGACCGGCTCCAAGTTCCTCGCCGGGCCGGCCTTCTCGGGCGCGCTGCTCGTCCCCGCTGCGACGGCGCGGCGATTGCGCGACGTCGCCCTGACGCCGGCGCTGCGCCTCTATTCGGCGCGCGCCGAATGGCCGCGCGACTGGAGCGCGGCGGGATCGCTCGGCGACGGCGTCAATTACGGGCTGCTGCTGCGCTGGGAGGCGGCGCTGACCGAGCTGCGTCAGTTCCGTGCCGTTCCCGAGGGCGAGACCACCGCCATTCTCAGTGCCTTTGCGCGCGCGATCGCGGCGCGGCTGGTGGCCGATCCAGCCTTCGCGCCGCTCGAAGTGCCGGCGCTCGCCGGCCGGCGGCTGCCGGCGGCGCCGGGCTGGGATCATATCCAGACGATCTTCCCCTTCCTGCTGCGCCGCGTCCGTGACGATGGCAGTGCGGCGCTGCTTGCCCGCGCCGAGACCGAGAGGGTCTTTCGCCTGCTCGATAGCGATGCCGGCGGCGCCATCGGCCTCGCCGCCAGCGATCCCGCTCGCGCCATCGCCGCCTTGCGCTGCCAGCTCGGCCAGCCGGTGGCGTGCGGCAGCCGCTTGGGCCAACCGCTCAGCGCCTTGCGCCTGTGCGCCAGCGCCAAGCTCGTCGTCGAAGCCGCCGCACACGGCGTCGACGGCGTCATCCGTCGCGCCATGGCGGTGCTCGACAAGACGGCGCTGCTGGCAGCGCAAGCTTCTTGATGCATTCCGCGCGGTAACCCCCCACAGCGACCCTCCCCGCAAGGGCAGGGCAATCGCATTTGATGGACGCATCGATCTCCCCTCGCCCCAGCGGGGAGAGGCCCCTCGACAATCGCTCAGGAGGACCCGCGCCGCAGGCGCGGGAGGGTGAGGGGGACGCGTCGCTTTCGCATTGTTGCCGGAAGTCCGACTGCCGAAATGCTCCCCCTCACCCTCCCATCGCCAAGGCGATGGGTCCTCCTGAGCGATTGTCGAAGGGCCTCTCCCGCCCTTCGACAAGCTCAGGGGGAGAGGACGAAAAAGGCGCGACGTCCCGGTTGTGATGTCCGCCGGCCGGGCGCAAAATCCCAGCAATGACCAGCCCAGCCGTGACCAGCCCTGCCATGACAATCCGCCAGCTGCCGCCCACTCTCGTCGACCGCATCGCTGCCGGCGAGGTGATCGAGCGACCGGCCGCCGTCGTCAAGGAGCTGGTGGAGAACGCCATCGATGCCGGCGCCAGCCGTATCGAGGTGGCGTTGCGCGACGGCGGGCTCGCCCTCATCGCGGTCACCGATGACGGCAGCGGGATGAGCCCGGCCGAGCTGGCGCTGGCGGTCGAGCGCCACTGCACCTCGAAACTGCCTGATAACGATCTCCTCGCCATCAAGACGCTGGGCTTTCGCGGCGAGGCGCTGCCGTCGATCGGCTCGGTCGCCCGGCTGACGGTGACGACGCGGCGGCGCGGCGACGATGCCGCGGCGACGCTCACCGTCGAAGGCGGGGCCAAGGGCGCGGTGATGCCCGCCGCCCATCCCGTCGGCACGCGCGTCGAGGTCCGCGATCTCTTCTACGCGACGCCGGCGCGGCTCAAGTTCCTCAAGACCGCGCGGACCGAGCGCGACCAGGCGCTCGATGCCGTGCGGCGTCTCGCCATGGCCCATCCGGCGCTCGCCTTCACCTTCGTCGGCGACGACGAGCGCGTCATGCTGCGCCTCGCCACCGCCGCGCCGGATCTTGCCGGCCCCGATGAGGGTGAGTCGTCGGCGCGGCGTCGGCGCCTCGCCGCCATTCTCGGCCGCGACTTCGCCGACAACGCGCTCGCCATCGACGCCGCGCGCGAGGGCTGCCGTCTCGTCGGCTTCGCCGGCTTGCCCACCCTCAACCGGGCGACTGCGCGCGACCAGTATCTCTTCGTCAATGGCCGCCCGGTGCGCGACAAGCTGCTGGTCGGTGCGGTGCGCGGCGCCTATCAGGATTTCCTCGCCCGCGACCGCCATCCGCTGGTCGTGCTCTTCCTCGAATGCGACGAGAGCGATGTCGACGTCAACGTTCATCCGGCCAAGGCGGAGGTGCGCTTTCGCGACGCCGCCCTGGTGCGCGGCCTCATCGTCGGCGCCCTGCGCAACGCGCTGACCCTAGCCGGCCACCATGCCGCCACCACGGTCGCCGACGCGGCGCTGGCGGCCTTTCGCCCCGGCGAGTTGCCGATCCATGGCGGGCGTGCGCACCCCGGATTCGGCGCCGATCGCGGCTATGGCACAGCATCGCCATCGCTGCCGCGCGGTTTCGCCGAGGCCGCCGCCGCGCTTTACGCGCCGCAGCCGGGCCTCGCCATTCTCGCCCCTGGCGCGCGCGAATCCGAGGCGGCGGAGCCGGCGTTGCAGGGCTACCCGCTCGGCGCCGCGCGGGCGCAGCTGCACGACACCTACATCGTCGCCCAGACCGACCACGGCATCGTCATCGTCGACCAGCACGCGGCGCATGAGCGCCTCGTCTACGAGCGGATGAAGCAGCATCTCGCCGATGGCGGCGTCAGGCGCCAGCTCCTCCTCCTGCCGGAAATCGTCGAGCTCGACGAGGCCGACGCGGCGCGGCTGATCGCGCGCGCCGGCGAGCTCGCCGAGCTCGGCCTCGTCATCGAGGCGTTCGGCCCCGGCGCCGTCATCGTCCGGGAAGTGCCGGCGCTGCTCGGCGAGACCGACACTGCCGGGCTGGTCCGCGACCTCGCCGACGAGCTCGCCGAGCTCGGCGAGGCGCTCGCCTTGAAGGAGCGCCTGGAGACAATCTGCGGCACGCTCGCCTGCCACGGCAGCGTGCGCGCCGGCCGCCGTCTCAACAACGCCGAGATGAACGCGCTGCTGCGCGAGATGGAGGCGACGCCGCATAGCGGCCAGTGCAATCACGGCCGCCCGACCTATGTCGAGCTTCGCCTCGCCGATATCGAACGGCTGTTCGGCCGGCGGTAGCAGCTCCTCGCCCCACCGGGGAGAGGGAGGGGCCCGTTGCGTAGCAACGGGAGGGTGAGGGGGCCATGCCGCTTTCGAGTTCTTGCCGAATGCAAAGATGGCTGCGGATGCTCCCCCTCTCCTTCCCATCGCTGACGCGATGGGTCCCCTCCTCTCCCCGAGGGGAGAGGAGATCAGGCGGAACCACCGGAGATCGCGCCTCGCCTTACTCGGCACTGACCGCCTCGCGATGCGTGCCTGATCGGTCCCACCGGCTCCTCGCCGCCGCCCTGCTCGCCCTCGCTCTCGCAGCTCCGCCGGCGCACATCGCCGCGCAGGCGCTGCCGGCGCCGGCAGCACAGGCCGAGCCGCGCATCCCGGCCAAGGCGATGGTGCATATCCTCGCGCGCCACGGGCCCGACAGCACCGCGCCGGGCGCCGGCAAATACGCACCCGGCACGACGGAAACGACCATCCGCTTCCTCATCGCCGAGGCGCTGGCGCACGGCACGCCGGCGCCGGACAGCAATTTCCGCCCCGCCACGCTCTACGACTACCGTTTCCCGTACATCATTGGCACGACGATCGACGGCGCCCCGACCAACCGCATCCGCGTCGTCGTC
>WNFC01009369.1_pt1 | contig 15629 bp, 15 predicted proteins | sample 5400541 | NCBI WGS metagenome assembly WNFC01 (sample SAMN13153342, study PRJNA577476) | soil metagenome | isolation source: 120 cm saprolite under Douglas fir tree site 2 hole 2 replicate 1 | place: USA:California | collected 2015-04-18
TGCGTGTCTGCTTCACCTGCAACACCACTTTCTCACCAACTGGCATTCCGCGTTCAATATTCAGGGGCCGGGCGGCTGGGTCGGTTATTATTTTGGGCGGCAACTACTGCAGCGGATGATGGGACGCGTCGGTTCGGCGATTCTGCTCGTGGGCGTTTACCTAACGAGTCTGATTCTGATGACCGGACTGCGGCCGATTCATCTCGTTAGGCAAACGGTGGCAAATACGCGCCGCATGATTTCGCGGATGCGCGATTGGCAACTGAATCGCCGTTTGCGTAAGTCCGATCTGAAAGGCCAGCTCGAAATCAGCCAACGAGAGCTGGCGAAACAACAACGTTCGATCGAAAAGCAGCTCAAGAAAAAAGGCGCAGCGGTGCCGGAGCCGACCGGGGCCTTTATTTCGGCGGAGGAGTTGGCCAACCGTCCGAAGCCGAAGGTGGTTGATACCACCGCGCTGCCAAGCGAAGAGGGAGCACTGCGCAGAAAACCATCTTTGGCCGAGCTTCGCGGCGACGAGAAGAAAATCGCAGCCGCTTCTGGCCTAACGAGTCGAACATGGGATGCGGAACATTACACAATGCCCGGTCTGGATTTGCTCGAGGAACATGACATCGAAGGCCGCACTGCCGCCGACCCGGCGGAGCTGGAGCGAATTCAGCAGACGTTGATCGAAACACTTGCACAATTCGGCATTGCCGTCGCGGCCGGCGACATCACAAAAGGGCCGACGATCACGCGCTACGAAGTTTATCCGGCGAAAGGTGTGCGAGTGGACAAGATCGTCATTCTCGAGCGCGATCTCGCGCGCGCCACGCGCGCGGAGCGGATCAACATTCTCGCGCCGATTCCCGGTAAAGATACCGTTGGCATAGAGCTTGCGAACAGTCGCAAAGTGAAGGTCACATTACGCGAACTGTTGCAGTCGGCGGATTGGGAAGAGGCAAAGGCACGGGCGAAATTGCCGCTCGCGCTTGGCAAAGATGTTTACGGCAAAGCGATCATCGCTGATCTCGCGCAAATGCCGCATCTGCTCGTCGCTGGAACCACCGGCGCGGGCAAAAGCGTCTGCATTAACGCGATGATCGCGAGCATGCTCTTTCGGTTCACGCCGGAGGAGCTGCGCTTCATCATGATCGATCCGAAAGTGGTCGAGATGCAGGTCTATAATTCACTGCCGCATCTGGTCATTCCCGTTGTCACTGATCCGAAGAAGGTGTTGCTCGCTCTGCGTTGGGTGATCGATGAAATGGAAAAGCGCTACAAGATTTTTGCGGAGGCCGGCGTGCGTAACGTCACGAGTTTTAATGCGCGCCCCGCGAAGAAAACACAGAAGGAATTGGACCTCGATGGGGAAGCTGGAGTGTCAATCTCGTCTGCCGCTGAGACAGAGCGCGATTGCACGTATCACGCAAATGGCGCGGGCGGCCGGCATTCATATCATTGTCGCGACGCAAACACCGCGCGCGGATGTCATCACCGGTGTGATCAAAGCGAACATCCCGAGCCGGATCGCATTTCAAGTAGCTTCAAAAATCGACAGCCGCGTGATCCTTGACGAAAACGGCGCTGACCGTCTGCTCGGACAGGGTGACATGCTTTATCTGCCCCCAAGCACGTCACGGTTGATTCGCGCGCAGGGAGTTCTGGTCACGGACGATGAAATCCGCCGGCTGGTGGAATTTGTTTCCGCGCAAAGTCCGCCGGCCTTCGATACCGCGATGCACGAGAAATTGCAGACTGCGGGGACGCCCGCCGAAGAGGTGACCGACGAGGACGAGGAGCTGGTTGAGAAATGTCTGGAAATTATCCGCCAGGAAAAACGCGCCTCGACTTCGCTTTTGCAGCGCCGCTTGCGCCTCGGCTACACGCGGGCCGCGCGCATCGTTGATATTCTGGAGCAACGCGGTATTTTGGGACCTGGCGAAGGCGCGAAGCCGCGCGAGATTCTCGTCGATCTCGACGCCGCGGTTTGATCCACATTCACACGATGTCCATAGAAGGTCTTGGCGAAAAATTCCGGGAGGCGCGACTTGCCCGCAAATTGTCGATCGAGGAAGCAGCGCGCCTGACGAAGATTCGTCCTTCGCGTCTCGCCGAAATCGAAGCGGACGATTTTTCTAATTTTCCCAGTCTGGCTTATGCCAAAGGTTTTCTTGTCATCTACGGGAAGTTTTTGGAGGTCGATGTTTCTTCCTATTTGGATGTTTTCGAAACTTCGAACGCCGTTACGGTAGACGGCTATTCGTATTTGCAGGACAATCCGGCCCCAGCGCCGGCGCAGCCGATTGTTCGTGCCCCGCGCAATCGAACTTCTTTGCTCCCACTCTTGATCGGTGTCGTCGTGCTTGTGGCGGGCTTTTCTCTGATAAAACTGATCTTGGATATTTCACGCATCGCTCCGCCGCGGAGAGACGTTGGCGCACAACCCTCGCCGAGCGCCACCGTGACGTCTGCGGCGATCGTGGCGCCGCACGCGCTTCCGGCCGACAATTCAGCCAACGCAGTGAACAATTCCGTCGCCAGGGCGGCTCCTTCCACTGCGCCGGAAACAGCAACTTCTTCTCCGATTGCCGCCGCCACCCAACCTGAAGTGCGGCGGGCCGAGCCAGTCCATCCCGAGGATCTGGTCCGGGCTGGCTTGCAAAGCGCGCGCGATGCGACGGAGTCGGTTGCAATGAATCGAATGGAGATTCGGCCGTTGAAGAAAACGTACATCAAAGTCGTTATCGACAACAACAATTCGAAACCGGCTTTTGAACGCTGGATCAGCCCAAACGATGGCCCGGTGCAGTTTGAAGGCCAACATTTCGCCGTTCGCGTGCTGGACCGCGACGCGGTGCAGATCCGTAAAAATGGCAAGCGCGTCTCCGATGACGACGCTGACGTTACCATCGAGTAAACGCGTGCAGACGACGCCGCAACCGACGAAAGTCGGCATGATCAGTCTCGGCTGTGCAAAGAATCTCGTCGACGCCGAGATCATGCTCGGGAGCGTGCTCGAGCGGGGAATGCAAATTACCTCCCGCGCCGAGGAAGCCGATGTGCTTGTCATCAACACTTGCGCGTTTATCGATTCGGCCAAGCAGGAATCGATCGACGCGATTCTCGAGGCGCATCAGCAGCGATTAAACGCGAGACCTGATCAAAAGTTAATCGTGAGCGGTTGCATGGCGCAGCGTTACGCGAGCGAACTGCGCGAATCTTTGCCCGAAGTCGATGCGTTTATTGGTCTGGATCAGGTGCGCGACCTCGGAAGGATCCTCGAGCAGACACTGAGACATCGAACGCCGAACATCGAACATCGAACATCGAATCCTGATACTTCGACGTTGGATGTTGGACGTTCGATGTTCGATGTTTCTCCCGATCTAAGCGAAAGGTCGCTGAACTTCGTTACACCGCGGCCGAGCTACATTCCGAATTACGACACACCGCGATACCGGCTCACGCCATCGCACAGCGCATATCTGAAAATTGCCGAAGGCTGCAATCATCCCTGCAGTTTTTGCGTGATCCCGCAAATGCGAGGAAAGCATCGCAGCCGTTCGCCAGCTTCGGTGCTGACGGAAATTCGCGCGCTCGTCGCGGAGGGCGTGAAGGAAATTAATCTCATTAGTCAGGACACGACTTACTACGGGATGGATCTGTGGGCCCAAAAAGCGGGACCGCGCCAACCGGTCGATTCCTCCCGTGGCCCGACCCTCGCCGCTCTGTTGCGCGACATTCAGGAAATCGAAGGAGATTTTTGGGTGCGTCTGCTCTACACCCATCCAGCGCACTGGAGTTCGGAATTAATCGCCACCATCGCTGCATGCAGCAAAGTGGCGCGCTACATCGACATGCCATTGCAACACATTGATGAAACGATGCTGGCGCGCATGCGCCGCGAGACAAGTCGCGCACACATCGAAGATCTGATTCACGAAATTCGCGCGGGAATTCCCGGTATCGCGCTGCGCACCACCTTCATCGTTGGTTTTCCGGGTGAGACTGAAGAGAAATTCGCAACCCTCCTCGACTTCATCGAGCGCACCCGGTTCGAGCGCCTCGGAATTTTCAAGTACTCCCGGGAGGCTGGTTCGCGCGCGGCAAGAATGCCGGAGCAGAATTCCGTGGCGGTAAAGAATGCGCGCTTTCGTCGCGCCATGATTTTGCAGCAGAAAATCGCGCGAGAGATCTCGCTGCAAAATGTTGGGCGCAAGATGAAGCTGCTGGTCGATGTTCCATTAATCGCGCGAACGCAAGCCGACGCACCGGAAGTTGATGCGCGCGTCATTCTGGCGAAGGCGGCGCCGGTCGGCGAATTTATCGATCGCGAAATTACAGGCGCGCGTGGCTACGATTTGCTGGCTTGACGAAGGTCGACAACCGATCGCACGAGCCGCTTTCGTCAACGTTCGCAATTGACATTCGATACCAAAATGATGGACAAATGATTGTTCGCTCTTAGCAAAAAATTATTTTTGGACGCACATGGCGAATGCGACTGAACCGAAAAAAGAAACGGTGTGCATCGCTGTGCCTCCCGCGCCGGTGGCAAATCCTGTCCCGCCAAATGATGCGCGTCACGATACAGAGTTAGCTGCGGCTGCGACAGCTGCGCGTTCAAACGTAAATCCACCGAATTTACCCGGCCTTGCCCAAGCACCGAAGCCGCCTTTACCGCCAAGGCCGCCTGCTATCGAGCCAATCGCTTCTGCAACGCAGTCGCCCCAAGCGATGTCGTTCAAGCCGCCGCCGCCGAATTTGCAAAAACCGGTCGAGGCGGCCACTGCATCACGATTTCCAGCGACGCAGCCAACGCCTGCGCTCGCTTCGCCTGGCCCGAAGAAAGAGACAGCGCGAATCGAAGTCGCGCCTGAGCCGAAATCTACCGCGCCGAAGGCCAAGATGTCGAAAACTCAGCCACTCATCATTACCCCGGCGCCGAGTGCGCAAGATGCGCCAGTCCTGATTGCGCCGGAGAATTCTGGCGCCGTGCTTGATTCCATTCCGATGTCACTTTGCTGGGCTTTGTTGGCAGTTTCGATAATTACGTTTATCATCCAACTCTGGACATATTTTTTCTAGACCATGGATAACTCTGCAACTGTGACTCTCAACGAATCGAATTTCGAAATTGAAGTGACTAAGAGCAATCGGCCGGTGTTGGTTGATTTCTGGGCGGAATGGTGCGGTCCTTGCAAAATGATCGCGCCGATTCTCGATGAGATCGCGAAAGAAAAATCCGGTTCGATTAAAGTCGCGAAGGTAAACGTTGACGAAAATCAAAGTCTATCAGCCCGGTTTAACATTCGCGCGATTCCCTCGCTGCTTATTTTTAAAAACGGCCAGTTGCGTGACCAGATCACTGGCGTGACGAGCAAGAAGAACCTGCTCGATAAGCTGACCGCGCTCGCCTAACGAGTCCCGTTTTTGCGGGATCGGCGACGGAAATTTGCGCCCGGCGCGGCTCGAACGCGCAACCTACGGCTCCGGAGGCCGTCGCTCTATCCAATTGAACTACGGGCGCAACGTCGCCGGATTATATCGGCGCTGCGCCAAAGAACAACCGGCCCTCCTTTCTCTCAATCGTGCTCGTGATCGAGGAACGTGATTGGGATTCGAGCGCGAGGAAATCCGCGCCAGAACTTCCGGTTTGCAATTTCAACCTACGCGAATGAAAATGTTCGCCCGTCAGCGGGCAACCGGAACCGGTTATGAACAGCATCATCGACGCGATCGAGCGTGAACAATTCAAAGAGGAAATCACGAATTTCAAGGTGGGCGATGGCGTCCGCGTGCATACGCGGGTTGTCGAAGGCGACAAAGAGCGCATCCAGATTTTCGCCGGAATCGTGATTGGACGGAAGGGCCGCGGGCTGAATGAAACATTTACCGTTCGTCGCATTTCCTACGGCGAAGGTGTCGAGCGGGTTTTTCCGCTGCATTCGCCGCGGATTGCGAAAGTGGAAGTGGAAAAGCAGGGCCGCGCGCGGCGCGCCAAACTCAATTATCTTCGCCAGCGCAAAGGCAGGGAAGCGACTGCAGTGAGGGAATAGTGACTAGTGATAAGTGACGGGTGAACAGAAGAAGCGCGATTTCGATTCACTGATCGCCAGTCACAATTCACATTCTGATTTTCGGGATGCACGGAAATAGCTAAATTGCCAGCCGCATGTATCGACGGTGCGGTTTTCGCTACGAGAAAAAATTGCGCGCCATCGGTGCCGTTCGCATCGCTGGAATCGATGAAGCTGGTCGTGGGGCGCTTGCCGGGCCAGTCGTGGCTGCCGCCGTGATTCTTCCGGAAAAATTTCGGCATCGGAAGCTGAAAGATTCGAAACAACTGGCGCCCGAGTTGCGCGAGGAAATTTATCAAGAACTGATTAGGCGCGGCGAAATTGCGTGGGCAGTCGGAGTTGTTGATTCGATCGAGATTGATCAGATCAATATTCTACGCGCGACGCACAAAGCGATGCGTGCCGCTCTCGCGGCCTTGAGCGCGCCTCCCGACCATGTGCTGATCGACGGCCTGCCGGTGTTTCCATTCCCGCTGCCGCAAACCGCCATCATTGATGGCGATTGTCTCAGTCTGAGCATTGCCGCGGCGAGCGTCATCGCGAAGGTGACACGCGACGCAATGATGCGTGAATTCTGTGCGCGCTTTCCGGAATATTGTTTCAGCCAGCACAAAGGTTATGGCACTGATTTGCACCTAAGCAAACTTCATGAATTCGGACCCTGCCCGATTCACCGGCGCTCTTTTGAACCGGTGGCGCAACCCGTTTTCGTTTTCGCGCACGAAATCTAAGCCGCAACATCTGCAGCTCGGCGTGCGCGGCGAAAAGCTGGCCTGCCGTTTTCTCCGGCAGAACGGTTACAAAGTTCTTTATCGCAACTTTCGCGCCCGCCGCGGCGGCGAAATCGATATTGTTTGCCGCGATGGCGATACGCTCGTTTTTGTGGAAGTAAAAACACGCACAAGCGAAGATTTCGGACGGCCAATCGAAGCAATCCGACGCTCGCAACGCCAACGCATTTCACTCGGCGGCCTGGCCTGGCTTCGCTTGCTCGATAATCCGGATATTCTTTTTCGGTTCGATGTCGTGGAAGTAGTCATCGCGCCCGAAGCCGCGCCGCGGCTCGAATTAATCCGCAACGCTTTTCAACTGCCCGATCGATACATTTATTAGCCATCGCCATCCTCGTCATCCTGCTGCTCAGCTCCTAACAATGAAAAATCCGACACGTTATCAAAAACTGGTCGCGAACGCGAAACGCAACATCAACGAGATCCCGCCGGCCCAGGCTGCCGGCGAATCGCAACGTGGTGACGCGATCCTGATTGACGTGCGCGAGGAGAGCGAATGGCGCGAAGGTCACGCGCAAAATGCCACTCACCTCAGTCGTGGGGTGATCGAGGTGGAGATCGAAGAAAAAATTTCCGACACGAGACAGCCGATCATTTGTTATTGCGGTGGCGGTGGGCGTTCGGCTTTGGCGGCGGAAAGTTTGCAAAAAATGGGATACGAAAACGTCCGCTCAATCGCCGGCGGATTTAAAGCCTTGCAGGAAGCAAACCTGCCGATCGATCGCTGAGAAAAACGCCGCGAACGATCAACCGCCGACGGCCTGATAATGACCAAGGCCGCGATTCCACATCGTCTGCGCGGTGGCCCACGTGAGGCATAACCATCCGGTTTGGATGGCGAGCGTTTGCGCCAATTCTGGACCACGTAATCGCTCGAGAAAAATCGCGATCGGACAAAAAAGTTCGTAGTAAAACGGCAGCCATTTCATCACCGCCTGCACACCTGCCGGCATGATGTCGATGGGAAACATTTGTCCACCGAGGAAATATTCGAACGAGTAGACAATGAAAACGATGGTTGAAATCTCGAGAATCCAGAAGGCCATCATGGCGAGCGTGTAGGTGATGAAGAATTGGATGAAAGCCGCCATAAGGAGCGAGATCACCGCGCAAAAATAGGTGGAGACGTTTGCCGGCAGCGTGATGTAGTTGCGAAAATAGAAAAAGATCAGCGCGATCGGCACGATGGTGACGGCGGTAAAAACAAGGCGACCGCTTAAGAAAATGCTGAAGCGATAGCCGAGATAATTCACCGGTTTGGTCAGGAACGAATTGATCTGTCCCTCGCGAATGTCGGACGCGATCTGCCATTCGTCCTCGGTCGGCGTGACGAGATTTGCGACAAGAATCGTGAGCAAATAATAATAAATCATTGAGCCATAGTCGTAGCCGTGCAGGCTACCGCCGTGTTCATGGAAAATGGCGCGCCACAGGAAAACGGTGCCCGCGAGTGGAATCAGACCGAAAAGCGCGCGCAAGAAATAGTTCCAGCGATAGACGAACGTGTTTTGGATCCCGAGATTAAAGACGGTGAGGTATTTCGCGAATTTCACGCGGTCGTTTTTTCCTTGGCCAACTCAACCGCGAGCTTGATCGCGGCGATCATGCTGTCGGGTCGTGCGATTCCTTTGCCCGCGATCTCAAAGGCCGTGCCATGGTCCGGGCTTGTGCGAGGGAAGGGGAGGCCGAGGGTTACGTTCACACCCTCGTGAAACGCATGCAGCTTGAGCGGGATGAGACCTTGATCGTGATACATGCAGAGGACGCCGTCCCAATCGCCATTCGCAGCCTGATAGAAAAGTGTGTCGGGCGAGAGAGGGCCGGAGAAAACAGGTGATTGGTGACAAGTAATTCGTGATTGGTTTAGCTGCGCGACAGCCGGCGTGATAATTTCGATTTCCTCACGACCAAGCGCGCCGGATTCGCCAGCGTGCGGGTTTAATCCGGCGACTGCGATGCGTGGGCGGTCAATTCCCCGGCGGCGCAGAAAATCGTAAAGCAATCGTCCCACGCGCACGATCTCGTCCGTTTTTAACGTATTCGCCACGCGCGTCAGCGGGAGATGCGTCGTAACGAGTGCAGCCGTAATTTTTCCGCCGGTGAGTAGCATCGCAAAATTTTTTACTCCACAATGGCTGGCAAAAAATTCCGTCTGCCCCGGGAACTTGAAGCCGCTTTCGTACATGCGCGCTTTGTGAATCGGCCCGGTCACGACCGCATCGATCGCACCGCTTTGCGCGAGCGAGGCCACTTCTTCCAATGCAGCTGCCGCCGCGCGCGCCGTCTCGGCAGTCGGTTTGCCTAACGAGCAATCAGGATATTTCCCGATGACGATGTATTCCGCGGACGCAGCCAGCTGTCCGGAGCGAAGCGCGGCGCGAACAATTTCGGGACCAATTCCGGCTGGATCACCGAGCGTAATTCCGATGCGTTTCAAAGTGGCGCAAGTTTTTGAACCTGTGCGGCAAAGATTCGCAAGCTGGAAGCTTGCGCCACTAAAACGTTTTGATGTAGGCTTTCTGCCGCAGGCTGGTCAGCCAGCGCTCTTGCACACGCTGCGCTTCTTCCTGCTCGAGCTTTTTCTGGATGTCGGCACGCACTTCGGCCAATGGCCGCGCCACGCCGCCATGTTTATCCTCCACCTTAATGATGTAATAATTTCCGCCCAATTCGATGATGTTGCTGATGCTTCCCACCGGAAGATTAAAGGCGACCTTCTCGAGCGGCGCCGCCAGCGTTTTGCGATCGACCCAACCCCAGTCTCCCCCGAGATCACGCGTGCTGTCTTCCGAATAAATCTGTGCCATCCGGTCAAACTCCGCGCCATGCACCAGTTTGCTGAGGATTTCCTCGGTGAGCGCCTTTTGCGAACCCGAGCTTCGGTCCGTTTCGCTTCCCGAGATCATGATCATGCGCAGTTTTACCTGATCCTTGCTCGTGAAATCGTCGTGATGTTCCGCGTAGTATTGATTGATTTTGGCCGGCGGGACAACCGTGCTCGGCTTAACGTTCTTGGCTCGCATCGCCTGCACCATCATCCTTTCTTTTTCTATTTTTCTGAACTCGCCCAGGGAAAAATTCTGCGCCTGGAGCGTCTTGATAAAGGTATTGCGGTCTCCCCCGAAAGAGTCCCGAATTACGTCGTTGATTTCTTGATCAATAAAATGGTCGGGAATTTGATAACCTTCTTTGTTGAAGGCCTGAATGATCAGTTGGCGATCGATCAAATCCTTTAGCGCGGCCATGCGTGCCTCCTTGATTTTTGCGACGAGCTCATCGCCTTGCAATTGTGAACGCAGCAAACGCTCGCGCGGTTCGACCAGTTCGCGGACTTGGGAATAAGTAATGACGTCGCCATTGACGATGGCGGCAATCCCATCCACGACCTCGTGCTCGGCGGCAAGCGCTCCCCGGCAAAGCGGCGAGAGCGTGAAAACTGCCAATAAAGCAATGGAAAGCGTCCGGATCATTCGATTCAAAACTTTCTGATCAGCCCCCGAATCTCCCCGAGATGCTGATCGATTGTAGCGGTACTTATGCGAGGGAATTTGCCCGCGACAAGTATAAATTCGCCGCGGCGTGTGAGCATTAGTTTGTCTTCGCGAACCTCCACCCGGCTGACACCAGTCTTGGCTGCGGCGAGCCTGATTTCGGTGAGAACGAAGAGGTTGTCAACCGCCGCCGGGAATTTGCCGAAGCGATCGCGCCAATCTTTGCGCAAATTCTCCAATTGTTCATGGGTCGTGATTTCGGCGAGGTGCCGGTACGCCTGAATGCGCAGCGCGGTGTCGCTAATGTAACTGTTCGGAACGAATGCCGGAACGCGCGTTTGTGGGCCGGCGGACAAAAACTCAGCTTCGTTGGTCGCAACGAAATCGAGGCGGACTTCAACCTCGAGCCGCGGCCGGAATTTTTTACCTTTCAGTTGCGAGACGGCTTGCTTGAGCAGCTGACAATACAAATCGAAGCCGATCGCCATGATGTGGCCGCTTTGCGCGGTGCCGAGAATGCTGCCCGCGCCGCGAATCTCGAGGTCGCGCATGGCGATGCGAAAGCCCTCGCCTAACGAGCTATATTGTTTGATCGCGTTGATGCGTTTACGCGCTGCGCCAATCGTCATCATCTCGCGCGGCAACATCAGGTAAGCATAGGCCTTGTGTTCGGCGCGCCCGACCCGGCCGCGCAGCTGATAAAGATCGGCCAGCCCGAAGCGATCAGCGCGATCAATGATGATGGTGTTCGCGTTCGGAATATCGAGGCCGCTTTCAATGATCGTGGTGCAGACGAGCACGTCGATTTTGCCCGCGACAAATCGCGCCATGACGGCTTCCAGTTCATCCGCATCCATCTGGCCATGTCCAAATTCGATCCTTGCTTCGGGGCAGAGCTCGGCGATGCGGTTGCGCGTGCGTTCAATGGTGTGCACGCGATTGTGCAGGAAATAGATCTGGCCCTGGCGTTCTACTTCGCGGTTGATCGCGTCCCGAATAATTCGCTCGTCGTATGCACAGACGACGGTCTCGACCGGCAAGCGATTGAGCGGTGGTGTTTCAATTGACGACATGTCTTTCACGCCAACGAGGGAGAGATAAAGCGTGCGCGGAATTGGTGTGGCCGAAAGCGTGAGAACGTCGACGAGCTTGAAGAGTTCCTTGAATTTTTCCTTGTGCAGCACACCAAAACGCTGCTCCTCGTCGATCACCACCAGTCCGAGATCTTTGAAGATAACGTCGCCGGAAATGAGGCGATGCGTTCCGACGACAATGTCGACACCGCCTTCACGCAGCAGTTGCAAAACCTGACGCTGCTCAGCTTGGGAACGAAAGCGACTCAGCATTTCGATCCGCACCGGATAATCGAGCATCCGTTGCCGGAATGTTTCGAAATGCTGTTGCGCGAGCACTGTTGTCGGAGTGAGGACCGCGACTTGTTTGCCGTCCATGACTGCTTTGAAGGCAGCGCGAAGCGCGACTTCTGTTTTGCCGAAACCAACATCGCCACAGATCAACCGATCCATCGAACGCGGGCGCTCCATGTCGCGTTTGGTGTCGACGATCGCTTTCAGTTGATCTGGCGTTTCGCGAAATGGAAACGAATGCTCAAACTCCGCCTGCCATCTCGTGTCCGAATCAAACGCATGGCCGGGCTGCGTTTCGCGTTCCGCCTGCAGCGCGAGCATTTTACCCGCATAATCAAAGATCGACGTCGCCGCATTTTTTTTGGCGCGAGACCATTTCGCATCAGCTAGAGAGGAAAGCGGCCCGGTCGAACCCGGTACGCTGGTGAGCTGTAGAAAACGGCCCACGCCATGTTCGAGATGAACGACGAGATCGCCTTCGTTTAGTTCGCTGAAATCAATCTGGGCGCGATTTCGGCCGAGGCGTTCCGCACGCTGCAATCGGCGGCGTCCATGCGTTGGAAATCGGCCGAACAACTCGGCCGCGGAAAGCACGACGAGATTTCCATCGGGAAAACAGAAGCCGCGCGCGAGCGTGCCTTGCGCTAGTTCGACGTCAGCGAGGGCCGCATCACCGATGATTTCTCGAAAGCGTTCAATCTCGCCCTCGGTCTGAAAGTAAATGACGATGTGCGCGCCACTTTCGCGCCATTGGTTTAAACGTGTGGAGAACTGCGCGCGTTTCGCTTCGGCCAGCATAAAATCGCCGACCGCGAATTCGCCCGCGTCGCAATCCTGGAATGCCCCAGCGAAATCTTCTTCTTTCGTTCGCCCGATCCAGTTTTCGCTGATTTTGATGTCAGCGTTGTCCTTTTCTTCCGGCTCGATCGCCAGGCGCAGATGATCGGTGCCGACGTAATCTCGCACGCGTCCGGTCTGGTCCTCCGCGGCGCCGAGAAGAACATCGACCGATTGCAAATTGCGGACTGAAGTCTGCGTGTCGATGTCGAACTCGCGCAGCGATTCGATTTCATCGGCGAAAAATTCTGCCCGCACCGGCAACTGCGCCTGCCATGAAAATAAATCCAGGATCCCGCCGCGAACGGCAAATTGACCGCGCGTTGTCACCTGCGCGACGCGCTCATAACCGGCGTCGACCAAAGATTTCATCACACTTTCCATCGTCTGCGCAGGGCCGCGTTTGAGGGGGAACGCGGCGGACATCAACACACCGCGTTTCGGCGCCGATTGGTCAAGACTGGCGCAGGTGGCGACGATCAGATGTGGGCCCGGTTCGCGTTCGACGCGTGTGAGTAACGCAAGCCGCTCAGCTGCGATTTCTGGATCCGGCAGAATATTTTCGACTGCAGCAAATTCCGCTTCGGGTAAAAAGAGCGCATCGGGTCGCCAATTCAGCAGACTTTCGTAAAGCGTTTCCTGGGCATGCACGCTCGGGCAAGTGATCCAAAGCGTGCTCCTAGTTGAGCGCGCGATGACCGCGACCAAAAACGAGTGGGCGGCTTCAGTGACATGCGAGAACGCTACGGGAAAGGAGCCACGCTCAATTTCATCCAGCTTCTGCGCGATCGCTGGAGCGCTCGCCGTCACGGAAATGAAATCCGTGACCTCGCTCGATTTTTGCACGGGCAACGGTTCGCCGAATCGAGCGAAACTTCAATGCACCGCGAGAAGCTTCGCGGGCTAAAGCGACCGGCCGATCGCCGCGGCAATAGCGCGCAAACGCGGAACGAGTTCAGCGAATGTGTCGGGAACAATCGCCTGTTGGCCGTCGCTTTTGGCAAGATCAGGCGAGTCGTGCACTTCGATCATGAGCGCGTCGGCGCCGGCTGCGACTGCGGCGAGCGACATCTGCGGAATGAACTCGCGCAAACCGATGCCGTGCGTTGGATCGACCACGACGGGCAAATGTGTTTTCGATTTCAGGATCGGGACGGCATTGAGATCGAGCGTGTAACGCGTGCTGTTTTCAAACGTGCGGATACCGCGCTCGCAAAGCAGCACGTTCATGTTGCCCTCGCTCAAGATGTATTCCGCACTCATGATCAGATCGTTGATTGTAGCGCTAAATCCGCGCTTCAAGAGAACCGGCAGGCGGCTGCGGCCGACCTCCTTCAAAAGAGAAAAATTGTGCATGTTGCGCGTGCCGATTTGCAGGCAGTCGGCGTATTTCTCAATCACGCTCAAGTCACGCGCGTCCATGATTTCGGTAATCACGGGCAAGCCGGTTTGTTTTCGCGCTTCGGCAAGGAAGCGCAACCCGATTTCGCGTAAACCCTGGAAGCTGTAGGGCGACGTGCGCGGCTTGAATGCGCCACCGCGCAGGATGCTGGCGCCCGATTTTTTCACGGTGCGTGCGATCGAAAGAATTTGGTCCTGACTCTCGACGGAGCACGGCCCGGAAATTAGCGCCACTTTTTCGTGCCCGCCCACTTTCACTTCGCCAATCGCGACGGACGACGGTTCGGGACAAAATTCCGTGGAGGCGAGCCTGTAAGGTTTGAGCCGCGGAATGATCCCCTCGACGCCCGGCAGAGCAGCGAAAGGTTTTTCTCGCGCCAGATCTTCGGGTCCGATCACGCTAATGATGACGCGCGAAGCGCCACGACTAATCTGCGGATCGAGACCGAATTCGCGCACGCGCGCGACAATGCGCTCGATTTGCTCTTCGGTGGCGTTCGGTTGTGTGATGATGATCATGGCCCGACCGGCAGCAAGATGAGAATGTCGCCGAGACGAAGCAAGTGCAACTTAGGAGCGCGCGCTTCGCAGATGCGTCGCCTAGTCGGTAATGGTCACCGGCGTGCCAGTGGAGACCGATCTGAAAAAGGCCTCCGCCATGAACTCCGGCATCCGAATACAACCGTGCGATGCCGGATAACCAGGAAGATAACCGGCATGCATACCGACGCCGCCAACGATGCGCATGAAATAAGGCATCGGCGCCCCTTTGAAATGCGTTCCGACCGGTTTCGGATCTTTTTCGACGTCGACGTTTGGCACGATCACATTATCGCCCGCGTCCACGTAATCGCCGTATTTGGTCGAGACGTGATTGATGTCTTTTTGGCTGATGTGGAAGTGACCGATGGGCGTATTGAGACCTTCGCGCCCAGTCGAAAGTTGTGAAATGCCGACCAATTGCCCGCTCTTGTAAAAGTAAGCGCGTTGTTCGCTGAGGCTGATTTTGACGGACGGTTTGCCCTCGATCCCATCGCCGTCCCAGTAGGAAACGGTATCGATTGGTGCGGAGGAAGAGACGGGGCCGTTGCCGTAGATGCCGCCGAGGTATTGTGTATCGCCCGCCAGCCGATCGTCGGTTCCGCAGCTGGCAAGAAAGAGCAGCGCAACGACGGAAAAAACGATTGGAAACGAACGGACTAGCATACGCCGAAAATTGGGAACGAGGCCACTACCGCTCAACCCGTGCAAAGTCAAGAGAGCGGGGACGATCCCTTTGCAGCGGTGAGATGGGACATACGCTGTCGCGACACGTGGGCGCGCGCGGCTTGAATTCTGCTTTTTTAAATAGACAATCCCAGCCGTCCGCGTCAGTGCACGATATGCCTACCTACGAATACTCTTGCGAAAAATGCGGTAAGAATTTTGAAGCCTTTCAGTCGATGCGCGATGAACCGTTCCGCGAATGTCCAACGGAACTTTGTCGCCAAAAAAAATGGGGGCACGGCAAGGTAAGACGTCTGGTCGGCACCGGCGCGGGTGTGATTTTTAAAGGCTCTGGATTTTACGTCACAGACTATCGCAGCAGCTCCTACAAAGAAGCAGCGAAGAAAGACGCACCTGCAAGCACGACGCCCGCGCCCATCGCAGATAAATCCGGCGCGAAAAAAGAAGGGG
>WNFC01014571.1_pt1 | contig 15628 bp, 13 predicted proteins | sample 5400541 | NCBI WGS metagenome assembly WNFC01 (sample SAMN13153342, study PRJNA577476) | soil metagenome | isolation source: 120 cm saprolite under Douglas fir tree site 2 hole 2 replicate 1 | place: USA:California | collected 2015-04-18
TCCAGCGTCATGCCAGGGCTTGTCGCGGGCATCCACGTCTTTCTTGCGGGCTTTCCGGCTAAAAGACGTGGATGGCCGGGACAAGCCCGCCATGACTCCGAATAAATGGCTCAATATGACCTGAACGCGCGTTAGCGCGCCTGCTGGATTGCCGACAGCAGCCACGGGCCGCCATGGACGCGCCGGAAGGTCCAGGACTCAACGACCTCCTGCGGCCCGCCCTCGACAACCCGCCCACCGGCACGGTCGACCATGGTATCGTTAAGCGCGAACCGCATCGCAAGGGTCGCATAGTCGGTGCTGCCCTCGCGCCAAGCCTCTGCAAGATCGCCCTGCAGGAGCTTGACATCGGAGATGCGGTTCACGACGCCGCGGCTCGCATTCTGTGCCAGATCCTCGGAGAAATAGGACACCATTTCGGGCGTGGCATGGGTTCGCAGCGCACTGAGATCCTCGTTGCTGTACGCGGCCTGAATTTCGCCGAGCAGGCGCTCGAACGCATCATAGTCGGCATTCGTGATGCCCACATCATCGCTGCGCTGACGAGCGCCAGTACTGCCTGCGCTCTGCCCGCCGCCCAGACCCAGGGCCCCGAGAGGGCCCGTGGATGAGTTTGAGTTATCGCGATAGTGCGTTCCAGCGTAGGCCGGCTCGTTGCGGCGCTGGAACCAACGCCAAAGGAACATGGCGATGAGCGCGATCAACCCAAGCTGGAAGATGAGTCCGAGGAATGACACGAGGCCGCCGAGACCACCCATGAAGCCGTGGCCAAACAGGAGCCCGAACAGGCCTGCGCCGAGGAAGCCTGCCGCGAGACCTCCCCAGACCCCGGAGCGGCCGAAGAAGCCTCCCGGCGACGGCGCGAGGCTCGGCCGGGGATTGGCGATATTCGGCTGCGTCACGGTGCGCTCCAGCGGAGACGCCGACGGCATGGTCGATGTCGACGGGGGCGCCGAGAACGTGCGCGATCCGCGGCTGCCCGAGCTTATACCTCCGCCGATGCGGGCATCGGCGCCGGAAGCCAGAAAGCCCGTCGCGGCTGCGACAATCGCCACAACCGTCAGGGCTCGATAAACTTTGCGGAACATGAAATCCTCCCACACGCGGCCGTGACCGCCGGGCCGTATTCAGACCGGAACACTGTCACAGCCGGAATATTGGTATGTGATGGGTGGTTGATAAGGGGTGAAGCATGTTGTCGCAGTTACAGCGTCGGCTTTCGACCACAGGAGCGCGGGCGTCTCGCCCGCTCTTTCTTGGGATGCCGAAGAGCGGGCGGGACGCCCGCGGTCCCAGGGTTTAGGGTGGGGCTACGCGTACTTCGATCGCGCCCCCTCCTCCCTACCTCCGGTACGCGCGGGGAGGGTAGGGAGGGGGCGGACGCGCGCCGAAGCAAACGGGAGGAATCACCATGAAAGATACAAAGCTGACTGCCGCCGTGGTCGGATTTACCATGATGCTCGCCGCCAATGTCCCGGCGGGCGCTGCCGAGATCAAGGTGATCAGTTCCAATGCGCTCAAGACCACGCTGGAACAGCTCGCACCGGCGTTCGAGAAGGCCACCGAGCACAAGCTCGCCTTCACCTGGGGCGCTGCCGTACCGTTAAAGGCCGAGATCGAGAAGGGCGCCACGTTTGACCTTGCGGTGCTTACCACGGCCGCCATTGATGATCTCATTGGGCAGGGCAAGCTCGTCGCCGCGACCCGCGCTGCACTTGCGAACTCGGGCGCCGGCGTTGCGGTGCGCAAGGGCGCGCTCAAGCCCGACATCACCACAGTCGATGCCTTCAAGAACGCGCTCCTCAATGCCAAATCGGTCGCCTATGTGGAGCAGGGTGGCACCGGCATCTATCTCAAGACCTTGCTGCAGCGGCTCGGGATCGCGGATGCCCTCAGGGATAAGCTCAAGCTGCTGCCGCCCGAAAATCCCGCCGCGAACGCCGTCGCCAACGGCGAAGCCGAGATCGGCATGACCCAGATCAGCGAAATCCTGCCCTATACAGGCGCCGAATTGGTCGGCCCGTTCCCCAAAGAGATTCAGCTCACCACGTCGTTTGCGGCCGCCGTCGGGACGAACGCGCGGCAACCGGAAGCCGCCAATGCATTGATCAAGTTCCTCACCGCGCCTTCCGCGGCACCGGTGTTCAAAGCGAAGGGTCTCGATCCCGCCGGATGACGGCCCGCAGCCCGGATTGAGCGAAAGCGAAATCCGGGGCCGCCCTGTCAATGTGACAACGCTGTTCCCGGGTTTCGCTTGCGCTCAACCCGGGCTACGGCTGCTCGGTGAGGGGCAGCGGGTACGCCGCGCGGTCTCCGCGCCGCCACCCTATTTCTTCGGCTCGGCCGCTTTGTCGAGGCGCTCGATCTTGGCGTCGGCCCGCAGCTTGGCGACGAGATCCACCTGCGCCTTGCGAGACGCGAATTGCTCGATCTCGCCGCGAACCTGGTCGAACGGCGGCGGCTCGCGCATGCGCTTGTCCTCGACCTTGAGGACGTGCCAGCCGAACTGGGTCTTGATCGGCGCGGACACCTGGCCTTTCTCCAGACTGAAGGCGACTTCGGAGAATTCGGGCACCATCTGGTCGCGGGTAAAGTAGCCGAGGTCCCCGCCATCCTGCTTGCCGGACGGATCTTCCGTGAGCGCCTTGGCGAGCGTTCCGAAGTCCTCGCCCTTTTTGATGCGCTCGATGGTATTTTTCACCTTATCCTCGGCGGCCTTGCTGGCGGCCTTGTCGTTCGGGTCATTGACCCGGAACAGGATGTGGCGGGCATGGACTTCCTGCTGGCCGCCCATCGTCTTGGTGGCGTCATCATAGATCTTGCGCAACGCCGGTTCGGTCACGGCGGTCTTGGACTCCTGGGCGAGCACGGTTTCCATCAGCGTTTTGTTGCGAACGAAGGCGAGACGCTGCTTGAATTCCGCGCTGTCGGGAATCTTCTTTGCTTCCGCAGCCTTGGCGATCAGCAAGAGATCGGTGAGATAGTTGACGAGATAATCGCGCTTGCCCGCTTCGTCGTTCGCCGGCATGTCGCGGCCAATATCCTCCTCCGCGATGTTAAGATCGCTTTGGTGGATTTCGACGCCGTTAACCTTGGCAATCACCGGATCGGAGGCCGGCGCCTGCGCGATGGCGGTCGTGGCCATAAAGGCCGCGAAGCCGACCGCCACTACGGTCGGAAGGCGGCGCGGTGCCCCGGTAGGAACAGTCGAGGCCGCGTAGCGGGTGGAAGAGGCCATATATGAATCCTTGATCGTTGACAGCGCGAGAAACGCTTAGGAGTACGGACGACACTCGCTCAATCGGTGCCAATTAGCAACCGATGGCTGCTGTCGGGACGGCAGGATCGTAAGCGTGGGTTGAGCGGAAGCGAAACCCACCGCTGGCCTTGATCGGTTTCGCTGAGTTTACCATCGGGCCGGCCGGAGGCCGGACCCGGTGGTTCAACCCATCCTACGAACCTCATTCTTTTCTTTGGGCTAATCGTACCCGTGCCGTCGCCCGGCTGAGCGCTTCATAGAATCCTTGACCGGGATCCAGTATCCACTGCCGATGTTTTGCTGGATCGCCCTATCAATCCCCGGATCAAATCCCGGAGAGCGACGGCAGCATGGTGAACGTAATCGCGAAAAACGCCCTCATGGAGGCGCGATCGCGACCATCGGACAGCCTCGCCCGATTGACAAGAGTCCTACCCCCTCCTATCTCTCCACAGCCTGCCGGTCCGCTCGTCGGGGCATTCGCGATCGCGGCCTGACAAATGCGCGAAAAGCACCGTCATTCAAATGCCTTGATGACGACTGCCGGTCGAGCGTTTATCGGTTAGGCGTACGCACCCGCGGACGAGAAAGGAACTCCGGCATGTTCGGCGCCGTAGCCCGCAAAATATTCGGTACTTCCAATGACAGGCGCATTCGCGTCTATCGTCCGCGCGTCGATGCCATCAACGGCCTGGAAAAGGAACTCGAGCGGCTCTCCGACGACGAACTGCGCGCGCGCACGGAGGCGTTTCGCAAGGAACTGGCGGACGGGAAGGATCTCGACGATATCCTGGTGCCAGCGTTCGCGACAGTGCGGGAGGCAGCCAAGCGTACGCTCGGCCAGCGCCACTTCGACGTGCAGTTGATCGGCGGCATGGTGCTGCACGAGGGACGCATTTCTGAGATGAAGACCGGCGAAGGCAAGACCCTGGTGGCCACTCTTCCGGTCTACCTCAATGCACTCGCCCGCCGCGGCGTTCATGTCGTCACCGTTAACGATTACCTCGCCCGCCGCGACGCCGAATGGATGGGCGAGATCTACAAGTTCCTCGGACTTACGGTCGGGGTCATCGTGCACGGGCTCGACGATAAAGAGCGCAAGGCCGCCTATGACTGCGACGTGACCTACGGCACCAACAACGAGCTCGGCTTCGACTATCTGCGCGACAATATGAAATACCGGCTGGAAGACATGGTCCAGCGCGGCCACGTCTACGCGATCGTCGACGAAGTCGACTCGATCCTGATCGACGAAGCGCGGACGCCGCTGATCATTTCCGGTCCGCTTGAGGACCGCTCGGACTTCTACAACACCATCGACACCTTCATCCCGAAGCTCGACAAAGCCGACTACGAGATGGACGAGAAGCAGCGAACCGTCAATCTCACCGAAGTCGGGATGGAAAGAATGGAGCGTATGCTCAAGGAAGCAGACCTCCTCAAGTCGGACTCGCTTTATGACGTGGAGAACGTTTCCACCGTCCACCACGTCAACCAAGGGCTGCGTGCCCATAAGCTGTTCCAGCGCGACAAGGACTATATCGTGCGCAACGGTGAGGTCGTCATCATCGACGAATTCACCGGCCGCATGATGCCGGGGCGGCGCTATTCGGAAGGCCTGCACCAAGCGCTCGAAGCGAAGGAACATCAGACCGTCCAGCCGGAAAACCAGACCCTCGCCTCGATCACGTTCCAGAACTATTTCCGCATGTACGGGAAGCTCGCCGGGATGACCGGCACGGCGCTGACCGAGGCGGACGAGTTCCTCGACATCTACAATCTCGAAGTGCTGGACATCCCGACCAACATGCCGCTCATCCGCCTCGACGACGATGACGAGGTGTACCGCACTGCCGCGGAAAAATACCGCGCCATCATTTCATTGATCGAGGATTGCAAGACGCGCGGCCAGCCGGTCCTGGTCGGCACCACATCGATCGAGAAATCCGAGCAGCTTGCCGAGATGCTGCGCAAGCAGGGCTGGGAGCAGCACGACTTTACTGATCCCAACGCATTTGCGGCGCTTTATTCGGGCGACGAGGGAGCATCGAAGGCGAAGGTGTTCGCGATCCTCAACGCGCGCTATCACGAGCAGGAGGCCTACATCGTGGCCCAGGCCGGCGTGCCGGGGGCGATCACGATCGCCACCAACATGGCAGGCCGCGGTACCGACATCCAGCTCGGCGGCAATGCCGACATGCGCGTCCGCCAGGAGCTCAGCGGCGTAACCGACGAGGTGGAACGCGCAGGGGGCATCGAGGCGATCCGGGCGCAGGTCGCCCGCCTCAAGGAGAAGGCGCTCGTGGCCGGCGGCCTCTACGTGCTCGGCACCGAGCGCCATGAGTCGCGGCGCATCGACAATCAGCTGCGCGGCCGCTCCGGCCGCCAGGGCGACCCCGGCGATTCCAAGTTTTTCCTGTCGCTGCAAGACGACCTGATGCGCATCTTCGGGTCCGACAAGCTCGACGGCATGCTCCAGAAGCTTGGCCTTCAGGAGAACGAGGCGATCGTCCATCCCTGGATCAACAAGGCGCTGGAGAAGGCGCAGCAGAAAGTCGAGGCCCGCAACTTCGATATCCGCAAGAACGTGCTCAAGTTCGACAACGTGATGAACGACCAGCGCAAGGTCATCTTCGACCAGCGCATCGAGCTGATGAAGGACGAGAACGTCGCCGAAACCGTGGCCGACATGCGCAAGGAAGTGGTGGACACGCTTGTGGCAAAATACGTCCCGGAAAACGCCTATCCGGAGCAATGGGACACCAAGGGCCTTAAGGAAGAACTCAACCGCGTCCTCGGCCTCGACCTGCCGGCCGATGAATGGGCAAAGGAGGAGGGAATCGCGGACGAGGAACTGATTGCCCGCGTCGAGCGCCGCGCCGACGAGCACATGGCCGCCAAGGTGGCGCAATGGGGTCCCGACGTGATGCGCTACGTCGAGAAATCGATCCTGCTGCAATCGCTCGACCACCTGTGGCGCGAGCATTTGCTGATGCTTGAGCACTTGCGCCAGGTGATCGGCCTGCGGGGTTTCGGGCAGCGCGATCCCTTGAACGAGTACAAGTCGGAGGCCTTCCAGCTGTTCGAGTCGCTGCTTTTGCACCTGCGCGAGGCGGTGACCGCGCAGCTCATGCGGGTCGAGATCATGCAACAGCCGCCACCCGAGCCGCAGCAGAACCTGCCGTTCATGGAGGCGCACCACATCAATCCGGCGACCGGCGAGGATGAACTCGCGATGTCGGAAGCGGTCGCTACCCTCGCCCGCAACGCCGGGGCGGCCGTGAGTTCCGTCGTGGCTCGAGACCCCAAAGATCCCAGCACTTGGGGAAAAGTCGGACGCAACGAGACCTGCCCCTGCGGCTCCGGAAAGAAGTTCAAGCATTGCCACGGGCGGTTTGGGTGAAATTCGGACACTTGTGGAAGCCCATGAAGACGGCCGTCGAGCGACTTTGGCGGCGCTTAACGCCGGAACATGATCCCGAATAGCGGGAACCAGTTTTCGGAAAGATTATTGACCCGTCAACAAGCTCGAGCGGAATGACGATTCGAAGAAAAATCATCCGGCTCTGGAGCGCGTTCTGCTGCTCGTCGCCTGGAGTCACTGCGTCTCCCGTGCAGCACGTTTGGGCAGGGCAGATCGAGCCCCGGAGAGCGTCGCGATGCTGGATGGCGTGCTGCTGCTGTGGTTTCTACTGACTGCGGCAGCGCTCCTGTTCGTGACGATCGATATCCGCGCCACCCCGGAATCTCGAGTACTCAAATGGGGGTTCGTGTTGGTGACGGCGTACACCGGGGTGATCGGTGCATTCCTTTACGTCCTCGGCTGCCGCGAGCCGCTGCCTGGGCTGCATGAACGCTACGTCGCGGCGCGCTGGCGGCAGGCGCTGGGATCGGCGATGCATTGCGTTGCTGGCGACGGGGTAGGCATTCTCGCCGGCGCGGTGCTTGCGAATATCCTCGGTCTCGGCGGTTTGGCGGAGGTGATCCTCGAATATATCCTGGGCTTCGCCTTCGGCTGGGCCATCTTCCAGGCGCTGTTCATGCGGGACATGGCCGGAGGCTCTTACCGCCGCTCACTGGCCCGCACATTCGTGCCGGAACTGCTGTCGATGAATCTTCTGATGGCCGGAATGATACCGACAGTGATGATTCTGCGGACGCGTATCGCATCTGCGGCTGACCCCACGACGGCGCGCTTCTGGTTTGTGATGTCGATGGGGCTTCTCGTCGGGTTTATCATCGCATATCCGATGAACTGGTGGTTGGTGACCTACCATCTCAAGCACGGCATGATGACAGTACGGCCGGCGGGTCCGGCGGCCGGCGCCCGCGGTCAAGCCAGCATGGACGGCGCGGCCCGTGCGGCGCCGGGCACGTCCACCTCGGGTGGCGGCGAGGCGCCGCGGCCACCAGTGCCGGTGATGGCGCTACTCTCGTTCCTGGCCTTGGCGGCGGGCACGGCGGTGGCTCTCTTATCGCGGTCGCTGTGAGCGCGGCGATAGCGCAGCACGGCGTGGCTCTCCGCTTTGATCGGAAATCGCCGCGTTCGAATTTCGATGCTCCGGCCTTAATCAAAGGACTGACCTTCCGGGCGAAGTAAAAAAGCCCGTGCAATCTCATCGGAACGTACCGCTACCGAATCGCGCTCCAACGCCCTTCGAAACTGTTTGATGGCATTACCGGAGGACTTGCGCCCGCGATCAGGTCGGGTATGGACCTGGCGGCCGGGGGTGGCGCCGCTTGCGGCGAGGCCGCCTGGGACTGCGCTTGCCCGGATGGCGCTTGGACAACGTCGGTCTGCGGCTTCGGCTTGCTCGCCAGCGCCGGCGCGGGCTTTGGCGTAGCCCCGGAGGGGACGGCCGCGGTCTGCGTCGGAGCGGGTTTAGTCTTCGCCGTGGTCGGCGCAACGGCGGGAGCGGCCGTTGCAGCGGGTTGGCTGCCGCCAATGCCAAACCAACTGCCGATCGTTTGCAGGGTCGATGTCGATTCGGTCGGCTGCACGACCCGGGGCGACGCCGGCGCAAAGGCTGCTGTGGTTATTTCCGGTTCCGACGTGTGCGGCGGATTGATGTTTGCCGGCAAGGGTCCGGAAGGCGCTTTGACGTCCCGGCTCGCGTTCTGAAAATCGAACACCGACTTGGACTGCAGCTTGGCCAGGAAAAGCGGATGCATACCGCCGTCTGCGCCCGTCTTGACCGCGACCGTAGTGGCGCCTTTGTTGACGTATTCCGCGAAGGCGCGCTCGTCGCTCGCTTGTTTTGCCTTCACGGCCGACGCGATTGCTTCCGGAATCTCATAGGCTGGACATTTGTCGCGCGGATGGAAGGTGACCGGCGTCGAGGCATTGCCGGGCGCGCGGGCGTCGAAGACATAGCGCTTCTCGCATACATCGACGTGCGGCTCGGATCTGCTCACCTCGAAATGATCGCTGCCCTCCTTGATCATCCGCCAAAACGCCATGTGCGGACTGTTGCGGTGCTTCGCCATGTTGAGCGGCGTCATGCGGAACGGATAGGCCTGCACCTGGATCATAGGCGTTGGGAAAGCCGAGATTGAAGGACAAGTAGTAGTTGGAATTGGGATTCATCTGGCCGGGCGTGATCGTGTAGAAGCCCTCGGGAGCCTGGCGATCGCCTTCCTTGATCTTGGGACCAAGTTCGCCGGACCAGCGACAGATCGGATAGGTCTTCAGCAACGCAAACCGCCCGTCGGCGTCCTGCTTCCACACCTCCAGTTCCGCCTCTTCCTTGAAGAGGCGAACCAGGATCGGGGACTCCCGAGGCATGTTTCGCTTGTCGATCTCGGCCGCCAATGCGGCGGGCAGCGGCTTCAAGGCGCGCGCCCCAACCTGCGCCAAGTCGTCGGTCTCGCAGCCCCCAAGTGCCGTTGCTAACGCCAGCGCAATCGAGGCTGCCGACAGCCGGGCGAGTCGATAGAAACGTTGCAACGCGCCAGTCCCCTACTTGCCGGACGCATGCCGGTTAGGCAGTTCCGAAGCCGTGAGTTCCCCACCGCGATTTGCCAAGCCTAGCTATAACATGTGGTCGAAGCAAGGCCGCCACCGTTACCGGACCGCGCAAAAGAACATGTTTAACAATTTGCTAATCCACGGGATTGGAACATCCGGACCATGCCCGGTTGCGAAATATGGAAAAAGCAACCCGTTGCCACCCCCGCATGCCTGAAGGGTGGGAGTGCGCGCGAAGCGCCGTTCACTCCAACTGATTCGCTCGCGCCTATGCGGAAGTGCTCCCAATCGCTAGAAATTTGTTCTGACGGTGGGTTCGGATAGCGTCCCGATCCATGTGGTGCAGCGATTGGAAGGCTGCCGCCACGGCTTCTCCCACCACCTGGATGGCTGCGCTAGGGTTGCGGTGAGCGCCGCCTTTAGGCTCGCGGATGATTTCGTCAATCACAGCGAAACGCATCAGATCGTCTGCCGTGATCTTCATGCTGGTGGCGGCGTCCTGGGCCTTCGCGGTATCGCGCCACAGAATCGACGCAGCCCCTTCCGGTGAAATCACGCTATAGACCGCATGCTCCAGCATCAGGACCCGGTTGGCGGCGGCGATCGCGATGGCGCCGCCTGAGCCGCCCTCGCCAAGAATCACCGCCACATTGGGCACCCCGAGCGCAAGGCAGGCGTCCGTGGACCGTGCGATGGCCTCGGCTTGGCCGCGCTCCTCGGCCTCGATGCCCGGATAGGCGCCGGCGGTATCGACCAATGCCAACACCGGGATATCGAAGCGGTCCGCCATCTCCATGAGCCGGACTGCCTTGCGGTAGCCTTCCGGCCGCGCCATGCCGAAGTTGTGCTTAATTCGGTCTTCGGTGGTCGAACCCTTCTCGTGGCCGATGACGCAGATGCTCTCGCCGTTGAAACGCCCGAAGCCGCCCACAATGGCGCTATCTTCGCCGAATTTGCGATCCCCGGCCAGAGGCGCGAAATCTGTGATCAGCGCGCCCACGTAATCCAGGCAGTGGGGCCGTTGCGGATGACGGGCGACCTGTGTCTTCTGCCACGGCGTCAACCCCGCATAGAGTTCATCAAGCGCCGCGGCGGCCTTGGTTTCGAGCCGCGCGATCTCCTCTCCGATCGCGAGCGCGTTGCCGGTCTCCTGGAGCGTGCGCAACTCCTCAACCTTGGCCTCAAGTTCCGCGACCGATTTTTCGAAGTCGAGATAGCTGCGCATCATTCTTCACCCAGGGGATGGAGGTCCCGAACCAGGCTCTTGAGCCGTTCGTCCAGCACGTGCGCATAAATCTGTGTGGTCGAGATATCGGCATGGCCGAGCAAAGTCTGCACGACGCGCAGGTCGGCGCCGTTATGCAGCAAATGGCTCGCGAATGCATGGCGCAGCACGTGGGGGCTCAGCTGTTCCGGGCGCAGGCCTGCGGCGACTGCAAGCTCCTTCAACTCGCGCGCCGCATGCTGCCTGGTCAAATGGCCGTCCTCGCCAAACGATGCAAATAGCCACTTCGATTGGGACGCTCGTTCCCGGTTCCATTGGACGAGCGCGGCCCTGTAGTCGCGCATCGCCGACTTGGCGGCGCCGTTGAGCGGAACCAGTCGCTCCTTGCCGCCCTTGCCCCGCACGATGAGCATGTCGTCGTCGCGCCGCGCCGCCGACGCCGGCAATGCGATCAGCTCGGAAATGCGTAAGCCCGAGGCATAAAGAAGTTCCAAAAGACACATCAGCCGAAGCGCCCGCAATCGCGCGAGGCCAGTCGTCCGCTGCGCGTCGACGGCCTGCCGCGCCGCTGCAATCAGGCGGTCGACCTCGGCGACCGAGAGCACTTTCGGCAGCGGTCGTCCCCGCTTGGGTCCTTCGATAATGGCGGCCGGATCGTCGCTGCGGTGTCCCTCTGCGAAGAGAAAGCGGTAGAGCTGGCGGATCGCCGAAAGCCGTCGCGCCACTGAGGATGCCGCGAAACCGCGATCGGCCAGCGCCGCGAGATAGCCCCTCAGATCCGCCGTGGTGGCGGACGAAATGGTGCGCTTGCGGGTCGCCAGGTAGCCGGTCAGGTCGCCGAGATCGCGCGAATAAGCGCTAAGCGTATTCGCGGCACCGCCGCGCTCGGCCGCCACCATATCGAGGAACAGCGAGATCAATTGCCGCTCAGGGGAGGTGACGGGTTCCATTCGGGGTCAGTGCTGCTGCTTGACAAAGCGGTCCGGCGGTACGGTGACCACCATTTCGCGCGGCCTGGGATCGACCAAGGTTGCAAGCGCAAACATCGCCACGTAGCCGATCCCGGCTATCACGCCAACGACCGCCAGCAACTTAATTAAGGTCGGCATGGCTGCATACCCGTGCGGCCCCTCGCGCGCCCCTGCTGCGAGTGAGTACGATCATTTTCGCCTCGCCGTGGCAAGAGCGAATTTTGGCTGAGCCGGCCGCCCACCCCCCCGGCCCGCCGGCAGGGCAATGGCATCTTATGCGATCCGTAGCTGGACCACGATGCAGCTCGGTGCATCAGGGCGCGGCGTTACCATCGCGTCGCCGCCGTGCAGCCGGGCAATCTGACGCACCAGCGCAAGGCCGAGGCCGGCGCCCTTGCGGTCGCCGCGGAGCCGATGGAATGGCAAGAATACTTGCTCACGCGCCGACAGCGGAATCCCCTCGCCAGCGTCGATGACGGACAATGATGCCCGGGAGCCGTTGCGCCGCAGTTCGACCCGAATTGGAGGCCGGCCATGGCGCTGCGCATTGTCGAGAAGATTACGTACGAGGCGGCGCAACAGCCGGCCATCGCCACGGAGTACGACGAGTTCGCCATCAAGGGTGACGCCCTTATAATGAGCGCATTCCTCCGCCACCAGGGCCAGCAGGTCGACATCCTCCGCGGCCGGCGGCGCAGCGGCAACGTCGAGCCGGCTTGCGAGTAGGATTTCCTCGATCAGGTCGTCGAGTTCCGCGATGTCGCGGGCCAGTTCGGTCTTGATCTTGGGGTCGGGCTTCGTCTCGAACAGCTCAACGCCGAGCCTTATCCGCGACAGTGGCGTGCGCAATTCGTGCGATGCGTTGGCGAGTAGCAACCGGTGGGCGCCGATCAATTCCTCGATCCGGGAGGCGGCGCGATTGAAGCTTGCGGCGAGTTGAGCAACCTCGTCGCGGCCTTCGACGGCGACCCGGGTTGCGAGGTTCCCGGCGCCGAGCGTTTCGACGCCCGCCTGCAGCCGTTCGATGCGCTTGGTCAGCCCGCGTACTACCGGATAGGAGAACACCGCGATGGCGATTGCCATGGCGGTCAGGAAGAAAACCAGGCCGAGCAGCGGTCCCGCCGGCCGCAGCGGCGAGCGCGCAACGAGCCAGCGCTCGTCCGGCAATCGAAAGGCCCACGCTGGTCCGCCGCGGCCGTGCAACCAGCCGCCGTTTTCGCCGACCGAGGTCGGTTGCGGCAATGGCCGGCCCGCCGCCGCGACCGCGGCGCGTTTCTGATCAAACAGGGCGATGTCGATACGCAACTGCCGGCCGAGCCGCTCAACCGCGCGCTGCTGCGCCTGCGGCGGCGCGTCCGCCGGCGGCAGCGCCGCCAGCACGAGTTCGCCGGCAAGATCGAGCACCTCGCTGTGGGGGAGGTTTGCCTGCCCGATGCGCCAGGACAACCCGCTGATCGCCACCACGGCGATGAGGCTCGCCAGGAACACAAGGTAGATCTTTTGATAGAGGCGTCGCATTGCCTATTCTTGCGACTTCGCGAATACGTAACCGGCGCCCCTCACGGTGATGATGCGACGCGGATTCTTCGGGTCGTCCTCGATCGCCGCGCGGATGCGCGAGATATGGACATCGATCGACCGATCGAAGGCTTCAAAACGCTCGTTCTTGACGATATCCATCAGGGCCTCGCGCGACATCACCCGCCCGGCATGTCGGGCGAGCCCCAACAGCAGCGCGAACTGGTAGCTCGTCAAGGCGCAGGGTTCACCGTTGAGCCGCACTTCGCGGGCTGCCGCGTCGATTTCCAGGCGCCCGAACTGCAGCACCTCGGATCTGTGGTCATCCTTCGCGCGCCGCAGGATCGAGCGCAATCGCGCCAGCAGCTCGCGGGGCTCGAACGGCTTGGCGAGATAGTCGTCCGCGCCCATCTCCAAGCCGACGACGCGGTCCATGGCGTCGCCGCGCGCCGTCAGCATGAGGATTCGCGCCCGCGCGTCAGCGCGGATCTGGCGGCAGACGTCAAGGCCGTCCATGTCCGGCAGCATCAGGTCGAGAATCAGCGCATCGAAGCGCTCGCGGCGATAGAGCGCGATGCCGGCGCCGCCGCTGTGGGCGGCGGTCACGCAAAAGCCGAACTCGCCGAGATAGCTCTTGACCATCTCGGCGAGGCGCTTGTCGTCTTCGATGAGCAGGATGCGATCGGTCACGGAGTTATTTTATCGCCAGATCGCTTTATGGTCAGGTCGCTTTATGGTCATGTCGGTTCCCGCCGTCAGTTCCGCCCAAAGCCGCCCCAGTGCCCCCACGGGCCGCGGCCCCAGCCTCCGCCCCAGGGGCCTCCGCGCGGCGGCATCATGGTGCTGAGCTTGCGCCGTTGCTCGGGCGTCAGTATCTCGGCAGCGTCGGCCACGGCCTGGACGAGCCGCTTGCTGGTCGCATCATGAACGGCGATCTGGTCGGCGCGGAATTTTTCGATAGCCGCACGGTCTATTGTCTGCTGCGTCAAAAGATCCCGCGCGGTGGCGCGGGCGGTCAGCAGTTTTTCCCGCATCGGCAGCAAATCGTGCACGGCGCCGCCGACGACCGCACGGAGCTTGTCTTGTTGCTCGGTGGTCGCATCGATCTCGATCGCCAAATGCCTGATCATGCGGTCGGCGTGGGCCTGGACGACCGCCTCAATCGCGCCGTCGAGGAGACCGCTTCGCCAGTCTGCCGCAAGACCAGGTGGGAAGCCGCCATCAAATGGGGCAGCGGCGGCAGCCATGCCGGGCACGCTCGCCAGGATACGATGTCCCAATCCGGGGCCAACCGGCGAAATGGCGAATGCCCCGATGAGGGCGACGCCCGCGACGGCCGCCATCACATAGGCTCGTTTTTTCCGGGGGCGCACGCCTTGGGGCGGTGACGCCGCGATTTCATCGATCGGATCACGGCGCTCGGAGGCGTACCAGACGCCTCGCTTTGGTGCGGTCGCCGGCATTTCACGGATCGGATCATGGGTGCTCATTTGGCTCTCCTTCATACTCTGTCGCCCACGTGCGAAATGTGAAGGGGCTGAATTTCCGGGGTTTGTCCGCCATGTAAAGTTTTGTAAAGACACACGCGCGGCCCCTCCCGGGGGACCACGGAGTTGATGCCATGATTAACAAAGGGCATGGTCCCGGCGTGATATTGCCCCCCTCGGGTCGACTGTGGGAGGTTGCGCGCGATTGCGAGAAGGTTCGATGAACGACTCTGGCCTGTCCCATCGTTTGGGTGTCGCGCCGCACGATGCGCCGCTGGCGGCAGCGTTAGGACGGCGTTCCATCGTGCTGGTCGGCATGATGGGGGCAGGCAAATCCTCGATCGGTCGACGGCTCGCGGCCCGGCTCGGCATTCCGTTTTCCGATGCTGACGCCGAGATCGAGGAGGCTGCCGGCATGTCTGTTACGGATATCTTCGAGGCCCACGGCGAGCCTTCATTCCGCTCCGGCGAGGCGCGCGTCATCGCTCGGCTGCTCGAGCACGGTCCCCAGGTGCTGGCGACTGGCGGAGGCGCCTTCATGAGCCCTCAAACCCGCGCCAAGATTCATGAGAAGGGGATTTCCGTGTGGCTGCGCGCCGAGATCGACGTGCTGTCGCGACGGCTGCGGCGGCGCAGCGACCGCCCCTTGCTCAAGACCGCCGATCCGACCACAACGCTGGCAAATCTCCTCGCCGCGCGCAATCCCATCTATGGCGAGGCCAACCTGGTGGTGATGTCACGGGATGTTCCGCACGAGGTCATCGTCGAAGAGATTGTGACGGCGCTGCGCAGCAAGCTCGGGATTGCCGACGCCTGCGGCCGGGAGGACCAACCGTGACTGCGCCGCTCCGACCCGGCGATCCCAAGATCGTCACCGTTGCGCTCGGCGAGCGTACTTATGACATCGTGATAGGGCGCAACCAGATTGCGACCCTTGGGGCGCGTGCGGCAGCGCTCAAGCCGGGCGCGAAAGCCGCAATCGTGACCGACGATGCCGTCGCCGGCCTGCACCTTGGGGCCGCCGAGGCTGCGCTCGCGGCTCACGGAATGGCGACGAACCACATCGTTGTCGAAGCGGGAGAGGCCACGAAGAGTTTTGCCGGCTTCGAATGTGTGTGCGAGGCCCTGATCGCCGCCAGGGTCGAGCGAGGCGATCTTGTGGTGGCGCTGGGAGGCGGCGTGGTTGGCGACCTTGCGGGT
>WNFC01023971.1_pt1 | contig 15628 bp, 14 predicted proteins | sample 5400541 | NCBI WGS metagenome assembly WNFC01 (sample SAMN13153342, study PRJNA577476) | soil metagenome | isolation source: 120 cm saprolite under Douglas fir tree site 2 hole 2 replicate 1 | place: USA:California | collected 2015-04-18
AAGCTCTACGGCAAGCTCGGGGTCCGCCGGCGGCGTGTGCGAGATCGGCAGCACCGTCACCGCTCGGTCGCCCCATTGTCCACCGACACGAGAATGACCGCGGAAGGCCGGTCCTTGAGGCCTTCTTCCTGACTGCGGCCGTATTCCGCCTTCCACAGGTAGCTGTAGCGGATTATGAGGCCCGGAACCGGATCGGGAAGACTCACTCCGCTAGTGGTACGCGTCTAACGCTCGGCACCCGTGCAACATCGCTGCAGAGGCACGATGCGTCCTTCGAGACGGGGCCCTTTGGGCGCTCCTCAGGATGAGAGATGCTATTGATGACATTAAGAAAATCCTCATCCTGAGGAAGCCGCGGAGCGGCTGTCTCGAAGGACGCACCGCGCCGATCCAGCGACTCGCCGATTTCTTCACATGCTCGTTCGCGGGGTGACGGAAGACGAGGCGACAGGAGTCATCTGTTTGGTGCGTACCGCTAGCTCGGCTTCAGTTCGTCATCAAACGATTTGGCGGCTGCCGGTGCACGGGTCTGCTCCAGGGCAGCGATATCGGCTTCGGTAAAATCCTCGAGACCAAGCATACGGCATTGTCTTTGACAAAATGAGAATATATGCTATATTAGCAATATGGCGCCCGGTGAACCCCGAAGCCCGAAGTGGTCAAGAAAGAATGGAGGTTTTACGAGTGATGTTGCACGACGCCTCTCTCCCTGCTGCCTCCCTCAGAGGCGCGCCTTACGGCGTTTTTCGTCCCTGCTCGGCCGAGCCGCGAGATGTGGCTAACCACCTGGGTCTGCTCGCATTTGTGGACCATCCTCGCCCGTTGTCGGGGCCGAAACGAAAAACCCTCCCTGAGAGCAGGGAGACCGGCAGTCTCAGTCGGCTGCGGCGGCGGGCTCGGGATGGCGCTCCCAGCGGCGGGCCGGGGTGTTGACCGGCTCGGTCAGCGGCGCGGCGGCGGGGTCAGGCCATGCGGCCGAGGAAATCGAGGCAGCCTTGCAGGATGTAGGCGGCGGCGACGCGGTCGACGATTTGGGCGCGGCGCTTTCTCGTCATGTCGTGGGCGATCATCTCGCGGGTGACGGCGGCGGTCGACAGCCGTTCGTCCCAAAAACCGATCGGCAGATCGCGGAATGCCAGCAGGTTGCGGGCGAACTGGCGCACCGACTGGGTGCGCGGTCCGTCGACCCCCGCGAGCGTCAGCGGCAGGCCGATGACGAGCCCGCCGACCCCATGGATGTCGACCAAGGCGAAGAGCCGCGCCATATCCTCACCAAAGCGCCGGCGGCGGATCGTTTCGAGCGGCGTCGCGATGACGCGGCGGGTGTCGGATAGGGCGAGGCCGATCGTCTTCGTCCCGACATCGAGACCGATCAGCCGCATGCCCGCCGGCACCGCCTCGCGCAATTCTACGGGATTGTCTAGGATCATGGCCGATGAGAACCGGGAGACAGTGAGATCATGGCGCTCGACAAGGCTGCCGTGAAGCATATCGCCACGCTCGCCCGCATCCGGCTCGCCGAAGCCGAGCTCGAACCGCTGGCGGGCGAGCTGTCGCACATCCTCGATTGGTTCGAGCAACTGAACGAGGTCGATACGACGGGCGTGCCGCCGATGGCGAGTGACTGAACGAGGTCGATACGACGGGCGTGCCGCCGATGGCGAGTGTGGCGGCGGCGAGATTGCCGATGCGCGATGACACGGTGACCGACGGCGGCTGCCGCGAGGCAATCCTCGGCAATGCCCCGCGTGCGGCGCGCGGCTTCTTTACTGTCCCGAAGGTTGTCGAGTGAGCGACGGCGCGCTGCTGGGACTCAACCTTGCCGAGGCGCGCGACGGGCTCGCCCGCAAGGCATTCTCGGCGCGTGAGCTCGCCGCGGCCTACAATGATGCGGTCGCCGAGGCTGCGCCGCTGAACGCCTATATTACGCCGACCCCGGAACGCGCTCTGGCGATGGCCGATGCCGCGGACGAGCGGTTTGCACGCGGCGAGGCCTTGCCGCTCGACGGCGTCCCGATCGCGGTCAAGGACCTCTTTTGCACGAAGGGTGTGTTGACCACCGCGGGGTCGCACATCCTCGACGGGTTTCATCCGCCCTACGAATCGACGGTGACCGAGAAGCTGTGGCGGGCCGGCGCGGTGATGCTCGGCAAGGCCAATCTCGACGAATTCGCGATGGGCTCGTCGAGCACGACCAGCTGGTACGGCCCGGTCGAGAACCCGTGGCGGAGACCGGGGGATAACCGGCCGCTCGTACCCGGCGGCTCGTCGGGCGGTTCGGCCGCCGCTGTCGCCGCGCGCGCGGCACTCGCCGCGACCGGCACCGATACCGGCGGCTCGATCCGCCAGCCAGCGAGCTTTTGCGGGATCGTCGGGTTGAAGCCGACCTATGGCCGCTGCTCGCGCTGGGGGGTCGTCGCCTACGCCTCCTCGCTCGACCATCCGGGGCCGATGGGCCGCACGGTGCGCGACGTCGCGATCATGCTCGGCGCGATGGCCGGGTACGACCCGAAGGATTCGACCTCGGCGCCGGTGCCGGTGCCGGATTTCGAAGCAGCCCTCACTGGCGACATCAGGAGCCTGCGCGTCGGCATCCCCAAGGAATATCGCGTCGACGGGATGCCGGGCGAGATCGAGGCGTTATGGCTTAAGGGCGTCGAGTGGCTGCGGACCGCCGGCGCCGAGCCGGTCGAGATCAGCCTGCCGATGACCAAATACGCATTGCCGACCTACTACATTATTGCACCCGCCGAGGCCTCTTCGAACCTCGCGCGTTATGACGGCGTGCGCTTTGGGCTCAGGGTCGAGGGCGACAGCCTCGACGAGATGTACGAATTGACCCGGGCAGGGTCGAGGGCGACAGCCTCGACGAGATGTACGAATTGACCCGGGCTGAGGGGTTCGGCGCCGAGGTCCGGCGCCGCGTGCTGATCGGCACCTACGCGCTGTCGGCCGGTTATTACGATGCCTATTACCTGAAGGCGCAGCGGGTGCGCACCTTGATTGCGCGCGACTTCGCCGCGGCATTCGAGCGGGTCGACTGCATCCTGACCCCGACCGCACCATCGGCGGCCTTCGCCATCGGCGAGAATAGCGACGACCCGATCGCGATGTATCTGAACGACGTCTTCACCGTGCCGGCGAATTTGGCGGGCCTGCCGGCGATCTCGGTTCCTGCCGGACTCTCCGGCGATGGGCTGCCGCTCGGCCTGCAGATCATCGGCCGCGCCTTCGACGAGGCGACCGTGCTGCGTGTCGCGGAAGTCTTGGAAAGCGCCGCGGGGTTCCGACATCTGCCGAGCTTTGTCGCGGGAGGCGGCGGATGACCCGCGCCTTTCACGCTCTCCTCCAAGTGGAGCAGGCCTGTCCGGGCAAATTTTCTTGCAAGGATGACTCGTGTCAGAATCGCAGGAAACGAGTTAAGGTCGTCTTGCGCGGGCTCGATCCGCGCATCCACGTCTTTGCTTCGACCGCCCCAAGGCGTGGATGCCCACGGATCGAAGTCCGTGGGCGAAGGCCCACGGGCCGAGCCCGGCCAAGACGAAATTGGGGCGGCGTTTTCCCTCCTTTCGTCGCGGCAAGATTTTCCCCGCACAACCCTGGCCGGGTGGGCGGGGAGGGCAATTCTATTGCCGGAGGCGCTGGATGATCGAGGGCCGAACCGGCGAGTGGGAAACCGTGATCGGGCTCGAGGTTCATGCCCAGGTGGTCTCAAAGGCCAAGCTGTTCTCCGGGGCGGCGACCGATTTCGGCGCCCAGCCCAACACCCAGGTCTCGCCGGTCGACGCCGCCTTCCCGGGGATGCTGCCAGTCATCAACCGGTTCTGCGTCGAGCAGGCGGTCAAGACCGGGCTCGGCCTCGACGCCGAAATCAGGCTGGAGAGCGTCTTCGACCGCAAGAACTACTTCTACCCCGACCTGCCGGCCGGCTATCAGATCTCGCAATATCAGCAGCCCGTCGTCGGCCATGGCCGGGTCACCCTGGACATGCCTGACGGGGGCAGGCGCGAGATCGGCATCACCCGGCTGCATCTGGAGCAGGACGCCGGCAAGAGCCTGCACGACCAGCATCCGAGCCTCACTTACGTCGATCTGAACCGGGCCGGTGTGGCGCTGATGGAGATCGTCTCCGAGCCCGATCTGAGGAGTGCCGAGGAGGCCGGCATCTACCTGCGCAAATTGCGCTCGATCCTGCGTTATCTCGGCACTTGCGACGGCAACATGGAGGAGGGCTCGCTGCGCTGCGACGTCAATGTGTCGATCCGCCGGCCGGGCGAGCCCCTGGGCACGCGCTGCGAGATCAAGAACGTCAACTCGATCCGCTATGTGATGCAGGCGATCGAGTACGAGGCGCGCCGCCAGATCGAGACCGTCGAGGAAGGCGACACGGTCGCGCAGCAGACGCGCCTGTTCGACGCCGGTCGCGGGATCACCCGGCCGATGCGCTCGAAGGAGGAGGCGCACGATTATCGCTACTTCCCCGACCCCGACCTTTTGCCGCTGGTCCTCGATCCCGGATGGGTCGCGCGGCTGCGCGCCGAGCTTGCCGAGCTGCCCGACGCGAAAACCGCGCGCTTCGTCTCGGACTATGGTCTCTCGGCCGATGATGCCGGCGTGCTAGTGGCCGAGAAGGAGACGGCACTCTACTTCGAGCGGGTCGCCGCAGGGCGAGATCCCAAAACGGCGGCCAATTGGGTGATGGGGGATCTGTTCGGTGCGTTGAACCGGCTCGGGGTCGGCATCGAGCAATCGCCGGTCTCGGCTGAGCAACTGGGCACGCTGATCGGCCTGATCGCCGACGGGACGATCTCCGGCCGACTCGCCAAGGAGGTCTTCGCCGAAATGGTTGCATCGGGTTCCGATCCCGCGACGATCGTCGAGGCGAAGGGACTGCGCCAGGTGACCGATTCGGGGGCGATCGAGGCTGCGATCGAGGCCGTCCTCGCCGCCCAGGCCGACAAGGTCGCCGAATACCGCGCCGGCCGCGACAAGCTCTTCGGCTTCTTTGTCGGCCAAATCATGCGCGCGACCCAAGGCAAGGCCAACCCCGCCCTCGTCAACGGACTACTGACGAAGAAGCTCGCTGGGTAAGCGTCTTGGCCTCGCGATGATGCGGAGATAGGTGTTGATCGCCTTTGGCGAGTACCGTACCAGGTTGTATATAATTAACGGCAGGTTGGCGTCGCTCTAACGAGTAGCGGCAGAGCGGAGGCGCATTATGGGCTCCTGGACGCTCGACGAGATTCCCTGGGACCGCTTCGATCGCAGCAAGCTCGATGCGGATATCGTGCGGATCGTCAAGGCGGCGAGCCTCGTCGAGTATAATGGCGGGGCCTATGCTCATCATCTTTGCCGAATTTTCGATGACGACCCCGACTTTCAGCGAACCGCCCGCCGCTGGGGTGAGGAGGAAATCCAGCACGGGCGGGCCTTGGCGCGATGGGCCGCGCTGGCCGATCCGAGCTATGATTTCGCCGCCGCCTTCGACCGGTTTCAGGAGGGCTACCGGGTCGATTTCGATTGCGATGTCTCGCGCCGCGGTTCGCGTTCGGGCGAGATGATCGCGCGCTGCATGGTCGAGGTCGGAACGAGTTCGTATTACGCCGCACTGCGCGACGGGGTGCGGGAGCCCGTGCTGAAGGAGATCTGCCATAACATCGCGGCCGACGAGATCCGTCACTACAAGTTCTTCTACAGGAACCTCGCCCGCTGTCTCGAGCGCGAGGGGATCGGGTTCTGGAGGCGGCTGCGGGTGGGCTTCGGGCGGATTGCCGAAGCCCAGGACGACGAGCTCGCTTACGCCTATTACGCGGCGAACGGCGCTGCCGGCCGCTTCGATCGGCGCCGCTACAGTCGCGCGTATGAGCGGCGAGCGTTCGCGCTTTACCGCGAGGAGCATGTCAGACGCATCGTCGCGATGGCCTTCAAAGCCGTCGGCCTGTCCCCGACCGGCCGGCTCGCCCGCGCGTCGAGCCGCCTCGCCTGGAAGGCTATGCGCTACCGCGTAATCCGCCTGACGAAAGCCGCGGCTTAGGTGCTCAGCCCAGGAGCTTGCGCGCTTCGGCAGCCTGTGTCTGGAACGACCGCAGCAGGCGGGCTTCCGGGGTCGGCGCGCAGTTGGTGTAGCCGGCGCCGAGTTCCTTGAGCTGTGCGGCGTTGCGCGGAAAGGCAGCATGATTGAGCGGCAAGGCGAGCCGCGCGCCTGCACTCTTCTTGACCGATTCGCGGACCCGGTCGATCGCGGCCACCAGCCTCGGGTGGTCGGGCTGGCCGCTGACGCCGAGCGAGCGCGAGAGATCCGACGGCCCGACCGCCAAGAGGTCGACGCCCTCGACCGCGGCGATTTCGTCGATCCGCTCGACCGCCTCCATGTCCTCGATCATGCAGGCCAGCAGGATCTCGCGGTTCGACTGCGCCATATGCTCGACGAGCGGGATCTTGCCGAACTCCGCGGCGCGGCTCCCGGCCGCCATACCGCGATCGCCGAGCGGCGCGTAGCGCACGGCCTTGACCGCAGCGCGCGCCCTTGCGGCATCGCCGACATGCGGCACCTGGATGCCCTGCACGCCCATGTCCAAGAGCCGCAGGATAAAGGCGGGATCGAAGCCCGGCGTGCGCACGATCGGCGTGATCCCGACGCGCTCGGCCGCCATCACCGCAAGCTGCACATCGTGCAGGTCGAAGCTCGTATGCTCCATGTCTATAAAAGCAGCGTCGAAGCCGGCGAGCCCGATCAGCTCGACGATCTGCGGATCGGCGATGCCGCCGACATGGGTCCCCAGGGCGAGGCCGCCCTCGCGCAGGATCCGCTTGACTCGATTTTCTTTCATGTTCCCCTCGCTCTAGGCCGCCCGTGCCGAGCGCGAACGGCGCAGGCCGGCGATGATCATGTCGGTATCCATGACGTCGCCGAACGTATTGTAGAAGGCGGTCAAAGACGCGTCGTGCTCCTCCCGGCTCAGCGCGGCATTGCCGTCGCTGACCATGATCGTACGGAAGTTCGTCATGTTGGCGTCGCGCGCCGAGCTCTCGCAGCACACATTGGTGACGGTCCCGGTGATCAGCACGGTATCGAAGCCGCGGGCACGCAGCCGGTCGGGAAGATCCGACGTCCCCGGCATAAAGGCGCTGTAGCGGTATTTCTTGACGATCTCGTCTTCCGGCCGCACGTCGAGCTCCGGCCACAACTCGTACCCGAGCGTGCCTTCGGAAAGTGCAGCGATGCGCTTGTCACGGTACTCCGGTGTCGGCAGCTCGTAGGCCACCGACCACTCGGCAAAGCAGCGCTCGTCATGGGTCATCTTGACCCAGAAGACACCGCCGCCGGTCTCGCGTACCGCCGCCGCCAGGCGGTTGACCGCGGGCACGATGTCGCGCGCCGCCGCCACCGGCGCAAATCCGACCGCGTCGTTCATGAAGGCATGCTGCAGGTCGATGACGACAAGGGCCGTCCGCGGGGGATTGAGATCGGCGAAGGAGTGCTCGGTGCCGCGGCGTTGAATCACGCGCTCTACGATCGCATCGGGGATGGTTGCGCCGGTCAATTTCATCGGTATTCCCCCAATCGGTCAGGTCGGCGTCGGCGCATCCGGATGGAGCAGCTTGGCGTCAATTCCGCGACATCGCGCGGACCCGGAATAATCGCTGCGACGGCCGGGTGAGCAAGCGGAAACTGCAACGCCGCGGCGGCGAGGGGCACTTGGTGACGGTCGCAAACCGTCCGGATCGCATCAACCCGCGCGACGACCTCCGGAGGAGCGGTCTTGTAGTTCCAGGTGTCGCGCCCGGCGAGGATGCCGGAATTGAGCGGGCCGCCCACCACGATCGAGACACCTGCGCGGAGGCATTTCGGCAAGAGATCATCGAGCGGCGCCTGCTCGAGCAGCGTGTAGCGCCCGGCGAGCAGGAAAGCGTCCCAGTCACCCCATTCCATCGCCTCGAGCAGTACTTCCCGCTCGTTGACGCCGATCCCGATCGCCCGCACGACGCCGCTGCCGCGCAGCCCCTCGAGCGCGCGGTAGCCGCCGTCGCGGAATGCACGCATGATCGCGGGATGCTGTCCCCGGCCATGCTGCACCGCACCGATGTCGTGGACGTAGAGGACGTCGATCCGCGCCAGGCCGAGCCGCTGCAGACTGTCCTCGAACGCCCGCATGATCGCATCGTAGGAATAATCGAACACCGCATCGAACGGCATTGGACGCGGCTGTGTTTCGTCGACGCCCGGTTTTGCCTGAGGGCGCAGCAGGCGCCCGACCTTGGTCGACAAGACCCATTCGTCGCGCGGTACCGCGCGCAGCGCGTCGCCGACGCAACGCTCGGCCTGTCCGAAACCGTAATAGGGCGCGGTGTCGACATAGCGGACCCCGGCAGCCCAAGCCGCGCGCCCGATCGCTTCGGCCTCCTCGCGGGTCACCGGTATCCGATGACCGCCCATGGTCGCGCAGCCCAGCCCCAGCACGGTTACTTCGAGCGAGGTTCGTCCGAGCGGACGTCTCTCGAAATCCATCATCCCGCGATCTCCGTCATCTGCCGATTCGTAAACCGGACATTCGCGGGGTGAGTGTGATTATTTAAGGTTAACAAATGATATTTGGAGGTAGGGACGTCCGATGATCTTGGTCTTTGGCTCGATCAACGTCGACCTGATCGTCCCGGTTCCACATTTGCCGGGCCCGGGCGAGACCGTGCTCGGCGGCGACTACGCCCTGCTTCCGGGCGGAAAGGGCGGTAATCAGGCCTTGGCCGCCCGTCGCGCCGGTGCTGAGGTCGTGCTGGTCGGGGCCGTCGGCGCGGAATCCTTCGCCGGCATCGCGCTCGACCTGCTGCGCCGCGAGGGTGTCGATACCCGGTTGGTGCGGGTCGTCGCGCGGCCAACGGGCTGTGCCGCGATCATGGTGTCGGCCGAGGGGGAGAACCTGATCGCGGTGGCCTCGGGCGCCAATACGAGCGTGCGGTCCGACCAGGTTGCCGATGAACTGCTCGGCGCGGGCACCACCCTCGTCGCCCAGATGGAGGTCCCGCCCGGTGAAACCGAAATCTTGATCCGGCGCGTACGGGCACGTGGCGGGCGGAGCCTCCTCAACCTGGCGCCCGCCCGGGCGATCGATCCCGCACTATTGGGAGAAATCGATCTCGTGGTCGCCAACGAGGGCGAGGCGGCGGCGTTGGGATCGGACTTGGCGCGGCTCGCGCTGCGGCTGCGGCAAGGGCTCGTGGTGACACGCGGCGCGGCGGGATCGATAGCATTCCTGCGCGACGGAACACGGATCGAGGTGCCGGCGTTGCCGATCGAGCCCGTCGACACGACCGGTGCCGGGGATACCTTCGTCGGCGTTCTCGCCGCGGCGCTCGATTTCGGCTCGACCCTGCATACCGCGCTGCGTCGAGCCAGCGCCGCAGCGGGCCTCGCCTGCGTCGCGCGCGGTGCTCAGACGGCGATGCCCGATGGGGCAACGATCGCTGCGGCGGTCGGGCGGCTAAGTCTCTGAGGTGGCGGTCAAGGAGTTTTCACGGCGACGCAGTGCACGCTGAACTCGGCCAGGATGTCGAGGTAGAGCTGGCGCTTGAACGGAACGATGACCTCCGGCAGCCGCTCGGGCCGCAGCCACTTCCAGGCGTTGAATTCCGGATGCTCGGTGGCGAGGTCGATATCCCCGTCGGTCCCCGTAAACCGCATGGCGAACCATTTCTGCTGCTGGCCGCGATAGCGCCCGCCCCACATCGCACGGGCGAGCTCGGCCGGCAGGTCGTATCTCAGCCAGCCGCGGCTCTCGCCGAGGAGTTCCGCCTTGTCGGTGCCGATCTCCTCCTTGAGCTCGCGCAGCGCCGCCTGCAGCGGGGTCTCACCCGGGTCGATCCCGCCCTGCGGCATCTGCCAGGCCGGCATCATCGGCATGTCGATGCGGCGGGCGACAAAAACCTCTCCCGCGCCGTTCAACATCATGATGCCGACCGCCGGGCGGTATCCTCGTGCGTCGCCCGGCATTCGACGCCCCGAAGCAGTTCACTCGCAACCGTCAGTTGACCACGCGTCCGTTGAACAGCGCGATGCCGCGCAGCATGTCCACCGCCCGGGTCAGCTGGTAGTCGGCCGGCGTGCCCATGATCGACGGGTCCACCGAACTCTGCTCCGCGCCGCCATCGCCCGTGTCGTCCCTCTTCAAATCCGTGGCGGTCGCGGCTTTGGCCTCGCCTTTCTCGACGGTTTTCTCGATCTTGGCGGCCTCGACGACGATGTCGGGATCGATCCCCTTGGCCTGGATCGACCGTCCCGAGGGTGTGTAGTAGCGCGCGGTGGTGAGCCGCATCGCCCCGTGGCCGGGCAGCGGGATGATCGTCTGCACCGATCCCTTCCCGAACGACCGCGTGCCGAGAAGAATCGCCCGGTGGTGGTCCTGCAGTGCGCCGGCAACGATCTCGCTGGCCGAAGCCGAGCCGCCATTGATCAGCACGACCATCGGAAGTCCGCCCGCGATGTCGCCCTGACGGGCGTTGTAGCGCTGGGCATCCTCGCTGCGCCGACCTCGGGTCGACACGATCTCGCCCTTGTCGAGAAACGCGTCCGAGACCGCAACCGCCTGATCGAGCAGGCCGCCCGGATTGTTGCGCAGATCGAGGATCACCCCAACGAGCTTGTTGCCGGCTTGCTGCTTCAGGTTCTTCATCGCGTTATTGAGGCCGGTATCGGTCTGCTCGTTGAAGGTCGTGATCCGGATATAGCCGATATTGTCGCCCTCGAGATGGGAGCGAACGGACTGGATCTTGATCGTCGCCCGGATCAGCTTGACATCGAAAGGATCGCGTCCCTCACGCCGAATTGTCAGCTTGATATCGCTGTTGACCGGGCCGCGCATTTTTTCGACCGCCTCGGGCAAGGTCATCCCCTGGACCGGTTCGCCGTCGAGGTGGGTGATCAGATCGCCGGGCTTCAGCCCGGCGCGGGCGGCAGGTGTGTCGTCAATCGGCGAGACCACCTTGACGAGCCCGTTCTCCATCGACACCTCGATCCCGAGACCGCCGAACTCGCCCCGGGTCTGGACCTTCATGTCGTTGAAATTCTTCGTGTTCAGGTAATTGGAGTGCGGGTCGAGCGAGGTCAGCATCCCGTTGATCGCCAACTCGACCAGCGAATTGTCGCTGACATCGTCGACATATTCGGAGCGTACGCGTTCGAACACCTCGCCGAACAGGTTAAGCTGCTTATAGGTGTCCGCCGAGTTCGGGCTCGCCGCCCCGACATCCTGGCGCAGCGAGAACAGCACAAGCGTTGCGAAAGCTGCCGCGAGAAGACCCGAACGTTTCATTCATTCACCTATAGTCTGGAGCCCGATCGGGCTCACCACCGACCACCCTCCACATCGGGATGATATCCGCCACCGTGCTCAATGATCAAGCCGAGCGCCTATCGGCGAAAGCCGGGCTCAGCCTGCCGGATTTTCTACCGCGACGGCCGCGATCAGCGAATGACCGGTCATCACCACCGGCTGGGGGAGGCCGAGGAGGTCGAGCAAGGTGGGGGCGACATCGGAGAGGCGGCCATCTGCGAGATGCTCGACTGCCGTCGGCGAGTTGACGACGATGAACGGCACCGGGTTCAGCGTATGCGCGGTGTGCGGCTCGCCGGTTTCGGGGTCGCTCATCATTTCGGCATTGCCGTGATCGGCGGTGATGACGAGCGTGCCGCCGGCCTGCTCGACCGCCTCCGACAATCGGCCGAGACAGGTGTCGACGGTCTCGACGGCCTTGACCGCCGCATCGAGGCGGCCGGTGTGCCCGACCATGTCGGTATTCGCGTAGTTGAGCACGATGACGTCGAAACGGTGAGCTCTGATCGCTTCCACCACCCTGTCGGTTACCTCGGGCGCCGACATTTCAGGCAGCTGGTCGTAGGTCGCGACCTTGGGTGACGGCACGAGAATCCGCTCCTCACCGGGGAAGACCGTCTCACGCCCACCATTGAAAAAGAACGTGACGTGCGCGTATTTCTCGGTCTCGGCGATGCGCAGCTGCGTCAACCCGGCCCGCGATACGACCTCGCCGAAGGTGTCATCGAGGTTCTCGGGCGGGAACAGCGTTCCGAGAAAGCGGTTGAGTTGTGCTGAATACTCGACGAGCCCGAGCGCCGCGGCAAACGCGATCCGCTTCGCCCGCGTGAAGCCGGTGAACTCCGGGTCGAGCAGGGCCGTGGCGATCTCGCGCACCCGATCGGCGCGAAAATTCGCGATCAGCACCCCGTCGCCGTCCTCCATCCCCCGGTAGCCGGAGATCGCGGTCGGCTGCACGAACTCGTCGGTTTCGCCGCGATCGTACGCGGCCTCTATGGCCCGCATCGGGTCCTGGGCGGTTTGGCCGATACCCTGCACGATCACCCGATAGGCTTTTTCGACTCGATCCCATCGCTGGTCGCGATCCATCGCGTAATAGCGTCCACAAAGCGTGGCGATCCGAAGCCGATCGAGGCCGGCAACGTGCCGCTGGAAATTCTTGACAAACGACGCCGCAGCCTTGGGGGGCGTGTCGCGCCCGTCGAGAAGGGCATGAACGGCAACCGGAACCCCCGCCTCGGCGAGCATCCGGGCGAGGGCGGCGATCTGGTGTTGGTGCGAGTGCACGCCGCCGGGTGACAGCAACCCTATCAAATGAGCCGTGCCGCGGCTCCTTTCCAGCCTGCCGATAAAGTCGCGCAATGCCGGCATCGCGGCGAGCTCTCCGCCGGCGATTGCCGCGTCGATGCGCGGCAGGTCCTGGAGGACGAGCCGTCCGGCGCCGAGATTGGTGTGGCCGACCTCGGAATTGCCCATCTGGCCGTCAGGCAGCCCGACATAGTGCTCGCTCGCCTGTAGGTGCGCGTGCGGCCAGCGCGCCAGCAGCCGATGCCAAACCGGTGTGAGCGCCATGGCGATCGCGTTGTCGTCGGCCTCCGGCCGCTCACCCCAGCCGTCGAGGATGCACAGCACGAGCGGAGCAGGACGCGAGCGGGGGATCATCGGACAACCTCAAGTGCGGACAACCTATATACGCGAAACCGGACGCGTCGAGATAGCCGTTCCTGCAGCCGGTTGTCGCGCCGCTGCGCGGCTCTTCTCCGAAGCTGCCGCCATCGCCAACCATGAGTTGCTTCTTCTGGGATCGAGCGCCGCTGGACCAGCAGCGAGTCTGCAGCGAGGGCCGCGCTCGCATCATGACCTCGCCAAACTAACGCAGAGCGTAAATTCCGCGGTTGAATCGGTCCCCATCCGCAACATATTCGGCTGCGCGCATCGAGATAGGGAGAGCGTTGTGGCGAACAAGGAGCAGAAGCGGACCAGCCGGGAAGCCAAAAAGCCGAAGCAGAAAAAGAAAGCGGCCGACAAACGGCCGGCTGTTAAGGGGCAGACGGCAAAACCCTGAAAGCCGGCTGGCGCCGGACAACGAAACCGAGGCCGCTGGTCCGCGGCTAGTCGGTCCCGGCGGGACGGGGTCTTAGGCGCCGTAAGCGCGCGCTGCTGCGCTCGCGAACGGTCTGGAAGGTGACGTAGAGCATCGGGATCACGAAAATCCCGATCGCACTGGCGGCGATCATCCCGGCGAAAACCGGCGTGCCGACATCGTGCCGGCTGATTTCGGCCGCACCCTGCGCGACGACCAGCGGGTAGACGCCGAAGATGAAGGCGAACGAGGTCATCATCACCGCGCGAAACCGCATCCGCGCGCCGAGCACCGCGGCCTCCCGGATGTCCATGCCTTCCTCGCGCCGGTCCTTGGCGAACTCGACAATCAGGATACCGTTCTTGGCGGCCATCGCGATCAGCACGACGAGACCGATTTCGGCATAAAGATCGAGTGACAGGTGCCAAATCATAATTCCGAGAAACGCCCCCAGCACCCCGACGGGAACCGACAGCAGCACCGGGACCGGGATCATCCAGCTCTCATAGAGGCCGACGAGAAACAGAAACGCGAACAGCACGGCGAGCCCCAGGATCGCGCCCGTCTGCCCGGAAGCCGCGAACTCCTGATAGGCGGTCCCAGTCCATTCATAGCCATAGCCCGAGGGCAGGGTCTTGGCCGAGACCTCAGCCATTGCCGCCAGCGCGGTGCCGGAGGAGGTCCCCGGTGACGGCCCGCCCTGTATCGGGATCGCCCGGTAATTGTTGTAGCGGGTGATGACCTGCGGCCCGACGACGACACGGGCTTCGGCGATCGAACGCAATGGCACAGCGGCGCCGAATTTATTGCGAATATAGATCTGCCACAGCGAGGAGACATCTCTGCGGTCGGCGATCGAACGCAATGGCACAGCGGCGCCGAATTTATTGCGAATATAGATCTGCCACAGCGAGGAGACATCTCTGCGGTCGGCCGACTCGGCCTCGATGTTGACCTGCCAGACGCGTCCGAACAGGTTGAAGTTGTTGATAAAGATGCCGCCCAATGTCGCCTGCAAGGCGCCGAAAACATCGTTCATGCCGAGGCCCAACGCCTGCGCCTTCTCGCGGTCGATGTCGAGATAGATCGACGGATTGTTCGCCGTATAGGTCGAGAATACGCGAGTCAGCCGCGGGTCTTGGTTGGCGGTCGCGAGAAGCCCCTGCATCACGCTGTTCATCGCCGCCGGTTCCTGTCCATCGAGCCCTTCGAGCTCGTATTCGAACCCTCCGGTGGTCGAAAGCCCAATGATCGGCGGGAGGTTGAACGGGATGACGGTCGCCGTGCGAATCTGCTGTCCCTCGCCGAACACCCGCGCGATCAGCGCCTGCGCCGAGTTCGCCGCGCCCCTGCGGTCGGCGAACGGCTTCAGCGTCGGAACCACAAAGGCCGTATTCGGCTCGTTGACGCCGTCGATGATCGAGAAGCCGACGATCGCGAAAATGTTCTGGACTTGCGGCATCTGCTTCAGCACGGCCTCGATCCGCTTAACCGCTTCGCGGGTGCGGCTGACCGATGCGCCATCGGGCAATTGCACCGATATAAAAAAGGCGCCCTGGTCCTCTTCCGGCAGAAACCCGGTCGGCGTTCGCAAGGACAGAAAATAAATCCCGGCGGCACTCGCCAATATCGCCACAACGCCGAGCACGGAGACGCGCACCAGGCGGCGCACGATCGCCGCATAACCGTCGCGGATATTGTCGATGCGCCGCAACACCCAGCCCATCGGGCCGCGCTTCGGGCCGCCGTGGCGCAGAAACACGGCGCACAGTGCCGGCGAGAGGGTCAGCGCATTCAAGGCGGAGATCAGCATCGCGACGCTGATCGTCACCGCAAACTGCCGGAACAGCGTTCCCGAAATGCCGGGGATGAAGGCGATCGGGACGAACACAGAAAGGAGGACCAAAGTGATTGCGATAATCGGCGCGGTGATTTCGGTCATCGCCTTCTTCGTCGCCGCCGCGGGCGACAATTCGGGTTCCTCTTCGATCACGCGTTCGACATTCTCGACCACCACTATCGCGTCGTCGACCAGGATGCCGATCGCCAGCACCATTGCGAGCAGCGATATCGTATTGGCCGAATAGCCGACGGCCAACAGCACCGCGAAAGTGCCGATCACACTGACCGGCACCGCAATTGCGGGAATGAGGGTCGCGCGCAAGCTGCCGAGAAACACAAAGACGACGATCACGACCAGCCCAAAGGCGATCAACAG
>WNFC01018418.1_pt1 | contig 15626 bp, 10 predicted proteins | sample 5400541 | NCBI WGS metagenome assembly WNFC01 (sample SAMN13153342, study PRJNA577476) | soil metagenome | isolation source: 120 cm saprolite under Douglas fir tree site 2 hole 2 replicate 1 | place: USA:California | collected 2015-04-18
AGAAGATCAATGATCTTCACTCGGCCCTTCTCGCGGGCGCGCGACTTGAAGAGCTCCTCCTCCCCGGCCCGCACAGTGCGCTCTTTCATCGACCGTTCGACGATCGCTAAGCCCTCCGCAATCTCCTGCGGATCTGTAGTGGCGCAGTACCTACCGAGCAGGAACTCGCCGACATATGTCGGAACCGGATATTGGCCCCGGAACTTCTGAGCAAGATCCTTGCGGACGAGGTAGCCCTCAAACACATCCGCGGCAAGCCTGTCGAGGTCATCGAGTTCGCTCACTGATTCTTCCCTATAACGACCTCGCGCTGAGCCAGGATCTGCCCATCCTTATCAGTCAGGACGATGTAGGCGGACTGTCCAATGTGCTGGTCATCGGGCACAACTAAGGTAACCCTGCCACTACCCCCGGTGTCCTTTGCCTTCTCGGTAAGGCTCGTATTTGGGTCCCCCGGCATGGCTCGAATATCGACAACCGCGCCCTTGCGGGTCCCAGACAATTCGATGCGGCATAGAAGGCCAAGCCACTTAACCGTGGTTATCTCAACGTCCCCGGTTGCCTTCAAGGCTGCGCTGGGGGTTATGAGGATCCGCGGCAGGATGCATTCTTGGGGGCTGACTCCACCGTGTTCGTACTCCTTACCGGCCTCAAAACAGGTGATCCCGGGTGCAAGTGCAATACGAACATCCTTATCCCAGAACCAGGGCACTGTCGGGACATCCACATGGGCTCCGTCCTTGAGCCGTGCACAGCGACCCTTTTTGGTCTGAGCAGCTGCGACAGGCAACTCGACCTTCTCCAGGTCACCTGGCAACAGGATCCAACCGTGGTCCGTCACGAGCGCGACCCGTTCCCATCCGTGGTCGAGCAGTTCTCGGACGCGTGAAGTAATACGGGCGATCTCCTCATCAAGGTAGTCGACGAGGCCGGTCCCGGCGTCGTGGCCTCTGTGGTCGATGGCACCGGCCTCGGTCCACGCGGTTCCGGCAGGGTCCCCCAACTCGCTGGCGGCCAGGACTTGGACTTGGTTCTCGGTCATGAGCGCTCGCAGAACCGGGATGGTCGCCTTCGTTCCCGTCACCGCGTTGGCCGCGAACAAGTCCGGGCCCGCGACAAGTGCACCCTGCGATACGGGCAGAACCGCCGGCTTAGCCGTCTCAGTAACAGTTGGAAGAGCTGACAAGACGCAACTGACAACTGCTTCCAGACCTACGCCCACAAGGCGCTGACGCGCTCGGTGGGCAACGTCAAGTCGCAGTCCCAGACTCCACAGCGTTGCGGTCGGCGGAGTCTCGAGTCACGGCCAAAGCTCGCAACACAGCGTCGTCCGCCTGCCAACCGTGCCCTTCGTAGTCTGCGGTAAGCGCTGATAGGTCAAGACTTGCGAGCGGCTTCTTGGTCACTTCGCTTAGGCGAGCAAGCTGTTCCACAGCAAAGGCCAACGGCGCCAAGTCGAGTTCGGCCCACACCGTGGCTCGGCGCCAGGCGTGCTCCGCATCCAGACGAATCGCGGCCTTTCGAGCACCTTCGGCCGTGACTGCTTCGAAATCGAGTAACTGATTTCGTAGCTGTCCCTCAGCGCCCTCATTGTCTTGGGGCCAAGCCTCGCTTGGCTCAAACGACAACTCAAGTGGTTTTGCTTGGCGTAGGCGATCCGGAATGCCAGGGTATCTAGCTGGTGTCTCCGCAAACCGCTTCCAAACGTTCGCCCATTTCCCTTCGCGCTGACCGAGCCTCTTCGCCGCATTGATTGGGCCGGAAGAAGATGGATCGAAGCTGTAGTCCCCTTTGCATTGCTGTACGAAGGCAGTCCATTGCGCTTCATCAAGCCGCTGACGAAAGACGACCGGATCGTCAAGCCAGCTGAGCAGACTGCGGACCGGATCTGGGTTGATGAGTTCCCAGAAAAAGTCAGCGTCGAGGGGGTGGTTAAGCCGATCCAGGGATATATCTATGAGGCGATCGAGAGCCAACAGGATGACAGAGCCAGTGTCGGAGTCGTCGGCCACGTTCAGACCCAATCCTCGTTCGCGATGCGTAAGAAAGGATCGGATCGTCCAGTCCTTCCCGTTCGGGTGCGAGAACCACTGGCTCCGATACTGCAGCTCAGAGATCGGCGCCAACTCGACTGGGCAAGACTCCACCGCACGCAGCCCGTTTCGCGCCACGCCGGGTAGGTACACGATCGGGCGGCCGGTAGGCAGGCCGGCGTCAACCCTTCCCGCTACTACGCATCGGATCCAGTACGCTGGCCCTTGAGCCGTTTTGGGATCGTAGTCGCCGAGAATCACGATTGGCAGCCGTTCTCTAATGCGACTGATGATTGGCATCCACTGCGAGCTGTCATCAGGCCAGAGCAGAGCTGCCGGCGCAACCTGAGCATTGGCGTTATAGGTCAACGCCTCAGCGAGTCGCGTTAGAAGCCGGTCGAGGACGGTCTCGCTCACTCCCGACCGGCGGCCTTGCGCGCAGTCAGCTTCTCGGCTAGCGAATAGTGCAGGTCGTTCGGTCGCTCGGAACCATCCGGATTCTTGCCGCGATCCTTATTCCAGTCAATCTTCACCGGCGAGCGTAAGACGCCTGCCCCTACAAATGGGCGAATGTTGAGTCGAACGCCGTCGTTGAGGTCTGGCTCCCACCCGATCGGTTGCTCGTGCAGCGCCTTCCAACGGACGTAGATGTCATAAGGCTTGTCCCCCGCCAAGATCGCTTCGAGCTTTCTCCGTAGCTCCAACGCCGCTGAGAGGCGCCCTTCTGCCCCCGCGAGGTTGTCTCGCGCCGCTGAGCGCTGCCGTTCCACCCAGTCCTGACCCAGATAGGTGTATGTCAGCTTCTCCAGCGTCTTGCGATCAAGGCGGTGGTAGTTGATGAGCGCAGAGAACCCGTCTCGCTGACCGTCCCAAATGTGCCAGATGAATGGCCGGTTAGCGAATAGGGCGCAGTGCTGCTTGAAAAATTCATCCCGCAGCCATTCGCTCAGATTCTTCTTCTTACTTCCCGTCTGCTCCAGCAGATCTGACATCTTCGAAGAAGACCATGCCGCGCCAAACGCAATCGCAAGCAGCCTCTCAAGTCTTTCGACCGCAGGCGGCTCTCCTGCAACGGGGGGCAGGCAAACGATTGCGTCCATATCGGCGACACGATCGGGTTCAGGTATCGGTTCGTTGGTGGCAGCCACCTGCTTCCAACGCATCACATCGAATGGAACCTTAACTAGCGTTGCGTTTGTTACCTTCAAAGCCGGCTCAATCTCCCGCACAGCATGGGTGTAATCGGCACTCGAACAAAATGCCCATATTGCGGGAAGCAGCTTGGGATCCTTGGGGACGATTGGAGATGCGTTGGTATCGAAGAGTTCCCCAAGGTAAATAGACACGGGAAGATCTCTCATTTGGCTCACGTGGACGCCTCTGCGGCCCCAGGCCGACTTACCGACAATTCGCGCGCCTGACGATTTCGCCATCGATCCCTTTCCATCTTCCCAGCGAACGATGCCGGATCGGCCACCATATGGCGCCGTATCCTCCACTGAGCTTAGGAACGGCAGCCAGGGTCCCCTGAGATCTGGTACCTCCCAAAACTGGCGGCGATACCTACCATCATCGCCCGTCTTGATGCCCTGGAGGCAGGAGGCGTATTCGAATAGATAACGATCCCCGCCGGGCACGGGCGGATGAATTCGAGCATCTGGATGTTTGACTTGGGCGTGCTGATTGATCCACAGTGGGCGCCCGAGCAGAATGGCTCGCTTGTTCGCCACACCCCGCTCCCACGCAGCGTCAAAGTACGGAAACGAAACATCGTGGATGGGCGACGTTTTCTGCAGGACGTACAGTGCCACGAACGCACCTGCGGCCGCTGGGCTCTCAAATGCTCCTTCTCCCAAGCGGGCGATTCCTCGAACGGTTAACGAGCCGAGCCACTGTTCGCGCAAGGCGGTGTAGCCGGTCTGGCTCATCCAGTTCTGTGGGGCCACGACTACCAGTGCCCCATGGTTTTCTAGCCCTCGCAGACAACGCTCCATAGCCATTGTTGCGAGGTCAGTCTGTGAGTCGTCAAAGTCGCGCTCACCGATGGTCAAGAGTGGATCTGAGTGCTTTCCGTGATGCAGATAAGGCACGTTCGTGGCAATCAGCGTGAATCTTCGAGTGAGATACTCGGCAGCTGTTGCGCTGCTCGAGGCATCAGCCCCAAGAACCGCGAGTGCTGCGTCCTTGGCTTCGCCCCTTACTGCGGCCGCAAGTAACGGGCGGACTACTTCCCAGTCGATGTCTTCAAACGACCTCTGAAGCCCTGCTGCTTCGGCGAATTCGGAAGCCCGCCTGGGGTCTATGAGGCTGCCGAGGGTGTCCGCGTCTCGGAACAAAGAGTGAAGTCGCGTGAGAGCGTTCTCGAGTCGCTCATCACCATGCGCGAGCCTCGTCCACTCCTCAAGCGGTGACTTGATCGGGATGCCGGAGCAGGCGAGGTTGGGGACCGGCAGCTGGCGCCAGCCCCCTCCAGCCTTCCAGGCCTGTAGTGCAAGATTGAACATCGCGATCTGGACGCATCGCGGATCGAGCTCCAGTCCGAACAGGTTGGCGCGCAGCACCGCGTCTTGCGCGTCGACCGAGCTGAGCCCTTCCTCTTCCACGCGCATCTGCCAGAGCATCGAGAAGGCCTCGATCAAGAAATGGCCGGACCCACAGCACGGATCCATCACAGTCACCTCGGCCGCCCGTTCCGGCCAGCCGTCGAACGAGCCGGCCGCCGGCTTGCCGTCATCGCCGAAGCGAAGGTACTCGTGGTCCTTTACAAGGGGACTCTTGGGATGCCGGCTCGCCCACCAGGCCCCAAGTGAGTTCTCGAGCAGAAACCGGACCATGTAGTTCTCGGTGAAGAGCTGGGTGACGGGACCAACGTCAGCTCCGCCGATCTTGCGTTCAGAGGCGTTAACCTCGTCCTTTTTATCGTTTTGCCAAAACTGATACACCCAGCCCAGCGCATCACCAGCTCCGAAAACCTCTGCGGCAAGGCCGGCCAGAACCCGCTCGAGCGCATCCCGACCTTCGGGTGCGAGCCGCAGGCGCACACAGGGGTCGTCGAGTTGGAAGATGCCCGGCAGAATCTCAGCCGCGAACCTCGCTGCCACCGACCATCCGTCGGGCTCACCTAGCTCGCTCGCTAGTTCATTGCATTCCTCCAGCGTCACTGGCGCTCGGTACTTTGGATGCAAGAGCAGGTTGTTCTCCGCCAAGAACCGAGCAAACAACAGGCGGTGCCATTGCTCGTAAGCGCACTCAGACACGAGCAGCTCGCGTACGCCGCCAAGCTGGCGCAACTTCGCCCGCAAGCCAATTCGCAGCCCTACTTGCGCCTCATCGAGATGCTCCGGCCGGCGCTCGTTAAAAACTCCGAGATTGTCGAGCGCGGCGCGAGAGGCGCTCTCTGAGGCGCGGCGCGCCCCGAGCACAGCCGCCTCGAGCTGCCTTCGCAGGGGTGAAGAAAGAAAGCGCACGCCGTGTGAGCTCAGATGATCACAGTCTTGTTAGCTTTGAGGTGTGGCACCACTTCTGCGCGAAGATCTGAGAGATAGACCTCCAGGTCATCCGCGTGCTTAAGAGTCGCTGCCCGTGGGTGGACGGTCACACTCTCAGGCTCCAGTATCTTTGCGGCGCGCTGCCTAGCCTGGTCAAGTCGACTAGGGATCAGGCTGATTCTGTCCTGCCAGGCGCTCAGCGGCACGGCGTCTAGCGCCTCAAGCATCTTGGCATTGATGGAGACATCCAGCCTCTCTTGCGGATTCAGTTTGGCCTCTTCAACGATGGCTGCCGCGACTTTGGCATCGAGCTTCTCCCATCCATCCCAGGCGTGCAGTGCGGCGACTGCCAGCGCTTGTTCCTTCGCATGCTCGTCGAACAGACGGTTTACCTCCTCGCGAAGTGTCTCTACAAGCTGATCCAGCGACGGTTTCACGGGGTCGGGCTCATCGAGGAGCTGGCGTCCGTCCCGAATGGCCGCAACCGCCGATCCAACCGATGGGGTGATGGGCAAGCCGTCAGCGTGCCGCAATAGGCGCTGTACGTCGTTCCACTCCGCCTCACGCTTCTGTCGCCGTTGTTCAACGGACAGCCAGCGCTTAAGCTCCTCGTCTAATCGGTCGTGGGCATCGGCCACTGCACGAAATAGCTGGTTGCCGCCAAGGCCGGCAAAGGCCGCAATGTGATCGATATTGGGGGTGGCAGGTAGGGGTGGCGGGCCACCAGCTCGGCTGGCTAAGTCCTTAAGCCGCTGGAGCAGCGCAGGTATCTGAGAGCCCTCTTTGCCTGATTCGTACGCAACGCCGGCGGCGGTGAGAAGACTTCTAAGTGCCAGACGTTGACCAACAGTCGGAGGCTCGTCTTCCTTGTAAAGGGTGACTTTACCGATCTGCGTAGGGGGCAGCTCTTTGGGCCCGCTCAGCGCTTTACCATCTTGAGCTGCCCTGATGTTGCCAGCCGCGAGCAGCGTGAGAATCGCTCCGTTGATCGCGTCTCTTGGCCAGCCGTACCTCGGCGCCTCCAACCGTTTGTGCAGTTCCGATCCTTTCGTACCTGCCGCACTGATGGCGGAGAGAACCTCTTTGCATACAACGTTGGTTGTCGGCTCGCCGTGGTGCCCAACCGCTTCGAGAGCGTCTGGAGCACCATCGCGCGCTTTCGTGACGACCTTACCCCAGTTGGGATTGTCCGCATCTTTGAACCTTGGGAACAGACGAATGAGCGCCCGATTCGCGGCAGTTTCAACTGCACTGGCAAGCGTCGAAGTGGTGATCTCGGCACCGCCGCCTTGGAAGATCCGCGCATGTGCGATGACCTCTCCGAACAGCCCTACTAGTCGCTCCTCGTCTGTGGCCACCCTAGTCTTCATTGCTCGAAACGCGGCCCTGCCTTCGTCGGTCTGCGGTGTCGGCCTCTGATCGACCGTGTCCTCAGCGGCCTTGTGACTTGCCAAGGCTTCCTTGATCTGCTCCGGTTCGATCTTCGGGAGAAACACGAACACGACCGGACTCTCGTCGCCTGCTTCGGCAGCAGACTTTTTGGCTGCCGACTCCGTAATCGACCACTCGTCTCGGATCCAAACTGGAATGTCCCCTTCTGAAATCGGCGGCTCATCTTGCCCCTGGTGCAGATAGACCTTCCTAGGAGTCTTGCTGACGCCTTGAGCGAGCTTCATCCCACCGAGTACAGCGTCGATCGCATCGGTGATGCGCTCACTACGGAGCTGTCCCATTCGAATCACGTCGTCCCGGGTGACCGCCAGGCGGCTCCGATAGTCTTTCTCCCACTCTGCCCCTTCTTCCGTTTGGATTAGATACTCGTCGTCGAGCCGCATCAGGCGGCCCTCAGCCGTGAGTGCATCTAGGAGTTCTGGAACCTTCTTACGGAGCGCAGCTCCGTCCTCTGACAGATCTTCGACGAGCAGATCGGCCAAGAAGGGAGCGGTTGCCCGGAGGCCGGTATCACCACCGATGGTCCGACTTGGCACCTGCGATATCAGGAATATCAGCGCACAGATGCGCGATTTCAGCATGCCATCGTCGCCTTCAGTTCGTAAGCGTCGAATAAGTTCGTCGATCTCCTTGAGCAGGACCCCGGTTTGCTGCATTCCTATGGCCTGCTGGTCATAGATGAAATCAGCGCCGACGACGTGCCCGATCGCCGCGCTAGCCACGTCTCTTACAGCCTCGTGAACGATCTTGAGTTGGGTCCTCAGCACACCTGCTTTGCCGGCACGGTCAATCGCTCGCAACGCCAGGTCCCAGAAACGGCGCCGAGTGGGGAGAAGCGGGTAGTCGGGTACTAGATCTTGTTTGTCCGCTCCACGCGGACCGAGTTGGGTACCGCCCAACTGCCGATCAATCTCGCCACTAACACTTTCGAGCTTGGACTTTAGAACTTGCACGTGCTCAGGCTTCTTTAGAAGGATTACTTGCCGCAGCACTGATTCCACGTCTTTGTCAGACAATGCCACCGGAAGTGAAAAGCGATCTGTCAGCTTCTGTAGCGTGGGGGTAGCAGTTAGCGCGCTCTGCCCGGTTGCAACGATTAGTACTTGGCTCTGGAAGCGGGCGGCGCAACCCTCCACCACGTTTTGAACGGCCAGAGCTTTTTGGTTATCCTCACCGATGTACTGCTGCATCTCGTCCAGCACAACGAGGGTGAGGGGAAGCTTGCCGCTCGTGGTTGACTGCAAACGCAGCACATCATCCATGACGCCGAACATCTCGTCGTCGCTGATATCCCTCGTCGTCGGCGGAAACTGATCTCTAAGAAGATCGCGGACGTCTTTGACGGTATCTCCCAGGCTCGGGTCTGCGAGAAGCAGAGCCTTGGCAATGTGAGGTGAGACATAGAGGTCACTAACCTCTTTGTCAAGCGACTTTCCGGCCGAGCGTACTGTCTCCTCCAGGACATCGATGTATCCGTGATCTCTTGCCCAAATCATGAAACGAGCTAGAGGATATTGCTCTGGTAAGCCGGCACTTTCGAACAGCACCGACAAGAATGCAAGGCGCACGTAGTCACTCTTTCCGGCTGCCAGCGTTCCGGCGGCAGACCAGAGACCACCCAGTCGCTTGCCAGCTGCAGACAGCTCGATGAGGTGATCGCGGACCGGGTCAGGGAGCGTGGCTAAGTTACGAGCACCTTGACCGTTGGGCATCTTTACATCGCGCCATAGGTACTCGAGAACGCGGACGAAGTGAGACTTCCCGCTGCCATAGAAGCCGCTTACCCAGACGGCTGGTTGCTCTGACTGCGAGAGGTTAGTGAGAAAGCTGTTCAGAATCCGTTCGAGCCCACGAGCATATTCACCATCACAAACGAAACTTTTCAGCTCCCACTCAAGGACATCCCATTGCTGCTTTGTTTCCGGCCGCACCACTTTGACAACGCCATCGTTTGGGATCTTCGTGCTCATCGGGTCCCGAGCGAAGAGTTCTCGGTTTGTGACGGTCACTTTCCGCCTCCATTTGGGGTTATGGGCGTGGCTAAGTAGTTCCATCCGTCGTGCGCATCGAGGAGCCGATAATTGTTGCCTTCGTGCCGACCTGGAAAAAACACTAGAAGGCGTCCAGCGATCGCTTCACTGACTGCGTTCATTAGGGCCGATACTTTCACTGCATCGCCGAGCCCGAAAAGGGTACCAGCGCCCAACAGGCCGATCACCTCGTCCGGGTCCGTTCGCCGCTCGAGTTGGCGGTGTACGTCTGAGGCAAGATGATCGAAGAATGCGGGCAGGGCTGGCACCAACAGCTCGGGTGCTCCGAAGTACTCCTCACGATATTCGTGGGTGGACATCCAGTCCTCGAACGATGACGAGATGTCGATGAGAGCCCACGAATGTTTCGCTTCCTTGGTCGCTACTTCGAAGCCAGTGATGTGTAGGCGAATACGCCGTTCGTGTTCGGGTGGATAAACCGCCATCCAGACCCGCTGTGCTGGCGCAAGGTTTTGTTGCCATGGCAGAGACACGAATCTGGCGTACCCAGCAATCAGAGCGTCCACGTGGTTCACGTCGGCGGTCCATCGAATGGCCGAAGTAGATCCCGAAAACCCACATCAACCACACCTCCTGCGTGGCGGAACTCAAGCAGGCCACGTTGCGACGCGGCGAAGGCTAGATCGGTCAAATGCGACTTTGGTTGATCGAGGAGCTTCATCCAGGTTGTATCGAACAGTCCCTGCCCACGCTTACCCTCGAGATGTCCCAGCATTAAGGCGTACGCGACGTTTACAGGCCGGCAGGTCGCTCGCACCCTAAGCTTCGTACCTGGTCCGCTCGGCCGGAGATGGCCGGTCTGCTCCCAGGAGGAGAATGTGTTACGGCCGATCTTCGCCAGCGTTCTCTGTCCGTAGTTACTTGGAAACTGTTCGCTCACGGCCTCAGCCAGGTCTGTGTTTGTCAGCAGGTCGCCTGGCGCCCGTTTCACAATCGCGGCACTACTCGCTCGGAACACGGCGTCTCGTGCGAGCGCACAAACGCCAGCCAGAAGTGGGCGCGCATCTGGGTCCTGTGGCCAGAGGTCTCGTAGCGCTCGGAATAAGATCGAGTCGGGTCGGAGAACATACAGTTCCTTTAGATAGCGGAAGGTCCGACGCCGGCTGCCTGAAGTCCGTTTGTTAAGAACATTGCGTTCGATAACTGCGTGCTCATAATCCGCCTGCTCTGAGTTGGCTGGGACTGCGTGCAGCAAGGCTGCCAGGGCGCCGACGACGATTGTGTGGCTGGTGTTAGCTCCACCGCTCACGTCCGCCGGGACGATCTCCGAGTCGCCAGCGCTAATTGCTTCCTCCAGCACGCTGGCCTGATAGCTCAGCACTTCCGTCAGGGCTCAAAGCGGCGCGGCCACAAGGCCCGCCCCGGACCGTTCCAAGCCGGATACCCAGACGCCCGCCCGGTCGAGTCGGTGACCACCATGCCGCGGCAGTAAGAATAGGTGGCTCGCCCGTGCGCGACCACCTGGGCGTGGGCTTTGAACTTTGACCGTGCGGACCGGAGCGGTCGTCGCGACCTCGACCAAGGAGGGACTCGAGCGCGACGCGAGAACTGCGCTCGCGCCGCTGTCGCCTGATCGTCGGATCCTTGCGACATCTTTGGAACCATTGCCGGACACATGGGGCTCAGGTATGTGACGCCTGGCAGCTACGGGCCTTAAGAAGAACGGGTAACGGCGCGAGGCGCGCTGCCAGCGCCTCTCGCACCTAGTCTGCCGCTCGCCGCTAGGCCAGCGCTTCGCGGAACTCGGCTCCAATCGCGGTCGGCATGGTGAGCGTTCGGTTGACGCCGTCCCAGCCCCACACCACATTGTCTGGCGGGGTCTTTCCCTCACCACCGGGGAACTCGAGTCCCAGCGCCACTAGATCCCTGACCGCATAGGTCCTGCCGGTTGCAGGTGCTCCGTTCGGATCGCTCGCCATAGAGCTCGGCGGGGTAGCCGGCACGCCCCTGACGTACTCGGCGGTACGCCGGGCCGCGTAGTCGAGCACCTCGGGCCAGATGCCTCGAGGAACCGTGATTGTCGCCGTGATCATATCCACATCGCTCGCCACTTCCATTGCTCCTCTCTGAGTCAGTTGAAACCGCCCCGGCGCAAGTCTACCTGAGCTGGCATGGTCGGTAGCCTCTTTCGGGATGCCTCAGAGCCAGGCAGGACCAGCCCGAGCCAAGCCACCGTGGCTGGGACCTCCTTTGCACCACCACCATCGGCCCTAGGCAAGCTCCGAAACATCAAGGGTGCTGCCCATTGCAAAATTGCGCTCCGGATGCGTCCTCTCCGGCAAAGCCCGCAATTTCACTCTGCTGGTCGCATGTGCAGACGTGCGCATCGTCACCGACGACGACGAACTGCTTCGGACCTTGACACTCCGGCCTGCATCGGATCGCTCACGGAAGCTCACAGCTGTCCTGGCGGATGGGGCTTCTGCCGAGTCTGCAGGTGCGCGTGGAAAGGCTCCACGATCGACGGACCGGCGGTACGCAAGTGCCATCCACTCCAGCAAGCACTCAAAGTGATCCACAGGAGCTCGGTAGTCGAGGCGGCCCGCTTCGTTTGGTCTGGCGGCTGTTCCTTGTCGAGCCAACACCCTGACGCTAACGTTCTCATCGCAGATCATGGGCCGCATCCATCCCGAGGCCGAGAAGATCTACTTCTCACGCTGGAATGAAGACAAGAAGGTGGTCAAGCCCTTCCTTCACGGCTTCGATGTAACCTACGCAACCCGACTCACTTCGGGTGCCGACACCGTCGGCGTCTTCTATCTCAAACCCCAAAGATGGATGGAGGAACTCCTTGGCCTCGAGCGCGAAATGTTATTGGTGTATTCCCCTTACGCCCCATTCCACGCCCGCGCGATCGAGCTGCATGATGCAATCGCCACCACCGATCGGGTCCGCCTGGATCCGATGGCTTCGATCATCGTTTCCGACGCGGCCAACGTCAAGGAGTTCATACGGCAATTCATGTCGAAAGATCCCGGTCGCGCACCGATAGTCGCGTTCTCAACAAAGGACCTGGTTTCAATCCGCGATGCCCACCAGCTGCGTGCTCAAATCATTGAGCAAACTTTTCGCAGGGATCTATTTGCCTTGGAATCACCTCTGCGCAATGACGCTTTGTTCTTCGGGCGCGAGGCATTGCTAACGGAGCTGGTCGACCGCTTTCGTTCGCGGCAGAACTCGGGACTGTTTGGGCTGCGCCGTATGGGCAAGACCTCCGTCCTTTACGCCGTCGGCCGTAGGTGCGAACAGGATGGTCTTGGCGGTTTCTACTATTTCGATCTCAGCTACCCTGGCTTGTATGGTGCCCGTTGGAGAGCTGTACTCCAAGAAATAGTCAAAGCGATCCACTCATCGATCCCGCCCGAGCGCCGCCCCTCGGTAAAAGCAACCCGACTCACCTATTCAGAGGATCAGGCCGCACACCATTTCCGCAATGACATACGTGCCTTGATGAAGGTTCTGCCAGGGGGTCGCCTGCTTATCGCCCTGGACGAAATCGAGAACATAACGTTTGACCTGAGTCCAGCGATGCACTGGACGATGGACTTCCTCCCTTTCTGGCAGACGTTGAGAGGTCTTCATCAGGAAACCAAAGGCGATCTCTGCTTCATCCTCGCTGGAGTCAATCCACATCCTGTCGAGGCTGATCGCGTCGGGCGCTTCGACAATCCCCTCTTCTCAACCATTAATACTTACTACCTACGTCCTTTCTCTCGTGAAACAGTTCGAGAGATGGTGCGACGCTTGGCGCGCTCGATGGGGATTCAGGTGGAGGAACCCGTATACGATCGCCTCACCACCGAATACGGCGGTCATCCGTTCCTCATTCGACAAGCTTGCAGCTATTTGGTTAAGCAGCTGCCTGACCGCCCCGCCACGCTGACAAAGGATCATTTCGAACGAGAGAAGTCAACATTGGCGATCCGCCTTGACAAGAATGTGAGGCAGATACTCAACATTCTCGCGACGTGGTATCCGACAGAGTACGAGTTGGTGCGCAGACTCGCTCAAGGTCAGCCGGACGACTTGCTGTCGGCCGCCCAAAAGAGCGCAACGCTGACAGACCACCTGAGCGGATATGGCTTGGTTTCAGACGTGCGGACCAAGCCAACTATCACGATCCGCCTTGTTAGCGAGCATCTCACCCGACAGTCATCGCCATCAGATGGGCTTCCCGAGAAGTTGGCAACTCGTGAAGACGTTGTGGCCGAAGTCTCGCGACGACGTGATCCCATTGAACGCAGGCTTCGGGTGGTGGTCGCATTCGGCCTCTCTATGAAATACGGCGATCGCGCTGCATCTAAAGCGCTTGACTGTTGGTCAACCCAGCGCAAAGAGCGGCTGGCGCCCTTCTCTTACAGGGAGCTGTGGCAGGAGACGTTCCTCACCGATCTTATTTCTGTGTTGGACACCGAGTGGGACGCCTTTCAGAACTGGTTTGGTGCAAAAGAAGCTGATGTTCTCCTCTGGCTCAATGCCATAAACACGGAACGCATCGACGCTCATGCTGGCGACATTGACCCCGACAGCCTAGCCTTCCTTCGTCTGAGCTTCCGGAAGATCGAGGAAAAGCTTCAGGCGCTGCCGATTGGATTCCCGATCGACGTATGAGGCCTGTCGCCACGCTCCCGTGCAGACAGCCTCACGGTCAAGAGCGTTGAATCGATGACCAAAATATCCAGCCGGGCGCCGGCACATATCGAATGGTGGCAAGCCCCGCCATGCCACGGCGATCTGATGGAGATCGTCAGGCAACTGCGCCAGGCGGTTCGGGCGCGAGCCACCGGATTCGTCGAAAGTACTAACTGCACCTTTCACGCGCTGAATCTGGCCCAAAACGCCTTGGCTGCGCTCAGCGGTTGGATGCAAACAAGTGAAGTGGCCCGATTCGAGCGCCTCGTCCTGAGCGGAATTCCAGCCACTCATCGTGAGTGGCTCGTAGGTGAGCCAGCGGTTGGTCAACTAGCAGGGCTGACACCCATGATCATGGACATGCGAATGGTTCGTAATCGCATGCCGGGCTACCCAGCGGGTGCCACGCGTGAACAGATCCCTAAGGAGTTGGTCAACGCCGCGACAGGCTTGCACAGAGCTCTTGCGACTACGTATGGCGCTTGGCAAGCTGGACACGCCCCAGGCGACGATGTTCTCAGACAGCTGGCCCGATTGCTACATCTCGTTCGCTCAAATATCGCACACGGCGGAAAGCCCGACGACCCGAGCGACCTGCGGCGCTGGACGCGTGATAGGGACGTCTGCGGAGTTGTGTTACCGACTCTATGGGCGGTCATTGAGGGGTTGTTCGCGTTTCCATCGGAACGGCTGATCACCGATAACCGAAGCTCGGCTACCGTATCTAGTCTGCAAATGGTGCGAGGTCAATGGTCACGCGCCTATGTCAATGGCTACGTGGAGCTAGCCGGCTTTCGTTGGCAGACCGATGCGCCCTTGGTGGAAGTGTCGCTCTTCAGCAGCGCCGACCTCAAGAAGTGGTGGCCGCCACTGGATGAGCTTCATGGTGCGGCTGTGCTTCGCCTTCCGACGCCAATTCGATCCAAGGGGGGTGCCGCGCTGGTCGCTCAGGTTTACGAGCTGCAGCCGGTTGTAGCTCAATGACCGCTTCGACCTCGACATCAGATCACACCTCAGCAACCAGGGGAGGTTGCACTCCAGGTTCAGCTCAGGGCGCAACCTTTTTCGTGCGGACCTAATCGTCCCTACCTCCATCCAGTCTCGGATAGTTGGTCGTCCGTAGAAATCTCGACACTCAATACGCCAGCGGTGCCGTCAAGGTGTCAAATAGGGTGTCAGTTGCCGCAGTTGTGTGTTCTGTGCTCACAGTCCATCGCGTTCGCCGCGACAAAATTGATAGCTTCGGCAAGGTCACCATCCGCTACCTGGGCAAGCTCCGACACATTGCGGTGGGAGCTGTACATCGCAACCGCAAGGTCACTCTGCTGGTCGCGGGTGCAGACGTGCGCATCGTCACCGACGACGGCGAACTGCTTCGGACCCTGACCCTCGACGCTAGCCGAAGCTACCAGCCGCTCAACTGCGGGTGGCCTGTCTACGATGTCTTGCAACAGGCGTCCACGTCTCTGATGTCTTGAGACATGACAATTGGTGGGCCGGGAGGGAGTCGAACCCCCAAAGCTTTCGCGGCGGTTTTACAGACCGTTGGGCTCGCCACGTGCCCTTTGCCGACCCAGCGCGAAGTTACCCTGGCGACTGGGTATCGTACCCGTTTCCCCTTTGGCCGCCGGTCCCCATAATGGCCGCGTGACGCGCGGCTACGCCCGGTATGTGCTCGCCGTCATGGTCGCCATCAACTTCCTCAACTACATGGATCGCTGGGTGGCTGCGGCCGCGTCGCCGATCATCCAGAAGGAGTTCGGCCTCAGCGACACCCTGATCGGGCTGCTCGGATCTGCGTTCCTTCTCGTCTATGCCGTATCGGCGCTGCCTTTCGGCTACTGGGCAGACCGCGGCGTGCGCAAGGTCGTCATCGGCGTCGGCGTCACCATCTGGAGCATCGCGACGCTCTTCACCGGGTTCTCGCGCAACTTCGCGCACCTCTTCATCAGCCGCTCGGTGCTCGGCAT
>WNFC01005840.1_pt1 | contig 15625 bp, 7 predicted proteins | sample 5400541 | NCBI WGS metagenome assembly WNFC01 (sample SAMN13153342, study PRJNA577476) | soil metagenome | isolation source: 120 cm saprolite under Douglas fir tree site 2 hole 2 replicate 1 | place: USA:California | collected 2015-04-18
ACCAGCACCGGCGGCGCGGCGATGCGAATCAGCGTAAAGAAGTGATGGCGATACATTCGCACCGCGCGATCGATTAGATCGCCGGCCCCCAGAGGAGCGAGGGACAGTTGATCGTTCAGCGGGTTCATTCGCGGAGAATGATCCTCGTTTTGCTAAGGTGAATCAAGCTTCAGCCGTCTGGAATCAGATTCGACAGCCTCGGTGCTGGCAGCGGAAAACAAAAGCGGCGTCGCTCCATCCGAAAGCAACGCCGCTATGCAACCGCTGGCGTAACGATCAGTATTCCAACTTGCCGTCGAACACCATGTCGGCAATCTTGAAGCGCATGTCGAGCTTGAACGGAGGTTTGGCGAGCGGGAATTCAGAGTAGAAGCGAACCTCGCCGCTCTCTGCGTTCAGAAATGGCTGGCCACCGAGCGTGCGAGAAAAAACGAATTTTGCCCCCGCGCCGTCGGGGCCGGGCGCCTGGTATTCGCTTGCGAAAACTCGCTTGCCATCTTTGCGCTCAAGATAAGTACTGTTCTTAATGGTCTCGGCGGTGGCGGAGCCTAAAGCCTGCATCACCGGACCAGTGTAACGCTGATCGGTGGAGTCATAGGCTACGGCCACAATGATCCAATCGTCGGTGTGCTGATCAGACCAAGCCGTTAGCTGCGCGGTGAGTTCCTTAGTCAGAGTGGCCTGTTTAAGCGCAATCGTTCGCGCAAACGCTTGCCGAATAGGCTTGGCGGTAAAGAACCGGATACGAAAATTAAGCGGGACCGCCTGATTTGTCGCGCCCTGGCCAAGGCGAGAACTATCATTCGAAGTGGTGCGTCCAGTCCTGCCGGGATCGCTGGTCGGACTGTAGAACATTTGCGAGGTGTCAGTTTCAGTCTGGGTCCGCCCCCACGGAGAATCGTCGAGAATTTTCTGCGCATCTTTCTGGGTCCATTCACCCCAGGGCTTAAGCTGTTTCTGTGCTGACACCGCGCCGGCCATGAACAGCACCATGGTGAGCGCGGCGATTGAATATTTGCGCATTTGGATTTTCCTTTCTAACCAAGTTATTGCTTGTCGGTAATTGCTGAGGCGCGAACGCCGCGACGATCTCATCACTGCCGGCGAAAGTCAATACTCCAACTTCCCATGGTAAACCATGTCCGCAACTTTGAAGCGTAGATTCAGCTTCACGTTCGGGCCGACTTCCGAATAGAACCGGACCTCGCCGCTCTCGCCGTTCAAAAACTCTCGGCCATCGACAACTCTGGGAAAGACGAACCTGGCGCCGATGCCGTCATCAATGGGCGCGCGATAGTCCATGAGGAAGATTCGTTTGCCGTCCCGGCGCTCAAGGTAAGTGTTGTTCCTGAGAGTGTCGGCCATAGCGGCGCTGAAATCCTGAAAAGCTTTTCCTGAGAGACGCTGATCAGAAGCGTCATACGTCACGGCAACGACGATATAGTCACCGAAGTTGCGGTCAATGAACAGTTGCATCTCGCGCTTCGCTTGCGCGGCCGAGGCGGCAGTCTGCCGTTGTAGGATAGTGGCTGCCAAAGCCTCGCGAACGGGCTTGGCCGAAAGGAACCGGATCCGATAGTTGATTGCTACCGCCTGATTGTATGCGCCTTCCGTCGCCCGGCTGCGGTTCCTGTCCGCTTGTTCGTCGCGAATTCCCGCGGTGCGAGCAGGTCGACTTGAGGTGGAGCCGGCCGCCGAGCCAACGGTCGGGGAATAGACCATCTCTGAAGTGTTCGTGTCGGTCTGGGTCTGGCCCCAGGGCGAATCGTTGAGGATTTTCTCGGCGTCTTTCTGAGACCACCCGGCCCAGGCAGTGGGCTGCTGGGCCCCAATCCCGGCCACTAAAAGCACTGTTATGATTGTCGCAGTTGCAAGTTTGAGCAAGCTCTGCGTCCCCTTACCTCGGTAAATCATTTGGCCTTTCTGCCTAACCGCGACGGCAAAGTGTATGCAGAGACGCAGACTTTAACAATGTTGCCTTCGCTTCCGCAAGTCTGAGTCCAATCAATCGGTGCGGGTTGCTTGGGGCGGGAGATCTTGAAGAGAAAAACGAAACGCCGAGCACTCTGAAAAAGAAAAAGGGAGAAGAGCAAATGCCAGGCTCTTCTCCCTTTGGGTCAAGTGAGTGAAAGATTAGAAGTTGAAACGCATTACAACCTGTCCAACTCTTCCACCCGGATCATTGGTTGTTGAAACGTCACGATACGCGGTATTGGAACCCAACAACTGGCCAAAGGTTGAGAGGGTGTACGTCGGTATGTCGGCGTTAGATCCACCGATGTTGACGACGTCGTTGTTATACGAACCCAGCCTCCAGTCAATATTGTTCAAGGCGTTCAGGAACTCAAACCGAAGTTCGATATTCTTGTTGAGCCCTGCAGGGGCAATGTATCTGCCGGTCGGGTCGCCCAGGCCGCCGCCTGCTGCGTTTACGTAGCCGGCCGGGCTACAGACGACCACACCACTGCTGTTCGTCGTGCCTGGGACACAATTGGCGAATGCAGCTCTGGTGTTCTGAACGATGTCATCCGGAAGCCAGAAGACCTTATGGTCTACAGTCTTGCGAATCCGGATGTTGTCCTCCAGTTGTCGCCTGGTCATTCCGACCAGCTGAACGTTGCCGAGGTTCACAGGAACACCGCTCGAAATGCGCATGGTTCCGTTCAGGGTCCAGTTACCCACGAGGCTCTCTACCAGCCCGTGCGAGTTGCCCATGTATTTCTTGCCTCGGCCCATTGGCAATTCGACGATATAGCTTCCCTTAAGCGATTGGCGGATGTCGAACGGCGACCAATCTTTGTTCAGCCAGGTATTGCGAATTGTAGCCGGCTGTGCGAAAGCGGTGGAGCTGCTCACGTACTCGTTGCCGGACGCCTTGGCGGCGGTGTAATTAATGCTGGCCAGAACACCCTTCGACAGGCGACGCCGTAATTCCACCGTGAGCGCGTTGTACCAGGTCTTCCCGTCATTGTTGACCAGGAAGCTGCCATTACCTGCACCGAAATTATTGAACAGCACCGGGTTCACCACGAAGAAGTTAGATGGAAAACCGGCGTTGGCAAAATTTAGCATGTACGGGCACCCCTGAGTCCCAGCGAAAATTGGGTCACAGTCGTTGACCGACACATTGCTGAACCGCGCGAGAGTACCAGCAGCGCCGAGCACGTTAAAATTCGACGGACTCATCAAACTGGTGAACGTGCTGCTGCCAAACCGAGAGGACGTGTACGTAGCCGGGACCCCAGCGCCAACCGTCGTCCCCTGGAAAAACGCAAGGAACATGGGCAATGGGACGGTTCCGGGGCAGCCCGTGTAAGCGAAGTTAGCTGTCGTACCACCAACGGTGCAGGCGGCCCCGCCCGTCGCAATATTAGCGGCCAGATTCTTTCTCGCGTTGTTGAATTCATTCGCGAAGCCGTTCTCGATTACATTGAGTTCGTTCAGGTTGGACTGGCGCAAGAGTTGGTGGCCGCGGTTGCCGATGTATCCAAACTCGATCACCGTGTCTTTGTTCAGTTCGCGCTGAATACTCCCGCTAAACGAAATCACGTACGGAGTTTTAAGATTCGGCAGGAACGCATTAGCAGATGCCGAATCGCCTTGCGGACTTAACCCCACGCAACCCACCGGAAGGGGAGGGGTGCCAGGGGTGACGCAAGCAACGGATCCCGGCGCCACGCCAAAGAATATACTCGGCGTCGTCGGGATAGTAGTCGGAACCGTTGGTCCAGGAGGCAGACTGCGGAAGAGCGTCCCTCGCAGGAATTGGCTTCCCGCGCTTTGCCTCAAGTCTACGGTACCGCCAAAGTTGGTGCCGACAATGCTCGACGTCAAATTTAGACCTTCACGATCAAAGGCCATCGACCAGCCCCCACGAAGCACCGTTTGTCCCGCGTTCCCGCCCAGTCGCCGTAGCATCCCATGCTTAAAGTTGGGCTGCCAGGCAAAGCCAAAGGTCGGAGCAAGGTTGTGCGCGGTGTTGTAGAGATGCTGGCCCGGAGGTAATGGCGTGAACGTGGTCGCGGACCCTCCCGTTGCCCCGGGACGGAACAAAGCCGAAAGGTCGCTGCCTGACGGGCCAAACAATGCGGCAAAGGTGTTCTGCGTAAGCGCCTTATTCTGCGAGATGGGCGCGTACACGGTCTCGAGGCGGAGCCCGAAGTTGAGAGTTAAATTTGGCCTGAAGCGCCACGAGTCCTGTCCGTAGATACCGTCCTCCCGTTGGCGGTACCGCTCAACTCGAAACCCGTCCAGAGTGTAGCCAACCCCTGTTTCGTTGAGAGCCGCAACGTGCGAAATGTTGTTGATACGACCGGTCAGCACTCGATAGAGCACGTTTGCCTGCGCACGTTGATTCGCGTTCGGGAAGTTCGTGGAATTGAACATCAAGGTGTCAATGGTATCCGACACGTCCTGAGCGTAGCTGACTGTGGGTACGGCGCCGTTGACGGAACCCTGCAGGAAGGTGCTAATCGAAGAGATGTCGCCGCCAAAGTTGAGAGTGTGCTTGCCCTTAATCCAGCTCAGGTTATCACTCAACTGGTTTGTCGGCGTGTTGCGACGCTGCGGAGAGTTGATCGTGGTTACGTTACTGATACCCAGACTCAGGTTGGCGATGCTGGTCGCCGCATTAAGGCCCTGAGAAAAGCCACCCTGATTTACAAACTGGGCAGCATTGTTCTGTGGGAAGAAAAGCACGATTCCGTTCTGCACGCCAACTCTGGCCTCGTTAACAACATTCGACTTGATCGTCCAGCGCCAGGCCGTGGCACTCGAATAGCGGTTCGAGTCCTGAGAACCGAAGTTCGGAAAGCCCGGAGCGAACGGATCCGCATTGTTCAGAAAGTCCACCTTGGAGCGGAATACCTGATAGTTGTAGATCGTTTCGATGTGGTTATTTTTGTTAACCTCAAAGTCGAACCGCGCCGTTGGGAATTGCCGCTTTTGTCCGCCCTGGTTGGTAAAGCTGAGCAGTTGCTGGTTCGGGTCAGAAACATTTGTGTAACTTCCAGAGACCGATCGCGTTGACGCGATGAGCGCGCTGATTGTCGGATCCTTCGTCGCCGTAAATCCCTGGGCGGCGGCGAGAGCTAACAGATCACACCCGGTGGTAGTCGAACCGCCGCACGAAGCTGCGCCGGGAAAGAAGATACCGGCCGCGGCACTCGCACTGAGGACGGTGCGCGTCCTTAGCTGAGCCTCAGGCAGCCGATACTCTTCATAGTTTATGAAGAAAAAGGCCTTACCCTTTTTCAGGATAGGCGGAATGATCATTGGACCGCCAATCCTAACGCCGGGCTGGTTGAGCAGCGCGTTAGTGCGCGGCGCCCTGTCGGTCGACCGCGCGATATTGTCAAAGTGCGGCTTGGGCGCAAGCAGCTCATTGTTCCAGAAGAAGTTTCCATTAAGTGACTTATCACGGTGGGTCCAGTAGCCACTGCCGTGAAACTCGTTTCCGCCGTGGCGGGTGGTGAACTTGATCTGGACAGCGCCCTCAGCATTACTCTCAGCTCCGGGCGTCGAGGTCGAAACACTGACTTCCTGAACCGCGTCAGTCTTGGGTTGGATGATGGTAAAGAATCCGTCCGAGCCTTTCAACACGTTGTCCTGAATGTTAATGCCATCCATCGTGATATTAAGCATGGACTTGGGCAGTCCATTGACGGTCGATTGCCTGGGACGACCCGCCGTCGACGTGCCGGGCAGGAAAAGCAGAAGGTCCAACGCATTCCGAGAGGCATACGGAAGCTCAGTGATCTGGCGACCCGTGATCGAGGTACCCACCGTGGCCGATTGCGTCTGCACCAGCTCGCCGCCGCCCACGACGGTAACCGTCTCGGTGCCGGCGCCGATTTCCAAGGCCACCTTGATGCTCGAAGGTGTACCGATGTTGATCTTGATGTCGGTAACTGCGGCTGTCTTAAAACCCTTCGCTACAATTGTGGCGGAATAAACACCGTCGCTGAGGGCGGGAATTGTGAAAACTCCCTCTCCATTCGTTACGGCCGTGTACTCCTGACTGGAAACACTCTTAACTGTCACCACCGCGCCGGTGACCACAGCGCCCTGCGGGTCGACGACAGTTCCAGTAAGCGATCCCGTCGACGTGACCTGCCCGAATGCTGACAGGCTGAACACGACGATGACCGCCAAAACAAAAAAGAACCTTGGCAAGTAATTTCTCATCGCGGGGACTCCTCCAAGAAAGTTAAAGTTGTTTGGTGTATACCCGGCAGAAAAACTTCGCTGGGCCCTGTGTTTGAAGACCGAGTCTGCGTATTAATGGTTCCACGGAAAGGCTATGAATTGACTGCTCGCCTACCATATAGCGACAAATGCTCTCGTTTCCGATAGGCAAACGCTGCGCCACCAGGGCAAGAGACGTATATCGCTCCGTTTCGGACTTTTTGTTGAGTTTCGCACCGCAATAGTCTTCACGCTTTCATTTTTCTGGATTTTCTTGCAATTTCTTGGAGTCTATCGCGTCTTCTGTGGCAGCGACCTGTCTCAATATCCGCCTCAATTTGGGCGCAAAACAATCGGAATCTCGAAGCGACACCGTAGCAATGCATCGAAGAATAAAATATAATCAGCCGCCCCAGGGAACAGGCGCGTCAGGTTTATGAATCGAAAGCAAAGAGGTGCTTTATGAAACGGATTGCAGCCTTCATTCTGGCAACGGGAGTGGCCATGTGCACAGTGGTCGCGCAAACGCCACAGACTCCCCAGAAACCGCAACAGGAAATCGCGCCCGAAGACGTCATTCGGATTACCACGAATTTGGTACAGACCGACGCGGTCGTCACAGACAAGAGCGACCAAATCATAAAGGACTTGAAGCTTGAAGACTTCGAACTCTATGACAACGGCAGGAAGCAGGACATCAAATTCCTCGAGTTTGTCGGCGTCGACACGGCCAAACGCATCGAAGGTACGCCGCCGTCGCTGCCGCGTGGGGCTGAGGCGGAAGTGCCTTCAGCGGGCGTCTCCGCCGCGGACCTTAAGCGGGTAACTGCTTTCGTGGTTGACGACCTGACAATCCCTAACGAGGACCTGGCCCGCGTACGGGATCTCCTGTTGGACTTCGTAAACAATCGTATGCTCCAGGGAGATCTGGTGGCGATAATCCCCGTCGTTGGCGGAAGCGGATTGCTTGCACAATACACCGCTGACAAGGTGTTGCTGCGTCGCGCGATTGCCAGGCTAACACCGAAAGTACACCCGTTCTCCACCAACGCTCCGACTTTCACGCCGGCGACTGGCACGCCCGGAGCTGCCGATGAAACGGCCACGCCCGGAGACATCGTCAGCAGCGGTCTTGATGCCGAATCGCTCACTGACGATCTGAACAAGGGATTCCGCACCTTAATGGCCCTGGCAACTGCAAACTCCGTTATCACCAGTCTGAAACCTTTGCCGGGACGCAAGTCAGTCGTGCTCCTTTCCGGAGGCCTTCCCCTTTATCAATCTAACGAGCAAGGCGTAGTAATTGACCGCAGCACCGGGGAGAGTTTGCCGATTCAAGAGATCAGACCTCTCTTCGGCGATATCTCTTCATTGATTAACTCGATTACCGACAACGCTGCGCGATCCGGAGTCGTAGTCAACACGATGGACGTGCGCGGATTGCAACCAACTCCCGGCGTACGCGGTTTTCAAGACACTCCTGGAAAGAGCGGCCTCGGCATAACCGTAGGTAACCAATCAATCGGCGGTGGCGGCATGGATCCGACCTTTGGGCGAACTCCGGATATGGCGCTAATCTCCGGTCCTGATTCGTTAGGTGGCGCTCAGGGATTGCGCACCCTTGCCAACGCCACCGGCGGCGTTTCTTCCATTAATACGAACAACTTTCGCGATGGGTTGGAAAAGATCCTGAAGCGGAGCGAGGGTTATTACATGTTAGGTTACTCTCCTTCGGAAAAATTCGATGCTAAGTTCCACAAGATTTCAATCAAGGTCAGGCGTGAGGGCGCGCGCGTATACTCGCGTGACGGTTACTATGCCCGCGAAGACGCCGCGAGATCAACCGGAGGCACAAAGGAAGATCTAGTTGTAAAAGCAGCGCTCTCGCCACTGGTCAAGACCGAACTCGGCGTCGCAACTTTGGTGCAGCACACGTTTCTCGACACCAATAAGGCCGGGCTGGACATTCACCTCTTCGTCGATCCCAAGACGCTGCATTTCACTCAATCTGCGGACGGAAGGTACCGAGACTCGTTCGATGTGGCGGGCTTTGTTTTCGATCAAATGGGAAAGGTGCGCGGGGGCTTCAGTGAAACTGTCAATTCAAACCTCTCGCCGGAGGAATACAAACGCGCGTTGGCAACGGGCTTGAGTGATTCGGCGCATACCGAACTACCACCTGGCTACTTTCAGCTTCGCGTGGTAGTCCGCGAAAACGAAACCGGCCGAGTGGGCACAACCTCGAAATATCTCGAGGTCCCGGATCTCTCTAAGAAGCAACTGACAACCAGCAGTATCTTCCTTTTTGCCGTCGAGCCAAACCAAACCGACAACAAAGGCGCGGTGCCGCTCCAGGCGCTACGCCAGGTTTCACGCAAACAGGATCTGCGATACGCGGTCGTGGTTTACAACCCGAAGCTTAACAGCGGCGGTAAGCCTCAGGTAAACACGCAGCTAATTATTAACCAGGGCAACAAGGTGCTGTTGCAGCAGCCGGAAGAACCTTTGACTGGCCAGCTCATAGGAATACAGATCATCAAGATTGGGCAGTTGGCGCTGGCGAAGGTCTTGCCGGGAAAGTATCTCCTAACCTTAGTTGTCAGTGATCCGCTCGGCGGGAAAAAAGCCCGACCCGTCGCCCGCAGTATCGACTTCACTGTGGTTGATTGAGCTGGTGACGTTCTCCATCGCCCCACCTTTCGCCGGGTGGAAACGCCGCGTAATCGATTGAAAGACTGCGCGATGAACTTCAGCATTCCAGTTTTTACTTCTCTCGTCGTGCTGGCCCTGCTTGGTGGTGGCCCTTCGTCTGCTGCTCATGCGCAAAATCCGCCGCCGACCAAAGAACAGCAAGAAGACGAGGTGGTGCGCATCAATACCCTGGTGGTGTCTGTTCCCGTCAGCGTCAAGAGTCGTGATGGCGTGTCTATTTCCAATCTGCGGCGAGAGGATTTCCACATCTTTGAAGATGGAGTCGAGCAAGAGATTGCTTATTTTGAATCTCCAGAAGCGCGCTCGAAATCGGTGAACAAGCCTTTGACGCTCGTTCTGTTACTCGATAACAGCGATTCGACGCAATTCAAACTCAAAGAAATTAAAGACGCGGCCATCGCTTTCGTGGACCAATTAGGTCCTGAGGACCGGATACTGGTGATGGCGTTCGATAAGAATGTGCGGGTGTTGACTCAACAGACCATGGATCGAAATACATTGCGCGACACCATTAGCCGCATGCAGTCGGGCGGCGGAACCAGGCTCTATGACGCGCTGGATTCGGTTCTCGCCTGGCTCGCTCGGATTAGCGGGCGCAAAGTGGTTGTATTGCTCACCGACGGCGTCGATACGGCCAGCGTCAAGGCAACTTACGAGGGCACAGTGCGCGCGGCGGAACAGTTGGATGCGGCGGTATATTCCATTCAGTACAACACGTACGCAGACTTTGCGGACAATTCTTCACGGCAAACGTCTGCAGTGGGAATAGGCGCCACGGCCCACATGACAAAGAGTGGCGAATTGGCCAGCGAAGCCTACAAACGAGGAACGCGCTATTTGCGCTTGCTGGCAGCGAAAACCGGTGGGCGTTTCGAGTACACTGACAGCATAAAGAACTTGTCCCGATCGTTCGGGAGCATAGCCGAGGAGTTGCGTCAGCAATACACGCTTGGCTACTACCCGAAGAATCGAATCGTAAATGGAGTGCGGCAATTGACTGTGCGCATAGGCATGCCGAATGTAGTTATTCGTGGACGTAAGAGTTACGTCTATGGGCAGCCAGTGCAGTAAGAACATCCTACGAGATGAATAAAATAATTGGGACCTCACCTACCCAGTGAAGAGCCCGTGTCAAAGGTTGTGTCAGAACTCAGAGCAGTAGCGAAGGGAAACTATCGATCAACTGGACTCCGTGATCCAGGTCGCTCTGGACACCAGGCATGAGCGCCTGGGCAAGAGACAAAAATAGGGGAGAGTTGAAATCAACTCTCCCCTTTCAAGGTTAAGAGACGCTTTCGCGGTCTCGATCCATTAGAAGATTAGGCGTATGGCGAACTGAACGCGCCGGCTGCTTAGGTTCATCTCACCCTTGTCCTCGAAACCGGTTCCGGCACTATTGTCCAGGATGTTGTTGGGCAAGCTGTCGCCCGCCGCCACGCCATAGCCCGGATTCGGGTGATTGAACACGTTGAAGAACTCGGCCCGCAATTGCAGGGTCAGGTTCTCCCGAATCTTCGTGTTCTTGAAGATACCCAGGTTGGCCTGGTTCAACGCCGGGCCCGTCACCGAGTTGCGGGCCACATTGCCAAATGGGTTGCCCAGGCGTGCCGCAGCTCCAGGTCCGTTCCAGATATAGCGAACGTTAAGCGGATCGATCGCCTGCAGGGTTCCATTCTGAACCAGCGCAGTCATCGAGAAATAACCCGTTGGACTCGGCGTAAATGGAAGTCCGGACAAGAAAGGCGAGAGAAGCGCGGCATCAACATCTGTGATGGCCACGGTTCCCGGCGCCGCGAACGGATTTGAATTGAACGGCCGTACGGGGTCGAAGCCGAGTGCATTGGCGGCGAACCCCTGGTCCTGATAAGAAGTCGTGCCAAGGAAGTTAAAGCCAAAGATCTGCTCCGGGGTATAGCGCCGGCCACTGGTTAAGATCCAGGTGCTGTTGGCTTGCCAGCCACCCAATACCTTACCAGTGAAGCCATGCTGACTCTTGAAGAAAGGCAGGTCCCAAATCATGTTCGCCGAAAAGGCGTGCCGGCGATCAAACCCGGAGTAACTGCGTTCGCCTTTGCCGTAATTGAGTGGATCGGCGGCGCCGAAACCTTCTCCGAACGAAAAGATCTCGCTGGCGTTGTCGAGGGCTTTGCTCCAGGTGTAAGCAGCGCCATAGGTCAACTGCTTAGCCAGCCGGCCATTAATGCGCGTCTGGAGCCCGTTATACGTAGACGTAGCAGTGTTCTCGCGCGAACGGATTATACCCAGACCCGCCACTGCGCGGCCATTGCAAACGGTCGTGATGTCCGCAACCGTCGGATCTTGTACGCAGTTAACCGGAGTTAACCCGTGAAGGAATTGCGGGAAGGCCGGAAAGATCGTCGGAGTAGATTGGCCAGGCAGGACTTTACAGAAACCGTGGGCCACACCGCCGTTGGTAAACTGTCCGTTGCAAGCTCCCGACGTGGCAACGGTATTGGCGCCCAGAAACGGGTTTCGATTCAACGTCTGGAACAATCCAATGCCCCGATTGCCGACATAGCGGACTTCAAAGACGTTGTTGCGATTGACCTGCCGCTGAATTCCAAACGACCACTGCTCGGTATAGGGCGAGTGGAAATCCGGTCCGACGATCGTCTGAACCAGAAACTGCGGATTGAAGGTGTTCTTTTGCAGGTTACCACCCAACGACTGACGCACGACATCGCCCGTCGGATTATTGGGCATCGTGAACTGCGGAAAGAGCAAATTGTCATTCGTTCCGCAGTTAGTTGCGAGGGGGGGCGGCTGATTGGTGCACAAGTTGTTGATGGTGTTATTGAACACCATCGGGGCCGACGTCGAGACGTTCAGCAGGATGTTGTAGAACGCCGGGTCGTAAGCGATCGAGAAACCCCCGCGGATAACCGACGCATCGTTATCGCCAAACAGGTAGTGCGCAAACTTACCCTTTTCGCCCCAGTGCGGCGAATACGAAAAGCCGAACCGCGGCGCCCAGTTGTTCTTATCGATGGGTATTCGCGGGAAGGTGCGGGCGCTGAGGGGCAGGCTTTGCCGCCACACTGCGGTTGACGAATTGCTCTCGCGGGCCGTCGTGATGTCATTCATGATGTTGATCGGCTGCCCCGTGTATTCGTAGCGCAGACCCAGATTAAGCGTCAGGTTGGGACGGAACTTCCAATCATCCTGGAAATAGAAGAACTTATCGTTCTCTTTATAGTTCAGGGTTTCCTGTCCGGCCACGAGGGTCACGCGAGTCGGGGCGTTCGCCACCAGACGAGTGCGCGAAGTAAAGGCGAAATTTCCATTAACGTTCGGCAGGAAGGGCACCGAATTTGTCAGGTGTCGGATATCAGCGCCCATCGTGAACGAATGCCGCCCTTTCGTAAGCGTGAAGTTGTCGTTGAACTGAAGCACCTTGACCAGGCGTCCCTGCGGCAGGTTGGTGGCCGGGCCGATGTTTCTGATTCCGGTGCCTCCGCTGGCTCCAAACCCGCTGAAACTGATAAATGTGAAAGACTTGTCGAGGCTGGTGGCCGGATCCGGAACGCAGCCAGAAAGGATATCGGTGCAGCCGCCGCCAAACTTAACGAAGAGGTTCTGGTAGGTGGCCCGAAACTCGTTCGATGAGTGTGACGAGAGCTGGCGGGTCCAGTTTCCACTCAGGTTCTTGGCCTGGAACGGAATATCGCCCAGGAATTCATTGCTGAACAACTGGCCCTTGCCGGCCGATCGCTGCCACAGCCAACGCACATAGACGCTGTCCTTCTTCGTTGGGTTCACGTCCCCTCTGAGGCTGTATTCAGGTTCCTTGAAAGGTGAACTCCAGGTGAACAGCGGCCGGGCCATCAGCACCGGGAAATCATTGGCTGGGAATAGGCTTAGGCCATTGGCGCACTTCGCGGCACTGTCCACAGACTGCGTCGGATCCTTAGGTAAGCAGACCGTCTCTACCGCTGTGTCGCCGCGCGGCTGTGCCCTCAGGCCTCCGGAGGTCACGGCAAATGCGCTTTGACTAATGAAAGCCTTAATGGCCGGATTGTTCGGATACTGAGCCGCCAAGGCCGCAAACTGGGACGGCAACACTGCCAGACTGCCGCCAGTAACCGTAGCGTCCTCGTAATCGAAGAGGTCCTGGAAGGAACCGAAGAAGAAGACCTTGTTCTTCTTAATCGGACCGCCGAAGGTACCGCCAAACACATTTCGAACTAACTTGTCACGCCGGCCTCCTCGGAGCGGATCGCGATTTTCCAAATTGGTCAGCGCATCAAGGTAAGAGCTGCGAAAGTACTCGAAACCGCTGCCGTGAAATTGATTTCCGCCGGCCTTGGTCACGATATTCACAATCGCGCCCTGATTGCGGCCGTACTGGGCCGAGAAATTGCTGGTGATGACCTGAAACTCCTGCACGATTTCCTGGTTGTCCACAAAGTAATTGGGACCACCGATCGACAGGTCGTTATTGTCGGTGCCGTCAATCGTGAAGTTATTTGCGCGGGCCCGATTGCCGTTCACTGACAACGTTGTACCGTTGTTGTTCACATTGCCAAAACCTGGTACCACACCCGGCGCCAGCAGCGCCAACGTGTCGATCCCGCCTCCGGCAGAGTTGGAGGGCAGGTCCTGCACCTTGCGGGTTTCGAAGCTCGAAGAAATCTGCGACGTGTCCCTTTGCACGATCTCCTCTGTGCCGGCGGTGACCGTCACAGTCGCAGTAGTCGAGCCCACTGCCAGGTCTACCTTAATGTCCGTAATCTGGCCGAGTTTTACGTCAACGCCAGTCACGGCCTTGCCGCTGAAACCGCCGGTACCAGCGACAGTCACCGTGTACTTGCCAGGTGCAAGGTTCTCTACTCTGAAAAGTCCGTCGCCGCTTGTAGTCGAAGCCTTCTCAGACCCAGTCGTGTCACTCTTGACCGTAACGGTCGCGCCGGACACAACTGCGCCATTCGGGTCGACGACCGTGCCCGTAAGTGTCCCGGTGACCACCTGGGCCAGGGCCGACGATGAAGAGACGAAGATCAATGCCATCAGAAACAACGTCAGCATCGCAAATGACGCTAACGGTTTCGCTGTCGGTGAACTCCTCATATCTGTCCTCCTAAATAGTGTTGGGGTTAGAATCACTCGAACTCCAAAAAGAATCGATCCTTTTTCGCGTTTCGAGACCTTCGATCACCGCAGCATCGCAATCAGTTTGCGAACCTGATCCGCATTGGCTGCGGTGGGCGAGTCGTGCAGATAACTCTCAAAAGCCCGAAGGGCCTGCTGCCGCTCGCCCTTGTTCATGTAAACCTGGCCCAGATGAAATAGGGCCAATGAATAAGAGCTGCCGCCTAATGTATAGGCTGCTTTGAACTGCTTCTCTGCCTCATCCAGATTCCCGAGTCCCATCTGGGCCATACCACTATAGAGGCTGGCCGATGGCGACTCCGAATTCAAAGCGCGCGCGCGATCCAAAGTCTCGGCAGCTTCGGTAAACTCGTGCTGTTCGACCAGCACAATTCCCAGATTGAGTTTTGGATTGAATGCTTTGTCATCGATCCGAATGGCGGCACGCAACTCTTCACTCGCTTCTTCGAGCTTACCCTGCGCCAACAATTGCGCTCCCAGGTCGCTGCGCGCCATTACAAAGTTCGGATAGATGCTGATGGCGTTGCGCAGGTGTTGAATAGCTTCGTCGCTCTTATTTTCCCGAGCTGCCTTGCTGGCTAATTGGAATTCCTTTCTTGCATTCTTTGGAACATCAGCGCCGAATTCACCGACCGAGACGCTCGGGGTCGCGGCTCGCTTTGTCTCAACGTTCTTAGCTCGCAGAGAAACTGTAATGATGGATGGCGCGCCGCGGAAAACCTGGACAGCCTGGTTAACCACCTGGTATTCAACTCCGGCGGTCTCAACCTGGACTTCGTAATTCCCGGGTACCAGATCGGGAAACTCAAACCAGCCCTGACTGTCCGAGTAGATTGTCGTTTCCGCTCCCCTCAGAGTCAGCAAGCTCACCTTGAGACTCTCGCCGACAAACGCTCCACCAGGCATTACTACCCGGCCGCGAATACTTCCTCGGCCGGTCTTAGCTTCGGTCGACCGTTGATAATCAACCTTCGGCTGGGAGTCCTCCTGAGCGGCAACCGACAGAGCGAATACCGCAATGAAAGCCAAAGCTTTAACCGGGCCGAAAACTCGCCTGTAAGTGAGCATCATCCGCAGTTGCCGCTATGCAAGAGGCATACCCTATGCGTATCGAGAGACGAGCCGTAGTTTCGTTCCTTTTTTCGTCACGCACTCGAGACTCTGAACCCAAAATTTCGGATTTAATCCCGATTTCTGAACATCAGGAATTCCTTAGTTAACCAAACGAAGTCCTCTATTCCACGACCTCGAACTCAAATCGCAGTTCCTTTCCTCGAATCACGTTGCACAGATAGAACTCCCAAAACTTACGAGTGAAGCGAAACCTTGGCCAACGCTGATCAAGATTTACGATGAACTCCAATCCAACAGCGCGCCACAGGTTTGCGAGCGAGACGTATGTCCGAATCGGTTTCAACTTCACGTCAGTATAAAAAGGAAAGAGTTGACGCTCGTCGATAAAGCAGTTGAATGAATAACTGTTGAGATGATTGCGATGCGTTGGATCGGTAGCCCAATCGGGATTTGAATAGTGCGGGGTCACGATTTTGATGCGGCCGCCGGGCTTGGTGATGCGATAGATTTCTGTAACGAAGGA